>Ga0222714_10004102_pt1 | contig 14474 bp, 21 predicted proteins | sample C33_3DmetaG_FD_165048 | JGI IMG/M metagenome (GOLD analysis project Ga0222714, IMG submission 165048) | Estuarine water microbial communities from San Francisco Bay, California, United States - C33_3D | ecosystem: Environmental > Aquatic > Marine > Unclassified | place: USA: California... | reverse complement strand
ATCATCATCGTCGTAGCCAGTGCAGTGTCCGATCACATGATACTCTTCCTTGTCCTTCCAGAATTCATATTGCTCCTGGGTTAACTTTCCCGTGGCGATCTCACCACCATATCCCCACAGTGATAGTTTATATGTCCTTGGAGTAAATTTAAGTACCTCAATGAGTTCCTGTTTTTCTTGTTCAGTTGCCATAATTTCTTCCTTTCTTAATTACATTCTGTTTGAACTGTAAGTTCTATATTACTGGCATTCTGTAGTGGATAATTTTGATCTAGGTCTACTACTACTGTACCATGTAATTTGTTTTTACTTGATAACACTGGTCTTAAGTGCATCAGTTTTTGATTTAGATTGACAGCTCTCATTCTATTTGAATCAAATCTAATAATATTTTCTACAGGAATATTAGCACATTTACTGTCTAACAAAGTACCATCTCTACCTTCTACGTCTACTCTGACACCTACAATATTTTTACCAAGCTCTGTTCCTATAATTTTGTTAATCATTGTCATGGTATTAAGATCTGGGAAGGAGTATGATTTTTCTCTAGCCACCCACCCATCTTGTATAATTGTGATATCTGGATCATGACCACATGATGAATCTAACATGTTAATCATACCAGTGTTATTATTCCGCACTTTAACTGCTCTGGCTACAGTCTTAGTTAATGAGCTACACTCATTTTGACTGACTGCTACAGCAGAAAGTCCTTCACTGAATGCTTCTAACCATTTAGGACTCAATGATAATTCATATCCTACAAACAATCTTGGATTTCTATAAGGTCCATGCCCTACATTAGTGCCTGTAATGTTAATAACAAATGCGTTATAAGGATAACTGTTTAAAATCTGTGTTAACAGTCTATCACCATCTTGTCTACGCTTACGCTCACTGTCTAATCTGGCCTGTAGACGTTCTCCTATAATAGGATCACCATCTAACCCTGATGTAGACATTCTTTGAGCAATTTTACTACTGGCCACATCAATTGACATACGTAGATATACCCAACCCATGTCATCTTGTTTTTGATCTAAGATACGAAAATCATTTATGTATCCAGCACTGTATTGTGCTACATCATAGATAACTAGTTCGTTATTTTTGGCCAGACGATCACTGACTATAACCTGTCCAACAACCTGTTCTATTGCTGATTCAAAACAGGTTGTTTTGGCATCTTCTAGAGAATGCCCATGACATTCTTTTTCAACAGTGACAGTACTATTACTTCCAGTCTTAGGAAGATCAGCCCACGATACATTCGCTACTAATAATCCAATTGGCAACCACTTGATCATTCTGCCAGTTCTTGACTAGTGGATTTTACAGTATCAATTCCCTTGTCAAGAATTCTAGCAATACCCCCAAAACCTACAGTGGCCACAACTAAACCTACTATGACACCAATAACAAATGATTTCATGTTAAACTCCATCCATCTGTGATCTAATTTTGTGAGCCGCATTGATTGTCTTCTTAGATGCTCTCACAGTTACAGAAACCATCTGGATATCTGAATTGATGTTACGTTTACTGATCACAACACCTTTTAAGATACCATTGGTGCTTTCATGTACAGTCTGTTTGACCTGTTGAGCAACTTTGGTAGCACGAGTGCGTTCTTCAATGTTGTCTATTTGACTCACAGTACCATTCTCTGTAGTTTGATCACCAAAAATATCAGTTTCAGTTATAGGTTGAGTGTTATCTGTTTTACCATTTTTAACTGAATCATTTAAAATAGTTTTAGATACATTCTCAACAAACTTCTCTGATTTAACACCGTTGTTTAAGAATTCAACCAAATTGGCACGAGCTCTCATACCTGCTACAGTAAATGCTTCTTCACGTGAATTGGCATGATTAAATGTAACTGGTGATGTGCCTGTTGCTTCAATGGCTAACCATTCGCCTGTCTTCTCATCAAACTCAATGGTGATCTTACCATTTGTTTCTAGGAAAACCACTTCTTGTTGTTTGATGTCTGGTGCTTTTTCTAAGGGGTTATCTATAGCTGTCACTGTTGGTTTGTCACCGAGTGATGAACAACCTGACAGTGCTAGAGCCCCCGCAATCGCTACTGCTATAAGTTTTTTATTCACTGTTTACTCCTTGTAAAATTATGGTATAAGCTACCACTTGCTAATAGTATACTATCATTCTGATGATTTGTCAACCAAACCATCCTCTCTAAGGCTGGGCCATTGGTCCATCCATTCTTTTGGCATTTCGATTGGTCCATCATATCCTGGCGCAGGACGATTTGTGGTGTTTAATAATTGCTTACGATACTCTGATTCTATCTTTGCCGTTTTCATATCAGCAATATTAGCACATCCTGTTATTCCCAAAATCATAATTGACATCAAAAGGCATAGTACAACCAATCCTAAAATTTTAATAATTTTTTCTTGACCTTTATTCATTTGTTCACCCACTTACTAAAAAAATATCCTACTAAAAATCCTAATATAAAAACGATGGTCATTATTTTTCCTCCAATACTTTTAACCAACTGCCTTCTGCTTGAGCATAAAAAATATGTCGCCCTACTTGACCAATTTCTGAATCCTGATGTTTCCAAAATGGATTAACATAATCAGCATGATAAAACAGAGCCGTTTCCAAGTTTTTTATTCTCATACCATGTAACATGGATTGAGCCACACGATAACTATCTTCCCAATTTTGTCCTTCAACTTTGGCTGTGCGTAAGCGACGTGATTTGGTCCAACTAAACTGATCTTTAGAATAGACTACGCTACATATGGTTTTACCCCAGTAGCCATGATTTAATCTGTTGAGTGTGACCTGCCCAACTGCGTATTTGCCTAGACGATTTTCTACACCAGCTTCAAAGAATATGTTTCTAGTTAGGCACTCTAAGTCTTCTGTTGAATAATTAATTTTTTGATTAGATTGATAGATAAACACTCTGTCAGATTCTAAATCAACTACTTTATCTGCTCGTTGTGGTATATCTTGCGACACTGTTTCTACAATGGCATAAATGGCTGTTAACACTATAGCTGTTAGGGTTATAATGACTCGTATAATCATATACTACTCCTTATAATACTACAATTTATAGAGCTATTATACGATTAATTTGGAAAAAAGTCAAGTGATATTTTCTGGGTATTGGGCTAGGATATTTTTTTTGGCCAGAGCCAAAAATTCAGGGGATATTTTGGGCATATCTAACCAACCAGCTAGAACATAACGCATTTCGTTACTGTCGTTGGCCACACTGTGTGGAAAGTTTTCTTGATTTAGCAGATAGACACTGCCAAGATTAACATCAATTTCACCTTTAGTGAACACACCAAAACGTGAACCATTGGGATAATTTAAAGGAATCCAAACATAGTTCAATGGACTTTGACTAAAACTAATATCTCTATGTGGACTTACATAAGCACCAGGTTCCATTACAGTTACAATTAAACGTCTAAATGGTAGGCCAACACGATCAAACTCTGAGATAACATTACCTAATTTTTCGTAGTCCATTGGTAAAATGGGTGCAGGAGTTTCATCAAATTGAGCAGTGACCATACTAGGAATATGTGGCAATTTTCTAGCAGGATATAGATTCCATAAAGAAATTAGTTGCCATCCAGCAAATCTAGGTTCTTTTTGAAAAGGGTTAGGTGCTCTGATGTGTTTAATGATTTCTACTTGTCTAACATCTTCTAACATCTTTTCAACATTTAATCCTAGGTCTATTTCTACAATAGGTACATTAGATCCAAGAACATTATCTTCGTTAATGCTTAACCTGTCAGAAAATTTAGGATGTGGCCTATTAAAAAAATCTGAAGTGATCTTATTCATAGACATGGTCTTTTACCTTCCATCCAACATTTTCAATAACTTCAATACTTCTTAGATTTTTACACCACCAAAGCCATAGTGGAGAATCAAAGGTCAAAACTATCTTACCTTGTCCTTTGAGTTGAGTTCCGTCAAATTGTTCTTGTTCTTTGTGAACTTTAGTTGCTAACAATAATACATGATCCATTTTTATTTGATCAATAAAGGCTTCACGCAGTTGAACAAACCCTAGATTGTCGTTCACTAGAATCTCTATAGTATTATTCTGTGACTGTTCATCTAGATCAACCCAGGTTACATATTCAATGATATGCCCGCCAGTTGTTTCATCATCAAATTCCTGAACTATTTCAAGACTAACTAGTTTGTGATTAACTTCTACTGAATATTTGGCCTGATTGTTTGGTGGATTAATTTCAATAAACAGATTGATTGGTGTTTGCATTTTAATATTTATTGAATGCTTGTTGGCGGAAAAACTCTTTTGAAAAATTTACCCAATGGATCCCATTCATTGGGAGCTTTGGTATAATCTCCATCACCTGAAAATTTGTGATGATTGTTTTGATAACCTTCACCAAAGACCAAATAACTTACCCAAGAATTATTTCTACTGTGGTCGTTGTTATTATAAGAAATATAACCGTTGCTGTGAGCCGCTATCACAACTCCATAGCCAAATGCTACCCAGCTCAAACAAGCAGGTACAAAATATCCAAACACTAACCACTCAGGACCTAATATTAACATTAGAGCTATATAAATCAAATGAAAACTCCAATAGTATTCTCCAAAATACCAAGTTATTCTATTTTGAATAACATTCTCAAATGTACTGTGTTTTACTGATTTGTTAAATAGGTCTTCTTGGTTTTTAATCAAATTAAGCCAATATAATCGCCAAGGACTAATATATTGTGGACTATGTGGGTCATTGATAGTATCACTCAGATGATGATGTAAAGCATGTTTTAAAGCCCACCCCACTGCTGGTCCTTGACCACTCAAAGTTCCAAAAAATAATCCAATGCAGGACATCCACGAAGGGAAATTAAATGCTTTATGTGTGATGTATCTGTGAAAAGTAATACTAAGGCCAACTCCTGTAATTAGAATATAAAATGGGATAGCTAGTAACCAAGCCACTGGGCTATAATAAAATATTGCCCAAATAGTAACAGCATGTGCTATTATTTGGAAAATTAAATATTGATATTTATAAAAAAAGTTTTTCATATAGATACTTATACAAAATTAATCAGATAAATAAATATATTATATATCTTAATGTGGAATTTAAAAATGAGCAAATCTATACACGTAACTATTTCTAGACCTGATGTATCAACAGTTTGGCCTTTTTTTATATTTTATGAAGCCAATGCTAATAACTTTGACGTCTTAGATGACACGGGAAAATGCAAATCATATATGAAAGGCAATCCTGAATCAGATTTAGTATTATATGTTCACCATATATTTGAAGATGAAGCATTTTATGAAACATATAAAGACACAGCAAATCAACATATTCCATTATGGAAAACCTCAGCTAATGCCAGTGAAGTTGACGCATATATGACCGAAAATAACATTACTGCTGAGATTGAAGAGCAAACTAATCCAAGTTTAGCTGGATATGTAATAATTACAGATATCCCACTAGAGAATCCACCAGAAGATTTTGCAGATTTTTATGCAAACAAATAATAAAAAAGGCCGTTAAGGCCTTTTTTTATCTACTAAATTTCTTAAAAATCCACCCCAAGCTATCTATCTCATACCAACGATGACTTAGTATACAGTTATTAGCTGATTTGTGATGATTGTTTTGATAGCCTTCACCAAAAACCAAATAACCAATAATTGGATTATTACGACTATGATCATTGGTATCATCATAATTTATGTAGCCCCACTGGTGACTGGCAATAGCAACGCCATATCCTGTAACTAACCAACCTATAGCACAGGGCACAAAGTATCCAAACACCAACCACTCAACACCCAATGCCCACATTAGAACAGCATAGACAATGTTTACCGGCCAATAGTAGCTATGAAAGAACTGCTGTAAAGGATCACGTATGGCAGTTATACCGTATTTGATATGTACATTTTCTCCATGTATAAGATTTGTCCAATACAACTTCCATGGATTTTGGTGTTGTGGACTATGCGGATCAGCTGGTGTATCACTCTTAACATGATGATGTGCGTGTTTAGTGACCCAACCTATACTGGTTCCTTGTCCTACCACGGTACCACAGATTAATCCAAAAACTTTTAACCATTTTGGAAAACTTGGGTAGGCATGATGTGTACAGAGCCTATGAAATGTTATACTAATTCCAAATCCTACTAGTAAAAAATAGAATGGAACGAACAACAACCATTGTTGCCAAGAATAATGAAATACTGCCCAAACAGTTATAATATGAGCCAGTATTTGAAAAATTAGGTATTGATATCTATAAACAAATTGCATACTGTACTTATCTAATTTAAAAATGATCAAAAGAAAAGGGGCCTTGCACCCCTTTTCAGATATAGTAATCTACTAATTAATTAGCAAATACTTTAGAACGTGAACCTGTTACGTCACGAGCAACAATCTTGTATGCTGTGTTGCCTGATGTGTTTTTAATAGTTTTAACAACTAAACCTGCTTGTTTCATTTCATAAATACGTGCTGGTAATTGTGCAATACCGTAGTTTGCACGTGCTTGTTCAGCTGATAAAGTTCTACCTGTACCACGTAGGTATGTTTCAATAAATGATTTTTGATTACGTACTTTGTGTAAGTTTGTTGTCTTACGAGCTTTTGCTACTGTTTTCATATAAACTCCATTTTATTTTAATTAAAATTACTGACAAACCAATTAATCAGTATTCATATATTATATAACCTGCTGAGAAATTAAGCAACGGTTAATTTAACCAAAAATTTAGAATTGTTGTTAAATCTTTCTGTTAGTGTTGGTCCTAATTGATCTACATCCAATTGGTTCAGTCTAGCCAACTGTTTAACTATTAATTTTAGCCTAGATCTAAGATCTAATACATTATCGTAACTGTGATCAATGATGTCATCAAAAACATCAAAACCCACATCTCTTAGGTAACTAATACTACCTGGAGCAGAAACCAATAGAAATAGTTGTCCGCTAGCGATTGGTTTAAATGTTTTCTCACTGAGAAAAGGTGTATCTAACTTAACTGAAGTTTCTACTACCAAATTTACCCAGCTGGATCTATAGGCTGGGTGTTCAATTGAAAGATCTATTTCATTTTCTACATCTTGTTTAACATAATTTACTGGATTGGGTAATAGATCAAACTCAGTTTGTTCTTGGTCTGTTAACGAATTTTGCCAATCATTACAGGGGGGTCTATTACCAAATGTGAATATCATGTCGTTGAACCAATCCTGTTTGCTTAATTCTAAATAAACTAACTTTCTATGATTCCAACTGGTACCATTTAATGAACTTATCTTATGTGTTCTTTTTATATCAGACTCTGTGTACTGTTGCTTACCTATCCAATACTGCCAAAAAGGAAAAAATTTAACCTGACTATTAAAATGTGCTCTATTGTAATACTTGAGATCACCTGTGAAGATTGTGTAATCTTTTTTCAAAGGTCTTATGTATTCTAATATCTTATTAAGATGAGATGGGTTAGTACAGTCATCAAAAATCAAATGTTTGTCTGTTTGTTCTAACAGTTTCAGATTGGGATATTGGCCAGATGGAATAATTAGACTATTTTTGGGTACATGCCTTAAAAAACAATATTCTACCCAGGTGCTGTCTATCTCTTTAATTGTATCATTGTCAATTAAATATATCAACCCTACTTTTCTTCTTTAATATTATCAAGTCCCTGTTTCATTCTAGCCAATATATTAGTCATATGATTCATAGTCTGTTCTATGTCAACAGGCTTTCTTTGATAACAAAACGAATCATGTTTAGTAATCTGTGCTTTGGCTTCCAAACACTGTTCAATTGATTCAAATTGAGCAACTTCATTGGCTCCCTGTGCAGTTATCATAATCAAAGCAATTATAGTTGAATTCATTTATCATCTCCCTTTAGTGTGTTAAAAACTTGATACTTGGCACGTTCATCTAAATCATGTTCCATCCATTCTTGTAACAAAGGTAAAAACTCATTGAGAATTTTTACACTAAAATGTTCACCCTCAGGTGTTAATCCAGAAAATTTTGGATCAACTGAGCTAGAATAAAAATATTTACTGTCAGATATAACCATTTTAAATGTACCTGACAGAATCTTTTCAATCTCTTCTAGGGTAAACTTTTTTTTATTAATTGCCATTATATTTTTTCTCCAGCTTTAAAACCACGTAGTCCTTTAAATCTAGGAAATCTCAACGAGTACGTTTGGTCTTGGTTTTGCGTGATTGCGTCTGCTCGGACTTCCACAAGTCTTCCCAGGATCTCTCCCTTATTACTCCAGAAGTTATCCCTATCACTGTCACTAAAGCCACTACCACAATTAACGCTAATATTGCGTCCATCATCTTCTCCTTTACAAATAAATGCACCTAAACGACCGGCATTACGGCCAGTCCCCTCTTCTACGTCTACCACTTCTAACGTTACTTCAATAAATGGTTTAAGTTTTAACCAACTGGTAGTTCGTTTACATTCATAAACTGCATCTGGATCTTTGATCATGATACCTTCATAACCACCGTTGATTGCTGTTTGATTAATTTGTTTGAATTTTAGTTGTCCTTCCTCAGAATCTAGATCAACTAATTCTTGCCCTATTACCGTAATATTTGGCATATAACTACCAAATTCATCATACCAAGCCTGTAGACTAACAGATCTATCTATTTGTCTGTGTACTCCTTGCCCTGATAAAAATTCTGCCAAAGTTAAAATATCAAACAAATGTAGTACAGCATCATCACTTTGAACATTTTCTTTACGGTGTACCTGTTTCATAAGATCTTGAAAACTAGCACTCATCACTTCCCCATCAAGTATCACTGGTTCAGCAAACGTAAACGCATGTTTACTAATTTGTTTTTTGATTGTTTCAAAGTTAACTAATTCTTTACCGTTACGACTATACTGACCTACCTTGCCATCTGGATAGACCACTGTAATAACACGGACACCGTCTAATTTAACTTCAATTAATTTTTCTCCTATAACCTTGGTTTCATGATTGGCTGAATCATGTGCTAGTTGACAGGTAAACACAGGAACTTCGTATTCATTTTTTTTAGCTTTTTTGACTGATGTGTTAATTGTTTTTTCTGAAACTCCGCAACGTAGATCTTTAATAAGAATACGTCTATACCAATAGTTCCATTCTTTTTGTGTGGCTTTATTCATTAGATCATTTACAGCGGTTATTGCTAGATTTCCTGTTAGTCTTCTTTCTGCCAAAGCATCTGTTATCTGTTTAAAATAGTTCCAACTTAATCCATTACCACTGTCTGAAGTTTTTTCAGGAACTTTTTTGACCCCAAATGTAATTAAAGCATCCAAGGCCAACTTTACTCCATTGAAAAATTCTTGATTGTTTTCCAAGGCCTGCACTTCAATGACAGATTCTTTAAATAAGCGACTGTTGTCTGATTCTAATTCTTGAATAATTTCCCATGGTTGTTTCATTTTATAACCTTTCCATTCCGTAAAATTCTGGTGCTGGATCACCTAATTTAAAATTATTTACATAGTCTGTGGTTTTAGTAGACAATTTTATTTCAGGCAACACCTTGTTTAAATATTCTAATGCTTCAGTTGGATCAGGATGACTGTCTCTCACTGTTTTCTTTTCGTCAATCCACGCACCAAACGAGCTTGGTTTTTCTGTCCAGGATCTATTATTAAACACAATTTCGTATATACTAGGTCTAATAGACGCCAATACATCACCGTAAAGATCAATGACATCCTTATTGTCCTCATCAAATAACATAGAAGTTTCTGTTGTCTGTATAGGAATCATTGATAAAAAATAATAGGTTACTCCCCAATGATCAAGTAATTCTTTTGTTGCTTTAATTGTAGCCAGATCTCTAATCAAATAAAATCTTTCATCAGCATATTTCTTTTTCCAACTGTTATCAAATACGTCTGACCAAAATATATTGCCCTTGCCCAACCATTCGTGATCTACATAGCGATCTTCTCTGGTAATGCTTGACCACATAATAATCACTAGATCATCTGAATTAAATTTATTTCGCTGATTTGCTTCTATCAAACTGTTAAAGATATATTGGTTACCCATACCACCACGAGCCCAGTTTTGATATTGATCAAATTCTAACCCAATAATGTCCGCCCATGTGGGTCTATCATGACTGGCAGTAAAACTACAACCAAATGCAAAAAATCTTTTATTGTGTGACATTTCGTACCATATTTAAAATTCTAGACACACTGTAGAAATTTTGGGTAGTTACGTTAACAACTGTTTGACCTGCTGGAATACATTCCAATGAATAACGATTGTTCTGCATTCTTTCAGCATAATTATAGCAACTCACAGGGTCGTTGAAGCTCATTACGTCAACTGCGCCAGTGGTTAAATTAGTGATTAATAATAAAGTGGCTAACATATTTTACCCATTTTTTTACTATATAATGGGTATTATACACTAGTTTGGTTAAGGTGTCAACCTATTTTTAGAGTCGGCCTACTACTACTTCAATGCTGTGGATTTCGTTGTCTTCAATTGAATTAAGTGCTTTGCCTATCACACAGCCTGGCAGATATTGTGCTTGGTTTAAACGTTGAGCGACCCCAGGAATGTCACTGGCTACTACAAGATCACCTTGTTTGACAGGACCTTTGACCTTACATGGTACACGACCTTGTAATGCTATTGGTAGTCCATCAGGATCTGCTTCGTTCATTAGGTAAGCTGGACTAGTGGATACTACACCTGCTATGGCAGTATCATGTGATTTAGTACTTTCTGTGATTTCGTATGGACCACCAAATACTACCACATGACCATGTGGATAGTTTTGATCAGCTAGATAACGTTCTGCCAAGTCAGCATAGGTAGCAGAGCTAGCTACACCGTAGATAGTACCAAATCTATTATTTGTTTGTCCTACATCCCCTACACCACTAGTACCACTTTTTACAATGTTTACAGTGGTCACTGAACTGGTTGCACTTACACTGTAACAACTTACGTTGCCGTTAGTAGCATCAACAGATATTCTAGACCAAGCATTTTTAGTTGAATCGTATTGGTAAACAATATTATTTACTGTTGCTTGAGCACCGTTACTTGGACTTGTTGGAAATGCCATATATGTTACCTCTATTCTTTTGGATATGTATCTTTAACTGTTTTAATTGCTGTATAAAAATCTGCAAATTGTGTTTTTAATGTTTCATTTGAGTCAATGGCATGATATATCATATCAAGTTGATCTCCAATTTGAGGATAATTATCTGCTCTATCTGATTTATATGCTACAGCATCTTCAATGGCCTGTAGTCTTGTTATTTCTGCCTCAACGTCTGCTTGACTAGGAGCAACCACGCCTTCTGTTTGAATATCTATTTTAGTATAATCGTTATTTTCTACAGAAAATGCAGTATTTTCTGGCAATAGAGACATTAATGCGTCATGTATTTCTATTATCTTTTTCATTATACAGGTATCTCCGTTAATATACATTGTGATATAGCATTTTCTTGATTTGCCGCGCCAGTACTTGAAAGAGTCCTATTTAAATAAAATGTTGTAGCACCTACGCCAGCTGACTGAATCATTAATCTATATGTTACTGCTGAAGTTGTATTAGGACTATCTATATAAATGTAATGATTTGTTCTAGGAGTAGAATTATTATCTACATCATACCCTGGATAAGCAAAACCTGACCAATAGTTGCCGTCATCATTTCTTCTAACTTCTGTTGTTGTACCATTTATTACTCTATATAATCTTAAAATTGTGTCATGATGAACTTCAAATGACACATTAAATTCAACTCTAACTTTGCTTGATGTTTTTGTTGGTGTTATTGATGTATCTAAAACTGCAATATATGTGCCACCTTGTCCTCCAGTTGCAACAGAGTATGTTGTTTTTCCTGTATACACTGTATGTACAACTTGTAATGAAGGTGATGAAAGTTTACCTGTTATTGTACCAGTTGTTGAAATAGGGTTTGAGCCAAAACTAGCCAATAAACTAGTGGCATCTGCATTAGTATATCCAACTGGCATTCCTGTTAATTGACTACCATTACCTAGTATGTAAGATCCTGAAACATTGCCAGTTGCGGTAACACTACCAGTTGCGGTAACACTACCAGTTGATATATTTCCGCCTGAAATATTACCTGATGCTGTAATTATAGCAGTTGCTACGTGCCCTGTTGTTGTTAAGTTTGCGGCTGTAATATTTCCAGTATACGTAGCATTAGTATAGGTCACATCAACATAACGACTTTCGCTAATAACATCAACCCAATATTCCGAAGTCCCATCGTCAACATAATGATAAAGTATATCTGAACTAGTATCATACCATTGGTCACCTGCTGAAGGCGAACTAGGCGCAGTTGAGCCAGCAGTGTAATTAGCACCACCTGAGATTGTGATATCACCTGATCCAAATATTGATTCACTATTGATTGTTTTAACATCTGAATTAACCCAAGCCAATGATGCACCTGAATAACGTAACACCTGGTCAGTACTTACACCAAACAAATCAGTATCACTTAGATCATTTAATGTTGATGCTCCACCTCCACCAACAAATGGTGTTCCATTAGCATAGTAGTAGTTGTTTGTTAGTACGCCACCAGCTGTGAGATTACCAGTTAGTTGGCTACCGTTACCTATAAATTCCCCACTAATAGCAAGATTACCAACAACTTCAACTTCCCATCCTGGAGTATCCGTACCAATACCAATTCTATTATTTAAAGTGTTAACAAATAGTACTGTTGAACCTACAGACACATTTCCTGTGAAATTAGCTCCAGTTAAACTGGCCTTGTTAGTGTCTAGGTCAGTTAATTGGTTAGCCTGTGAAGCCGCATTAGATTCTAACGTAGAAAGATCACTGTTAATTGTTGATATTTCTCCATCAACATATCCTTTCATGTTAAGGTTGGCTGTAGTAATCTGTCCTGCCTGTACCGCGGCATTTGAGGTAAGTGTTGAATTAATTGCGTCAACATATCCTTTCATGTTAAGGTTGGCTGTTGATATATTTGTGTTAATGGTACTAATAGTGGTTAGTATTGATGTACCATTGGCATGCTGTAAATCTGTAGCCTTTAACACATCAACCTGTAGATTAGCATAGTTAGAAATAGTAATATCACCCACTGTGGTAGCATCATCTGTGGTTGTGATTGCACTAAACTGATCAGCTGATTCATCCCAAACTAATCCAGCATTAATAGAACTGCCACGTTCAATGATTAAGCCAGAATCTTTAGTAGGTGCACCTGAGGCACCGTGTGATAATAATATTAGAGCATCTGAAATGTTAGTATTTGTTGTTGTAACTGTGGTGGTTGTACCATTGACTGTTAGGTTGCCTGTGATAGAAACATCTTTTACAGTCATAGCGTCATTGATCTGTACCACTCCACTACCTGTTGCTTCAAGTATTAGATTGTGACCATCTACTCTATTTTTAATTGTCTGACTGGCTATTTCAACTTCGTTAATAATGATAGAAGATAAATTTTCTAAACTGGTAATGTTTGACAGTGTATTAGCAGATAGATTGCCTGTTACAGTAGGTGTTAGAAGATTACCACTTTCATCCTCGCTGACATTTAAAACCGTGGTTCCTCCTATTTTTAATGTTTTAAAAACATTATCAAATTTAAATGATCTGATCCGACGAGACATTATTCAATTACCTCAATTGTAGTTACTTTAGCTACCCATCTATAGGTTTTACCTGCAACACCTACAACATATATATTTACACTATTATTAGAGTCATCAGCACGTGCATCTACTTCTAAATTAGTATCATCTGCAGAAATAACCACTTCATAGACATCACCAACGTCTGCCACTGTTCCAGAAAAATTATCAGCTGTGCCTTTTAAATGCCAATTACCTGATTCACCTGTAGCATCTGTTCTACGTGCTACAACATCTACTGAGTAGGCCATGGTACTGTCTGTGGCTACAGGTATTCTATTTCCGCTTTGATTGTTGACAAATATTTCAGTTTCTGTTGCATCTGTAGTTTCGCCATGCAATACATAATGATTGGCTACATAACTTGAAGTTCCTTGTGAAAAAGTTCCACTAACTGTAACGTTATCACTTTCAATTGAAGTTACACTTATAGAAGAATTAGCCAACGCATTAGACAATGTACCAACAGAATATCTAATCCAAGCAGATTTACTACTATTGTAATAGTAGAGTATGTTATTTACTGTAGCCTGTTGTCCATTTGTTGGATTAGTTGGAAATGCCATTTAATTCTCCTATTCGCTGGGTTCTTCCACTAATGGAATTCCTAGTTCTGTTCTTGCTTGTTCTTCACTGTCAAACCAATACCACCCATCCACTGGATATGTGTTAGAATCTTTGGTTGCTCTACGTAGCTCATAGGCA
>Ga0222714_10004101_pt1 | contig 14480 bp, 12 predicted proteins | sample C33_3DmetaG_FD_165048 | JGI IMG/M metagenome (GOLD analysis project Ga0222714, IMG submission 165048) | Estuarine water microbial communities from San Francisco Bay, California, United States - C33_3D | ecosystem: Environmental > Aquatic > Marine > Unclassified | place: USA: California... | reverse complement strand
ACTTTGGAACGCCTCGCTCTTACCAAACTTTGGAACCTTGGGTAACCCAAGGCGATTATGCTTTGGAAAAAGTATTGCGACAGCTGCAAGTAGCCAACCTCAAGGGTTTTGGCCTAGACGGAATGCACTTGGCTGCTATGGCCGCGGGTTCTGTATTGCATTACTTGGAAATCACCCACCACCACCACACGAGCCACATCAATCGAATTTCCCGTTTGGAAGAAGATCGCTTCGTTTGGCTGGACTCCTTTACCATTCGAAACTTAGAGCTGCTGCAATCGGTTTATCCCGGCGGAACCGGCCTGCTAGAATGCATAGACCGAAGCAAAACCCCTATGGGGAGTCGGTTATTGCGCAAATGGCTTGTTTTGCCGCTTCGGGAGTTGGGTGCCATACAAAGACGCTTGGATGCCGTTGAAGACCTTTTGGAGCAATCCGAATTGGAATCGTGGCGAAATGCATTTGAGGGCTTGGGCGACATGGAACGACTGGCTTCGAAAATTGCACTGCGCCGCATCAATCCCAAAGAACTGCTGCACATTTCATCGGCCCTCAAACAAATTGCTCAATTGAAGCGCGATTGGCAGCAGCTGAGCCACAGTCGATTATCTGAAGCGGCTCAGGCCTTCCCCGATACCCGGGCTCTGGAAACCTTGATTGACAGCCAAATTTCGACCGATGCCCCTGCTGTTTTCAGCAAAGGCGGGGTTTTTCAATCAGAATGCCACCCTGAGCTGCTGGAGCTGCGCGACTTGGCCACCCATGGAAAAGAACGCTTGCTGGACATTCAAAAACGCGAATCGGATCGCACGGGAATACCCTCGCTGAAAATTGGCTTCAACAATGTGTTCGGCTATTATCTCGAAGTAACCCACGCCCACAAAGACAAGGTACCCGAAGATTGGATTCGCAAGCAAACCCTTACCAACGCTGAACGCTACATTACGGCTGAACTCAAAGAGTACGAAGAAAAAATTCTATCGGCCCAAGACCGTATGGATGCTTTGGAGTCAGAACTTTGGGAATTGCTGCTCAATGACCTCTTGGCCCATGTGGAGCCCGTTCGTGCCCTTTCCCAGCGCCTAGCCGAATGGGATTGCTTCATGGGATTTGCCCACATAGCCAAGGCACATCGATACTGCAAACCCCAGGTACATGAAGGCCTGGAATTGGACTTGAAAGGCGCTCGCCACCCCGTCATCGAATTGCAGCTCAAGGCTGACCAGCACTACGTTCCCAATGACATAGCTATGGGGCCCAATCAACGTCAAATCATGATTTTAACAGGGCCGAACATGAGCGGAAAATCAGCCATCTTGAGGCAAACCGCCTTGTGCGTGATTTTGGCCCAAATGGGTTCTTTCGTTCCTTGCGATTCAGCCAGGATTGGATTGGTCGACAAGATTTATACCCGAGTGGGGGCCAGCGACAACGTCTCGGTGGGTGAATCAACCTTCATGGTCGAAATGAGCGAAACCGCTTCCATTTTGAACAATTTATCGGAGCGATCATTGGTCTTGTTAGACGAAATTGGTCGCGGGACCAGCACCTACGATGGAGTCTCCTTGGCCTGGGCCATAGCCGAATTCTTGCAAAGCCACCCCAGCAAACCCAAAACCTTATTCGCTACCCATTACCACGAACTCAACGAATTGGAATCCAAACTCGAGGGAGTACAGAATTTCCACATAGAAGTGCTGGAAAAAGGGCAACAGATCATTTTCTTGCGCACCTTAAAGCCCGGTGGTAGCGAACACAGCTTCGGCATACATGTGGCCCAATTGGCGGGCATTCCCAACCAAGTCTTGCTGAGAGCCAGTGAGTTGTTGAGCGAATTGGAAAAGACTCGTTCTGCCGTTGACCGTCGAAAATCGCTCTCAAAAGCTGAATCCAAACCCGTTTACCAACTCAACATGTTCCAAGCTCCTGACCCGCGCATGGAACAACTCAAAAAAGAACTGCAGCAACTCGACATCAATACACTCAGCCCGATCGAAGCCCTACTGAAATTGCAGGCCATTAAAAAGATCAGCGAAGACGCTTAAAATTCGTATTGAAAGCCCACAGCGGGCAAAATGGGCAACTGATCGACTCGCTTTTGTTGAATGCGGTCGTAGTAGAAAATATTGGCGCGGTTATACACGTTGGTCAAACTGAAATTGGCCGTGACTTTGCGTTGGGCATCCAACTTCCAGCTGTGCTTAGCCGAAAAGTCTAAGCGATGGTAATACGGCAGTCGGCCCTGATTCAATGAAGCATAAACCACCCCCAACTCCCCATTGCTGTTGACATAGTCTGACCCAATGCCATTTGAAAAATCGTACTTTTCGTAATAGCCTTGGGTTTGGGTAAAGGGGAAACCACTGCCGAAGTTCCAGCGAAGCGAGAAATCAACGGGACTGCGTTTTCCAGCCGTGTAGGAAATCATGGCATTGGCATTGTGGCGGCGATCAAAAATGGGTTGGTATTTCAGGTACCCGTCGTTTCGATTGACCCATGTCAGCGAATACACCAACCAGACATACAGGCGTTTGTCTTCGAATTTGTAGGAAATATCGCCGCCATAGGCTTCGCCCCTTTCAATGATGTAATCCTGCCTCAGGCGAGCGTCCTTGTCTTGGTTGAACTCATCATCTTCGAACAATTTGGAGCGATTGATATTGGTGATTTGGCTGAAATCCTTGTAGAAACTCTCCAAATTGATGCTGCTTTTTCGGGTCAAGCGGTAATCCATCCCCGCTACCAAATGACCGGCTTTTTGAAGGCGGTGGGTCACGGGATCCCCCAAGAAGGTTTTGGGCAAATTATCGGGACCTGACAGGAATCCATAGAACAAGTTCACTACATCGCGATCGGAAATGGCCGACAACAGGTTTTGGGAGTACAAGCCCGCCGCGAATTTGAAACCTACCCCTTTGAAGGGCATGTATCGCAGTTGCAAACGAGGCTCCAAGCTGCCGTTGGACAAAGATGCGTAATACTGCCAACGAAGGCCCAAGTCTGCAAGCAGTTTCTTTCTGATGATTTTGTAATTGCCAAACAGGTTGATTTCGGTGGTGCTTTCTTGCTGCTCAATGCGGCGGTTGTTCGAATTGTAAAGCTGAAAATTGGTTTGAAAACCGTTCATCTCCAAGCCCCACTTGAATTCATCTTTCTTGAAATTGTACAAGAAATTCATGCCCATGTTGAAGCCCCCAATGGAACTTTCCCGGGGCCGGGCATCGCTTTCCATTTGTTGAATGCGGTAGTTGGAATACAGAAAGAAACCGTCTACGCGGGTTTTGGCCTGTTCAGGAACCACCATGAATTTGCCTCCAAACCCAGTGCTCGCCCAGCTGTAATGCGTAGAACCTGGAAAGTTCACATCGTCAGTAAAATGAAAGGCATACAAACGGCTGTAACCACCGTTGGCCGAATTGGCGTTCAACTTGACAAACAAATCGCCAAAGTTGTAAGGCAAACGATCGGGATTGGCGTAGTTATATAGCAATTTGGAGGACTGCTTCAAATAGGAATTTCGGTAACTCACGGCGAAGGAACTGTTTCCATCGTAGCGTTGAAATTTCTTCAATGGACCTTCCAACAGGAGTTTGCTGGTGAATGTATTGACCGAGGTTTTGCCGCGAAAACGATTGCGGTCCCCGTCTCGCGACTTGATGTCCACTACGGCCGAAATGCGACCGCCGTATTCAGCGCCAAAACCGGCTGAATACACATCGGCACTTTGAATTAGATCGGTATCGAATACCGAAAACAAGCCAATGCTGTGAAAGGGATTGTAGATGGTCATGCCATCGAATAATACTTTATTCATGACTGGCGAGCCACCTCTGATGTACAATTGACCGCCTTGGTCGCCGCTGAACACTACCCCAGGCAGTACTTGGAGGTATTGTACGATATCGGGTTCTCCGCCGACCGAAGGGAGGCGAGCAATGGCTTTGGGATCAATATTCGTGGCTCCCACTAGGGTTTGCTTGCGGTTGGCTCTGGCCGTAATCTCAACCTGTTCGATGAGCTGCCCTCCATGCAGGTAGATGTCTTGCTTGGTATTGGCCCCGGCGCGAACCAAAATCTCGAAGCTCAGGGTATCGAAACCCGGAGCGGTCGCCATCAAGGTATACGAACCGGCTACGATGCCCGTCAAGGCGAAAAAACCATCGGCATCAGCCAAAATGCTGCGACCCCGCACACTGGGAGCCCGGTTGATTTCGGGAATCCACACTTGAGCGCCGGCCAGTCGGTCTCCGTTCTCGCTGTTGTACACGAAACCGCGCACGTCGCCTTTATCGGTCTGCCCTAAAACTGGGGAAGCAAGCAGCAGCAAAGCTGCCATCGACCAAAACCATTTTGTTGCCAAGGGCACAAAAATAGGGGGATTTAGCCGTCTACCTTTCAGGAAGGGAAACAAATACAAAGCCTTGACCTAACTTTGCAGCTCCATGGTTTTTCGTTTTAAAATTTGGTTCGAAAATGACGACGAAGTGATTCGTTGGATAGACATCAAGCCTTCATCCAGTTTTTTGGATTTCCACAACGCCATTCAAGATGCCATAGGTTTCGATAAAAAGGAGTTGGCCTCCTTTTATGTCAGTGATACACAGTGGAAAAAGCACATGGAAATCACCTTGGAAAACATGTTCGACGACGAAGACATGGACAGCGAAACAGCCATGCCCAGTCCTGTCATGAGCCAAACCAAATTGCGCGAATGGATCAACGACCCGCATCAGCGCTTCATTTACGTGAGCGATTATGTGGCCCAATGGACCTTGTTCATTGAATTGCAAAGCATCCAAGACCCCAGAGCCGATGCCAGCTACCCGCTATTGGTAAAAAGCGAAGGCAAAGCACCGCGCCAACGGGAAGACAGCAAGTTCAAAATGCTTGACGACAACGAATTTGACGCCTTGGCTGCCAAAATTCTGGCTGCAAAAGGCATCAAAGATGAGTTGATGATGGAGGCCGAGGAACTGCTGGACGATGACGATGATCAAGACGATGAAGACGGCGATGACTTCTACGGTGACAGCACTGAGGAGTTCGGCATGGACGGCTTTAGCGAAGTTAACGATTAATCATGCCCAAAGCGGGCCATATTGCCATTCTGGGAGGACCTACAGGTTCTGGCAAAACTTCATTTTCCATACAACTGGCCCAACATTGGGCTTGCCCCATTGTAAATGCCGATTCAAGGCAAGTTTACCGAGAATTGAACATTGGTGTAGCCAAACCCAGCCCGTCTGAATTCAAGCAGGCCGAACACCGCCTGTTTGGCCATGTTTCGATCCTGGAAGATTACAACGCTGAACGCTACGCCCAAGAAGCGGCCATGGAGGTGCGAAAGAGCCTAGAATCAACCGGAAGGGCCATCTTGTGTGGAGGAACAGGCTTGTACATTCGGGCCCTGTTAGAAGGCTTGAATGAACTTCCTGAACCCGGCGCAGAAACACTGGCGCGCGTAGACCGTTGCATACGGGAAGAGGGAATTGTTGGTCTACGAAAGGCCATCATGAAGGCCGACCCCTTGGCCCATGAACGATTGGACATGTTCAATCCGCAGCGCATGCAACGCGCTTTGAGCCTATTGTGGGAAAGCGGCCAAAGCCTCAATGATTTGTACTTGCAGAAAACCCTATCTCCCCTGCATGATGTACTTGAGAATTGCCAGGTCGAATACCTTGGCTTGGACTGGGATCGAGAAACGCTTTACCACCGCCTTCACCAGCGATGCGACTCCATGATGAAAGACGGCTTGTTGGAAGAAGTGAAAGGCCTGCAATCGCATCGCCACCTGAATGCCCTGCAAACAGTTGGGTACAGTGAGTGGTTTGAACACCTTGACGGCACAGTATCCTATCCCTATGCCTTGGATAAAATGAAACAAAACACCCGGCGATATGCCAAGCGCCAAGTGACTTGGTTTAAAAACCAATTCCCCACCCGCTGGATTCCCGCCTCAACGTGGAAACAAGACCGCCTTTTCTTAACTTAGTATCGCATGAGCCAAGACGCGCTGATTTCGTTGCTTGCCCTGACCCTGTTGGAAGTGGTATTGGGAATTGACAACATCGTTTTTATATCCATTCTATCCGGGAAGGTCAAGGATGAGCGCCAACAAGCGGCGAGACAGATGGGACTGATCATGGGCATGCTCATTCGCATTCTAATGTTGCTCGGCCTTCAATGGATTCAAACCCAAGATCATCCCCTGTTTTCGGTTTGGGGCTTCTCGTTTTCGGGAAAACAATTGATGCTCCTAGCCGGCGGATTGTTCTTACTATACCAGAGCGTCCATGAAATTCACCTCAAACTTTCTCAACCCGAGGAGCGGGAACAGACGCGAAGCAGGGCCGAAGGTTGGACTGCTGTTTTGCTGCAAATGGCCCTATTGAACATAGTATTCAGCTTGGACTCGGTCATTACAGCCGTAGGCATGGCCAAAGAGTTGTGGGTCATGATCGTGGCGGTGGTCATTTCCATGGGGGTTATGCTTCTGGCTGCAGAGCCCATTGCCCGTTTTGTTCAAGCCAATGTGAGCGTTAAAATTCTGGCCTTGTCTTTTTTAGTGTTGATAGGCGTTTCTCTTCTAGCCGAAGCATTTGAGCAGCATTTGGACAAAGGGTACATCTACTTCGCCATGGCTTTTGCCTTTTCCATCGAACTGATCAACCTGCGATTGGATCGCAAAAAGGCCGATCAATCTTCGTCGAAATAAAAACGATAGACCTCGGGCAGGGGTGTTTGCTTGTCGTATTTGATCAATTCTTTCAGTCGACCGTTGGCGACTTCGTAGACCATTCCGTGCAAGGTCAGGTCCTCTCCACTATGCCAAGCCTTCTGCACCACACTGGTTTTCATCAAATTTCGAATCTGCTGCTTGATGCTGATTTCAACCAAGGCATTTTCTCGCAGTTGAGGGTCTGCAATCGACAATAGCTCAGTCTCATGTGCCACATAGATATCTTTGATGTTGCGAAGCCACTTATTCAACAGTTCGTAGTTATTGCGACTGATGGCGGCTCTCACCCCACCGCAACCGTAGTGACCGCAAACAATGATGTGCTTGACTTTTAAATAAGCGACCGCATATTCCAAGACGCTGAGCATATTCAAATCGGTATGAACCACCAAATTGGCAATGTTGCGATGCACGAAAATTTCGCCAGGCTTGGTACCCGTGATGCGGTCGGCAGGCACCCTGGAATCGCTGCATCCGATCCACAAAAATTCTGGCTTTTGGCCGTGGGCCAAATCGTTGAAAAAATTAGGATTGCGCGCTAATTCCTCTTCAACCCAATTTTGGTTGGCATGCAACAACTTATCGATGGCTTCTTGAGACATGGCGTTAAGATAACAAATGTGTATGGTTTCCGGCTTCGATGGCAAAATGGATTCTACGTTCAGGAGCCGATTCTCGAAAATCTTGAACAATGTCAGCAATATCGGCATCTACAAAATGGCAATCCCGAAAATCCAGCAAGACAGTGGCTGAATCGGGCATACTGGCCAAGGAATTTTTTAGAGCTGATTTGTTGACAAATGATGCCTGTTGCTTAAAGACCAGTTGATATTCATGGCCTTGCTGTGTCATGGCAAAAGACTTTTGATAATTGGTCTTGATGACAAAGAAAAAACCCACCAGCAAACCAATGATGATACCAATCAGCAAATCAGTCAGCAGTATAGCCATAATGGTAATGATGAATGGAGCAAAGGCTGACCACCCTTTTTGGAATTGAGCTTTAACCAAACTAGGGCGGGCCAGTTTATAGCCCACATACACCAACACTGCTGCCAAGGCTGACAAGGGAATTTTATTGATCAAAGCAGGAGCCAATAACACAAACAAGGCGATCCAAATGCCATGCAGAACGGCACTTCTACGTGTTTCTGCTCCGCTGGAAATGTTCGCCGAAGTACGAACGATAACCGCTGTTACGGGCAGAGCTCCTAGGAGCCCCGCAGCGGCATTCCCAAAGCCTTGGGCGATCAACTCCCTATTGGGGGCGCTCACGCGTTTGTGGGGATCCAACTTATCGCCTGCTTCAATGCTCAACAAACTCTCGATGCTTGCAATGACAGCGATCAAAAGGGCCACTGAATAAACTTGGATATTACCCAAGGCTGACCAATTAGGGCGTACCATCAAGGAGGTGCCCGCCCCGTCGGGTCCTAGAATGGAGGGCACATTTACCATGTGCCCGGGAGCAATAGCACCACTTGAATAAAAACGCAAGGCCCATTCGTTGATCAAAACACCCAGCAAAACCACCACCAAGGCCGCAGGAACCGATTTGAAAAAGCCCTTTGATTTGAGGGCGGGGATTTCCCACACAAATTGAAGGCCCAAACCCAGTGAAGAAATGATCAAAGCTAGCGGGGTTATCGAATCCAGCATGTAATACAATTCTGAGAAGGTATTGTGCCCGTCTTTTTGAGCAAACTCCATTTCACCAAATGCATCGGCATCGTAGCCTACCATGTGAGGCAATTGTTTCAAAACCAATGTAATTCCAATGGCGGCCAACATGCCTTTGATGACCGAAACAGGAATAAAATCGGCTAAGAACCCACCTTTGAGAAATCCAAATAGGCATTGTATGAGACCGGCAACGAACAGCGCCGTTACGAAAATCTCCATGCTCCCCAAATCTCGAATGGCCCCATCGACAATGGTAATCAAACCGGCAGCGGGACCGCTGACACTGGTGTGCGAACCGCTGAGAGCTCCCACTACCAGCCCCCCGATTACCCCAGAAAGCAATCCTTGAACTACCGTTCCTCCCGAAGCCAGCGCGATCCCCATGCACAGGGGCAAGGCCACCAGAAAAACAACCAACGAGGCAGAGAAGTCAGATTTGAATTTGTTTGAAATCACCCGTTAAAAATAGGGGATTATCCTTACGCCTCCATGACAAATGTTCGCATGGCAAGGGTTTCGCCATATTCGCCAACCTGTAACGGGAAATCCGAAGAACCCATTTCCAAGGCTAACTCCAAGCAGGTCATGCTTCGCTCGATGGGATTCTTCCACGAAAAACAACGCTCGCGCAGCTCAAAAATCTTATAAGCCGCCTCTTTACCAAATCGGGCCTCCAATCCCTTTGATGATTCCCTTTGCAAGGCCTGACGCCAAGCCTTCTTCAAATTTTGCATGTCCTTTTTAAAAGCCGGCAAGAATGGGTCCTGCGCTCTATACAGCAAGGAAGAAGCCTCTGTTTCCAAGGAATCCATTTGAGTCAATATGTCATTCCACGGGGCTTTGAATGACTGCGCCTCTCGCTCCAACAAGGCCGCAAATGCATCATCTGGCTGGAAGAAATCTTCCATCTGCAAAGACCATTTGTTGATTTTTTTCGAAACTGATTGGGGAATTGCATGCCAAACTTCCCGCAGCATCAAATAAGGAGCAAACAGATTCATCTGCTCAAAGGCCGCCGAGGTTTGCAGCCAATATCGAAACTCAGAAGGCCCTGCCAAATAGGCTACATTGGGCAATATGATTTGTTGGTACAGGGGTCTCAATAGCACATTGGGGCTGATCTGGGCTGTCCGAGCGCTTGCCCAGTCCAAACTTTGCAATTCGGTGATGCGCTCGCGTTTGTCGGGGCTCAACAGAAAAGCATTGACCGGCCTCACCATGGCCGGAGCCGCCTGCCCTTCTGCTACCAACCAATCGCTTTGGGATTGGAATGCTTGGCTGCAGATTCCCGCGGTTATCTCGGCCTCCCAAAGCGGTTGGGCCATGCTTTTCAATTCGGCATCATCGGGATCCAGGATGAGTAGGCCGTGGTCTTTCCCCCATTCGTGCAAGAAAATCCGAAATACCTCTGCCCAATTGGCCGCTGACAGCATGGGCTCCCAAAAACGTTCAATGGCTTTGCTTTGGCGAGGAAAATCACCCATCATGGTCTGAACCATCTCTGCAAGCCCTTGGGTAGACATTCGACCCACTGCCCCTTGGCCTTCGGGTTTTATCTCATACGTCTTGCCCCAGAGGTGGCAGGTTTTGATTTCCTCAAAATCGTGATCTTCGGTGGCCATCCAAAAAACAGGAATGAGGTGCAAATGGCTATGCTCCTGGTTCCATTTTTGTGCCCAATGCAGCACCGAAGCCAATTTAGCACCAACGTACATAGGACCTCCGCCTACATGAATTTGCTGACCGGTGCAAACGGTGTATGCATGGGACTCAGTCAAACGCATTAAGTTGTTCTGCTGAGCCTCGGTCAAAGCCAAGCCCGTCATTTGCCGAGTCAATACTGCTTGCAAACGGCTTCGTTTCTCGGCAGAAAAATCGGGCAACGCCAATGCATCGGCTATGGGAGGCCCGGTACGGGGATAATAAGGACAGGGACTGGATTGGCCCCAGCCCAAAAGGTCATCGGGCCAGTAGCCCTTGGGAAGGGGTCTTAAGACTTCGCTATACGAGGACTCCGACAAGGTCATAGGGATTGGCTTCCGTAATGCGAACATCGGCAAAATCACCCATGCGCACATAGTTCCCATCGATGGAAACTCGAACTTCGTTGTCTACGTCTGGGCTATCGTACTGGGTACGGCCTACAAACTCATCGCCTTCCAAACGATCGAACAGGACACGCTGCACCGATCCCACTAAGCCTTGGTTAAACGCATGGCTAATGCCCACTTGCTTTTCCATGATGGCATCAGCTCTGCGCTTTTTCTCAGTTTCACTCAATGAATCTTCCAAGGTATAAGCATGGGTATTGTCTTCATGGCTGTATGTGAATACCCCCAAACGCTCAAAGCGAATTTGATCAATGGATTCTAGTATTTCTTTGACGTCATCTTCGGTTTCTCCAGGATGACCCACCAAAAAAGTGGTACGCAATGCAATGCCTGGAACCGACTGTCGAATTTGATCGAGCAATTCCAAGGTGCGGCGACGGGTAATTCCACGGCGCATGGCTTTCAGCATGCGATCGCTGATGTGTTGCACGGGAATATCCAGGTATTTGCAAATGTTACTCTTCGAGGCCATGATGGGCAAAGCATCCATTGGGAATTGAGAGGGATAGGCATAATGCAAGCGAATCCATTCCAAGCCCTGCACATCGGAGATGCGATCAAGCAGCTCAGCCAATTTTCGCTCTCCGTATAAATCCAAACCGTAATAGGTAGAATCTTGGGCAATGAGCATGATTTCCTTTACTCCATTGCGCACCAATTGCTGAGCTTCAGCCACGATGGATTCCATGGATTTGCTCACATGCCCGCCGCGCATCAGCGGTATGGCGCAAAATGAACAAGGCCGGTTGCACCCTTCAGAGATCTTCAAATAAGCATAATGCTTGGGGGTTGTACTGACACGCTCTCCCAGCAATTCATGCTTATAATCGGCACCCACCGTGCGCAAAAGCTGAGGCATGTCCAAGGTTCCAAACCAGGCATCAACCTCGCCTATCTCGGCTTGCAGCTCATCTTTATAGCGGTGCGAAAGGCACCCTGTAACGTACAACTTTTCGAGCTCCCCCGCTTTTTTCGCCTCGGCATAGTGCAAAATGGTTTGAATGCTCTCTTCTTTGGCATTTTCAATAAAGCCGCAGGTATTGACAATGACGATGTCTGAAGACCCTTCGGCTTCATGCACCACATCAAATTGAGAGGCCTTGAGTTGACCCATCAACACTTCGCTGTCTACGGTATTCTTGCTACAACCCAATGTCACTACATTGACTCGGGCCTGAACATGGCTTTTGGTTTTCACGATTCGAAAATGGATGAAACGAAACTTTCTTTATCAAACAAGCGAAGATCAGCTGCTCCTTCACCCAGGCCCACATACTTGACGGGCAATTGAAACTCGTGGCTTACCCCCACCAAAACACCGCCTTTGGCCGTACCATCTAGCTTTGTCACCGCCAGGGCGTTCACTTGAGTCGCCGCCGAGAATTGGCGCGCTTGTTCAAAGGCATTTTGACCGGTGGTAGCATCGATGACCAACACGACCTCATGAGGAGCATCAGCCTGGAATTTTTGCATGACTCGCTTGATTTTGCTCAATTCATTCATCAAGCCCACTTTGTTGTGCAAACGACCTGCGGTATCGACAATGACCACATCAGCCTGCTGTTCTACCCCTTGCTTGATGGCCTCAAATGCCACCGATGCGGGGTCAGCCCCCATGCCCATGGATACGATTTCAGCCCCCGTGCGCTCTTTCCAAATTCCCAGTTGATCAACGGCCGCGGCTCGGAAGGTATCTGCGGCACCCAAGACTACTTTCTTCCCTTCTTGGGCATAGCGATAGGCCATTTTACCTATGGTCGTGGTTTTCCCTACACCGTTAACTCCTACCACCAACACTACATAGGGTTTTGTACCACCCGATAAGCTGAAGTCGGGAGCCACCGATTCGGGCAAATCAGGCATCAAATCGCGCATGCGCTGTTGCATCCATAAACGCAATTCATCGGTAGCGAGGTAACCTTGGCTTCGAACTTGTTCTTCCAATTGCTCAATGAGCGAAACCGCCGTATCAACACCCAAATCAGCCCCTACCAAAATGGATTCCAATTCTTCTAGAAAATCGGCGTCGATGGACCGTTTGCCTGTCAAGGCTCGGGTCATTTTGCCCCACAAATTCTCCCGTGTAGCCCCTAAGGCTTGCTGGGTCTTTTCGCGATCCTCGGGCTGAGAATCGCTTTTCTTTTTAAACCAGGAGAAGAGGGCCATATTGTTTTCAAATTAGCAAAAAAAAAGCCCCAAATGGTGGGGCTTTTCGCGTTTGTTGCAAGGATTATTTCTCCAAGGTAGCCTTCACCAACTCAGCAGGAACGATTTCCTCTTTGAAGGTGTAAGCTCCAGACTTGGGAGACTTGACGGTGCGAATTACTTTGACGAATTCTTGACCGCCTTCTTTTTTCAGGGTAGCTACTACTTTCTTAGCCATTATTTGATCTCCTTATGAACGGTTACCTTACGCATGTAAGGGTTGTACTTCTTCAGCTCGATACGCTCGGCTGTATTTTTCTTATTCTTGGTAGTGATGTAGCGGCTCATGCCGGGTACGCCAGAACCTTTTTGCTCGGTGCATTCCAAAATCACCTGAACTCGGTTGCCTTTCTTAGCCATGGCTTAAATCTTTCCTGTCTTAAACAAATTGTTGATGCAAGAAGTGATACCCTTCTTGTCGATGGTCTTGATCGTTGAGGCAGCCACCTTCAAGGTAATCCACTCACCCGTTTCAGGAATGAAGAACTTCTTGGTCTGCAGGTTGGGGTAGAAACGACGCTTTGTTTTGCGGTTAGAGTGCGAAACGTTGTTACCCTTAATTGCCTTTTTTCCGGTTAAATCACAAACGCGAGACATAATTTTTGGGGTTGCAAATATAGCAAAGCAAACTTCATAAATCAAGCAAACCCTATTCTATTCCTAAATTTTCACCGGGCTTTTCTTGATTCGCATCTATCAATAGCCACATCAGGGCCAAAACCCAGGCCAAAACACCGGCTTGTCGTTCAGCCAAGCTCTCAAAGCATGCCGCCAATGCCAAACCCAACATCCACCCAGAATGGGGTGATGCCATCATCCAACGAAAGCCTTGAATCAGCACCAGCAACAGCGCTATAAAACCGCCCTGTATGGCCATTTCCAGCCATTGATTGTGCGGTCCAATCCAATTCAAGCGTTCCAGCCGAGTTCCTCGCTCATAGGCCCAATTCATGGCCTCTGTAGTCGCGCCACTCCCCCAACCCAATGCCGGGCGTTGCCTTACCGCTCGCCAAGCGGCTTTCCAAGCTTCGGTGCGCTGGCCCAGCGACTGACCGTTGACATCGCTCATGCCCGCAATGGCTTGAAGATCAGACCATGTATTGGACAAACGGTTTTGCAAAGGCGCCCGGAACCACATCAGCAGCAGCAGCAAAACCAACACCGCAATTGACTGGCTTCTCAAGCCCAATTGCTTTCGGCTGGGCCAAAAAATCGGAACCACCCCAACCCAAAACAGCAGCATGCCGGTGCGAGCCGACAAACCGTGTAGGCAAAGAAATCCCAATCCCCATACCGAGGCCATGGCCCATTTTTGACCTCCTTTTTCATTCAGCCATACCTGCAACAGCAGCAATAGCATCAGGGCCAACAGAACCGAAAATTCGATGTGATAGACCTGACTGAACAAGGGCATGGGCTTGCTCTCCAACACCATTTGCGAATAAAACTCGCGATGCTGCCAATACTCACCCATTGAGGCCAAGGCGAACCATACTGGGGGCAAAGACCAGGCCCACCACCATTGTACAAAACGCGACTTCCATTCCATTGCAAACCCGGAGCTGAGGGTGCGAAACATAAGGGCGTACACAGGCAAATGCAGGAGCAAATGAGCACGGCCTTGAGCGGGTTGAAAAGCCCCTGCATCGATGAGCAACAAGCCAAAACCGACCGCCAGTCCAACGTAGTCCCAATGGCCGCGAACCGAACCCAAGCACCAGCCCAAAACAGCGACACCC
>Ga0222714_10004097_pt1 | contig 14494 bp, 3 predicted proteins | sample C33_3DmetaG_FD_165048 | JGI IMG/M metagenome (GOLD analysis project Ga0222714, IMG submission 165048) | Estuarine water microbial communities from San Francisco Bay, California, United States - C33_3D | ecosystem: Environmental > Aquatic > Marine > Unclassified | place: USA: California... | reverse complement strand
AACGCGAGCGCGGCGTCGGCGTGGTCGACATTGACGTCGTTGAGCGCGTCGGGGGCGTTTGATGCGACGGCATCACCGACGACGAGGTTGATGCTCGCCAGTGAGTTGCCATCGACGAATTTAGAATTGACGACGACGTGCGCGGGGGCGTCGAGCGTCGAGCGTTTCGGAGGCGTGCTCGATTGCGCGACGGGCGCGTGGCAATCTCCCGTCTCGCAATGCTGTTCAAGATTAGCGTATAGACTAGGTGATACAACGAGGTGCGTCGGTGCGGGAGCGGCGCCGAATTGTATAGCGTTATTGGTGGCGAATGCAGAGGATTTGCATGGGGCGAATGAGGCGCGCGTGACGTTGTCGGGTTTGCCAATCGAAATCGTCTACGGCGACGTCGCGGCGCTCATCAGCACCGCGCTCGCCGCGGGCACGCCAGTATTATTTCAAAGCAGCGAACCCGCTGGATTGGTGTCGTTTGCGTCGTACATGCGCGTATCCATGCAAGACGCAAATTATTGCGATGGATTTTCATCCTACGCGAGCGGGAGCGATGCTTTTTCATTTCAATCCGGCGACGCCGCAGCGGCGTGTGATTTTCCATTCGAGACTATCGAAATCGGCGGGTACACGCAAAATCGCGGACGTTTCCTCGATGCGTACACCATGCTTGAGAGTTTGACGTTTCAATCGAGCGATTTAAGGCTGATGAATTCGATGCTCGCCGAAGACGCAAGTTTAGACGAGTACGACGTCGCGTGCGCTTGGCTAAAACTCAATCGCGACGCATGGGAGCCGTACGTGAATCCTGTGACGATGGTGTACTCTGTATTAATTGGAGCCATATGCACACTCGGCATTGCGCTCGTGTACGTGTACGTACATCGTCAGCGCGCATTTGCCCCAGGCTCGCGTAACGTTTCCCAAGCGAATAAAGTCCGAGAGACGCTTGACCGCTTGGATCATCAGCCTGTTTTTTGCCACGACGAAGTGCTACGGGAACTAAAAACAGGCGTGCTCATGGTTAGTAAACGTGCGGAAATTCCTTTAAAGACGCCAAAGGTTTCATTCACCACGAATGTCTTACGAGTCGGCGACGACGAAAGCTTTGTTGACATCACCGTCATTCGAAGCGGGAACAACAACGCAGAAGCGCACGCAGATATTGAATTTTTCAGTCGCGACGCAAAGTTATTGACGCACTTTACACTTCCCGGTGCGCCAATGTATGACACACAGTGTGGGTTTACTACGCCCGAAGCGCGCGTGGCGACGATATCGTCGACAAAAATTCGAATACGCGTGCTCGCGGGTGAGCGTTCAATGACGTTTCGACTCGGGCTCAAGTTTGATCCGCACTTTGCGCCAGAACGAAAATTCGTAATGTGCATCGTCGAGGTTGCTGATGCCCCGTTTCCAGCGCGAGTGTTTCCTATTGAAGTGTGCGTGGTGTACATTCAATCCATGACGTCGTTTCCGAATGGCTTTGAGGGGAAATTACATGAGTTTTCAAGCTTTAAAAAAATCGCGCGGCTCATGAAGGCGTTTCTGCTGGAGTGCCTACGCGTGCCCGCGGTGAAGTCTCTTATTTGGCGATTTCAAGTTGTGCTGTTTATAAGAGCCGCGCTGGAGACTTTTGTGTGGTCGATGACGTTTACGTACTTGGTCAACTACGGGTTTATCAATCAACGCATGGATTGGGCATTGTTGTGCGCGCTCGTCTTTGTCGGAATTGAATTGTTTCGTTTTCACACCGTGCTGCACTTTTGGAGCGGTGGATTTGATCTGTCGACGCACTTTGAGTCATTATTGACAAAAAAGTATTCTTCCATGACCGCGTGCGATATCGACAGCTTAGGAAGCGCGGAGTCGCTCTTTCGCGTCTCCGCGACGTCTGACGTTCGCGTCGTGCGCACAGATTTATGGTTTACATTTCAAGACCAAACCAGTTCGCTCTATCGCGTCATTGGCTCGGCTATATTTATTTTGTACACCTTCAAGGAACAACCAGAAATGGCTCAGCTCATGGGAGCGCTCATTGTCGCGTCGCTCCTCTTCACGGCGATGTTTTGCGCGTCCCGGGCGACGCGCATTTTACGCGCCGGCTTCACCGAAGAAAAGTTGGAAGAAATGGTCTTCATGGGCAATCACCACATCTATCGAAACAACCGTTTGATTCGAGAATCTCGCATGGCGCAGCACGTTTCTGATAACCAGTACGCAAAAACGTGGTTGTTTGTCGACGGTGGCATTTTCCTCAGATGGTACCAAGACTTTTTTCAAACGTGGTTTCTCCGTTCGCTCTTGTGCATCATGGTGGCCATCGCGTATTGCTTGGCGCCCGTCATTATTCCCGCGTACGGCATCAGCGTCGGCGGATACGTCGCACTCGTCACGTCAGTGTTGCAACTCGGAAGCGCCATCATCATGATGGCTCGAGATTTTGCCGTCATGCTCGCCAGCGCGGCGAAAATCGCTCACTTGTCGTTTTTGCTCAATTACAAGTCGAGTCACGCAAAGCGTCTGGAGTCGATATATTTAATCGAGCCGCACGACGCGCCGGCGCATCGTAAACACGATGCGCGAATCGTCACTTATGACGGTGCTCGAAATCCACACACGTTTGTGTTTCAAATCAGAGACGCGTCGGTGGTGTTCGTTGACGTCAATCGCAAAGCCAAGTACATCATCGAGCGCATGAATATGATTCGCGAAGGCACCGGAGAAATTATCGATAAACTTCCCTCAGGCGGGTTTATAGGCATTCGAAAGACGCACGGAGGAATGTCGGGGACGCTGGTAAATGTCATCATGGGTACGGATGTGTCTCGACACGGCGTCGCGGGGATTAATCCAGCGTTTCGTACCGTCGTGCGCGTGTCGGGTGAATTTAGCGACATTATTTTGAATGAATCGCTGTGGGCGAATCTCACGGTTGGTTTGATGTTCTCCGGGACAAGTTACCCACAACACTCCAAAGCCGGTATGGCTATACGGAAACGAATTCAAAGTCTCACGCAAGAGTACGTGTGGTGTTTATGCGAGTACGTGGGCATTCGTCCGAGCATCATCGGCCGCGAGTATAAACACAACTGGGCAACCGTGGCAATGGATTCGTTGACGCCGGTGTGTGACGAAGCCGAGTATTTCAAGATTGGACTCGTGCGGGCGTTGTTGCAACGACCACAAGTGCTCATCATCGATGCGTTAGTTGATGGGATGCATTTTGACGCCATCGCGAATCTGACGAGAATTTTACGCGAGTATATTGCCCGCGACTCAGATGAAATTTTAAAGGTGGATGACAACGAAGAGCCGGATTACGACGATGACGTGCCACGCACCGTGATTATTCACGCGCGAGCGCTGGCGTTGACGCACGCGATGGAACCACACGAGCCCGTGCTTGTGGTTTCTTCAAAGTCAGAAATCATCGTCTCTACGGGTGAGAAACAATTTCCCGAGGCGTGTCGAACGGCGCTCGCCACGTGGTGGGACGCGCCGGCGCCCATTTATCACATTTATAATCCCCTCGGCATTGGCATTCTTGAACGCATGCAGCACAAGAATTTCATGGCCACCATTACGAGCCATCGTGACAGACGTCGTCGCAAGGTGATATTTAAAAAGAATCCGGAACGGGTCGGAAATCATTCACGCTCGGGGTCGTTATCGAATGATTTTGCGATCAAGTGGTCTCCGGAGAAAAGCAAAAGTGTACAAAATCAATAAACGACGATCTCGCGATGGTTCATTTGTAATAATCACAACGCTAAAGTATTCTTTGTTCAACTCGTGTTCTGTGTGTGTGTGTGTGTGTGCTACTACGTGTGTTATGTTATGTGACATTTTATTTTAAGCGCCATTGCGATTCAAGAAACCGCTCGAGAGCGGCACTTGGCCAAAGTCATTCGACAAGACGTGTCTGAAGTGGGACTCACCAGAGCGCAACGCCGTAACGGCATCATTAATTTTACTCAAAGGCGTCACCGCGACGCTGGCGCCAATGTTGTGACGAGCGCAAAACTCGAGCATGTTCACCATGTCTTTCTTACCACCCGTGTTACTCGTCGTGATGTTGTTCATTGTGAAGCCCAAGGTGAAGACGTCGGCGGTAATCGGAGGGCACATGCCAACAAAGCAAATCGTACCACGTGGACGCAAAAGCGGGAAGAACTTGGAGAAGTCAACTTCTTTGTTTGTGGCGATAGTGACCAAAATGAAATCGAGCGACTGAGCCGCCGCCGCCATTTCGTCGTCGTTGGTGTGCACCAAAAACTTTGATGCGCCGTGCGAGAGCGCATCTTGCTTCTTGGATGGAGACGATGAAATCGCAGTGACTTCTCGACCGAGAGCCTTGGCAAATTTAATCGCCATGTGACCGAGGCCGCCCAGGCCGAGCACGCCGATGCGGTCGCTCGATTTGGTTTGCTCGCTCAACGGAGTCCAAACGGTTTGCCCGCCGCATAACAACGGGGCGACCTCAGCGGAAGCCAAGCCGTCGGGGATCTTGTAGCAGAACGCTGAATCGCTAATGCGCATTCTATCGGCAAAACCACCCTTGTTACCTTCGCAGCACGTGCATCCGACTTGCGAGCATAATTGCTCATCTCCACGAGCGCACCATTCGCAGTCGTGGCATGAGGCGCTTTGCCAGCCGACGCCGACGCGTTGCCCAGGCTTCAATGTCGATACGGCATTACCAACAGCGGTGACAGTACCCACAACCTCGTGCCCACACACTTGCGGCCACACAGCGTACTCGCCATAATCACCAACAATCAAGTGATCATCAGAGCCACACAAGCCGCAGAATTCAACCTTGACTTCGACAGACGTCGGCGTCATGTCGGGCAACTTGTACTTGAATGGCGTCAAATCCTCACCTTGCGCTAATGCGGCGTAACCAACAGTCATGTCGCGTTCATCGATTTCTACACTATCCACGGTTTCGCCAATCAAGGCGCTGACTAAGGATTGCGCCCACACATCGTCGACGCCGTACAAGGTGTCATCCGGCGCACCGCTGCGGAAGTGCTCACCCTCAGCCTTGAGCTCGACTTCCATGGCATCAATCGTAAGCAATACTCGCTGAAGCTTTTCTTTACCCTCAGCGGCACCAGCCTTGATTACATTCATCCAACCTTCGTAGGAGCACATCGTGAGCGGTTGCTCGACAGAGAGCCAGTCGCGAAGCTTGGAGAAATCGATCAACTTACCCTTCACTTCACGCGCGACGCCATCGAACGCGTAGCGATCGAGCGCGCCATCTAAAGAAAGCGAAGAAATCATCTTGACGCAATCGTCGATGCATAAAATACTCACCGCCCAATCCGTCTTGGGGAAGAAACCAGTGGTGAGGCAGGCGCGAAGGAAAATGACGATGTAGTCATCGTCGGGCGCCAAAGAGCCCGGAGTACGGGAAATGTTGATATCACCAAACAACAACACCGCAGACTCAATACCAACTTCAGTTTGCGCGCGCGCACACAATAATTCAGCCACCTCCTTGCTTCGACGGTATCCCGTAGGCGTCTCGCCCGGAAGCGGCAACTGGGTGGATATCAATACGTGCTTGGCGTTCGCCTTCGCCGCGAGCTCGAGCCCGTTGAACGTACCTCCGACGTTAACTTCCTCTAATGCCGAGTACGATTTCACCATGTTCACCTCTGCACCTCCGCTGATGACGATATCAATGCTCGGTAAGAATTCATTGAGCTTGGCTTCCGGAATACCGTACGCCCGTTGAGACATATCACCGCATACAAACACCGTCTTCGACTTGACGTTGTCGCTAAACTCGAGTCCACGCTTGGTGTAGACATCCACCACGCGCTGCATAGCGCGGGATTCATCTTTGGCGCGCACGACTGCGTAAACAGTTTCAACGCCATCGTTCTCCGCGAGCTCCTTCAAGAGGTACGCGCCCAGATATCCCGTCGCCCCGGTGAGCAAAACCTTCGCCTTACCAGATCGAGCCTTCGAAGTGACTTTCGTGAACTTGGAGAAGTCATACTTTGCCGCCTCCGCCGTTGGATCGAACTGCGCTTGCTCAGTTTCCGTGGACAAGATTGCCATTTCTTTCAGCGTCGGTTTCGCGATCACTTCGGCGACAGTCACGGTCACGCCCCACTGCTTGGAAAGTGCGCCAGCGAGTTCAACAAACTTCAAACTACCACCAAAATCAAAGAAACTTTGGGATGGTGAGAAGTTTTTCGATGGTTCGGCCAACACTTGGCGCCACACACTGGCGACTTCCTCTTCCTTCTCCGTGAGCTCGCTGACTTCTGTGTCAGAAATTCTACGCAAGTTGTCAACTTTGAGCTTGACAACTTTACCGCTCGAGGCAGTGGTGACTTTCGAGTCTAATTCATAGAAGGCACTAGGGATCATGTATCTCGGCGTATGCGCAGCCATGTGTGCACGCAATTCAGCTTCCTTCAAGCTCGTGCCGGCTTCAAAGGCGACGCCAGCGACGAGTTGTTGATCAATGTCAGATTCACCCACCGTACTAATGATTGCCGACTTGATTCCGCGAAGTTTGAGCAAGACTTCTTGCACCATCGTGGGCGAAACCTTGAAACCGCGGATTTTAACGTATGCAGAGGACTGTCGGCTCTCAAACGTAATCTGGTTTGATCCAAGCCAGCGCACGAGGTCGCCCGTGGGGTAAAAGTCACCATCAATCGCCACATGCCCGGAATCCGTGTAATATCCATTCAGTAAACCACTCTTTTTGACGTGAAGCTGGCCCACGGCACCTCGGGCGACGTATTCGCCAGCGTCATTCAACACTCGCATCTGCGTGCCTTGGCGTAAATAAAACGAATCAATTTCAGAGAGCGCAAGGTCGCCAGTTTCATTCGTGCTGTACACATTCGTCCATCTAGTGCGCGGTAAACGCTCAGTCAAAAGTACTCGAGTTTCTTTCCTCACGCGCTCGCCCGTTGTCAATATTGTGTGCACGTCGCGCATCGCCTCTGAAAATTCTTCAGGCGGTACGTGTAACAAACAACTTTCCAAGATTGACGGGCTGAAATACAACATTGTCATCTTCTGACTTTTGATGTAATGCACCAAATCGCGCGGCTTGAGGAAGAATTCGTTGGGAATAATACTCAACGTTCGCCCAGCCAAAAGCGGGATGAAAAAGTAATAGTAAATCCAAAACGAACCCATGATGTCGCCACCGCGCATGTTTGGCCCAATGACGCCCACGGAATCCGTGAGGGCGCTTTGCGGACAAATCAAAATTTTACTCACACCGGTAGTGCCACTGGTGAGCACAGAAAATCCAGGCGCGTTCGGGGTATCTGGACGCATGAGCGCGGGATGAATCTCGTTGCTAATGTCTGGCAACACTGGAATGTCTTCGAGCACGATGACCAACTTTTTGAATTGCTCGGGAACAAATTCTAGCAATCCGCGAGAGACGATGATAGCCTTGGACTCGTTCAATCGCAACACGCGTTCGAGATCGTTACCTCGATACCACGCAGGGATTTCACAAAACACAGATTCACACAAGAGCGAGCCCATCGCAGCCCACACGCTCGAGGCGTCGGCGAGGACAAACAAACCGACTCGGCTATTCACGGCTCCGAAACTCTCGAGCTGCTTCGCCACGTGTAAAGCACGCGAATAAACTTGACGTAAGGTGTACGAATTTGAACCATCAGTCACACACGGTGCGTTCGATGGTAACTCTTGAAGCTTGTGCAATAAACCAGAACGCCAGTGCATCTCTCCGTCGGAAGTGGACGCGGCGGTAGCATTCATCACTTCCATCGCGCGCGCGCTTTCTTCTTGCGCAGTCTTCATGTCGTCTGCCAATGTGCTCAACACTTCGTTCATAAATGATTGATCCTTGAGATTCTCTTCTGGCACCCACGTGTGCTTGAAGCCTGAAGGATGCACTTGGTGTTGCACGCTGTCAACGCACAACACGCGGAGTACTGCGCACTTGCCAGACTTTTGACGATCGCGCAAAGCCTCAGCCATATAAATAGTAGCGGTACGTGTGCCGATGAGCACGACAGGTTCATCAAACATGTATGGACACTTGCTTAATGCTTCATTAAGCTCGAGAGGCTTGAACTCGTATATGGCGACGTTGTCCATGCGGGCAGCAGCGAGACGAGAGAACATGTCGTTTGCACCATCTTCGGACGCGCAGACAATGACGGAGAATCGCAACTCACTTTGAGCGACTTGACGGAGAATGGGCCATTGCTCGGCGATGCGCTTGGACTCCCAAGCGCATGCTTCGTAATACGGCTTATTCTTCTTCGCCTCGTCGTACACCAATTGAGGCAATTCAATCGGAGGCTTCTCCACCGCTTTGAAACCGGTAGATTTCGACGCGTCATGGTGCCAACCACGAAACTTCTCCCACGTCGTGAGCTCTTTAGCTTTCCACGACATCATGGAGCCTTCAAACTTTACGGAGGCGTGCGCGCAAATGGCCTTCATGGTTTTTTCAGAATTTTCCACGACGTCTTTATCAGCATCGATGACCAACACCTTGGCGTTGATGCGCTTCAACGCGTTGACGATGCCAAACGCTTCGACAAAACCAGCTTCGTTGGGATCGAAGTAACTGCTCGACTCGGCGCCTTCGATGGCGACGCGGTAGAAGGATTGCAACGCCGCAAGCGGATCGCGAATCAACACAACGTGCGTGAATCGGTGCAGCCAAGACGATTGGATTTGCGCCAAATCGAAATAACACGTGAGCTCTTTTGTGAAAAAGAATGGTCGGCCTTGCGCGGTGTAATCCGCCGTCATGACTTCGAGCATCGTTGCATACGAACATCCGCTGCTCGCAACGTTGTTCTCGTGTTGGCCGTCGACAATCTTCTTATAGTTGGGCTGGTTGTTCTCCTTTAAATACGGCTCTGTGAGCAACTCATGCATCACCATACCTTCAGAGTGCATCGATACCGATCGCTCGAGCGCGGTAGATCGCGAGCGCGTCACGGCCCACACGATGAGACGCTTTTCGTTGTGCGACGCGTGTGGGGAGGAATTCGCCACCGACATTGGATACGATCCCCCTTGCGCCGTGCACCACGCAGCCATCCCATTGCGCACGACCAGTGCCGAGCAGCCGGCGCGTCGTAACGCAAAAGCCACCATTGGCGACGCATCGACGCCACCCGTCCCCACGACGGCGACGGGCATCGACAAATCCAATCCCGCGTCAACAAACACCTTTTCCAAATCCCCATCGCGCACATCGAACAGCGCGTCGTAAGGCACATTCTTCGCTCCAGGAATATGTCCTTCTCGAAACCCATCGAACGATATCACGCGCCCTTGAATCCGTAATCGCGTCGAATCCCGAGCCATGCCTTCAAACACCTCGCGTCGACGACAATCCAAAATCTGCAATCTCTGCGTCGACAAGTTCACCAACGCATCCATGGCATCAATAATACCGCTCTTCACATCATCATCATGCCCACCGCGCATCGATTCACCGTCGTCATACTTCACGCTCGCGTACTCGCGCACATTTTCCGTCCCGAGCTCGAGCTCGCCGCCGCTCGCCACCCAGCCCTCAAATCCACCTTCAAGCACGCACACGCGCCCACGATGGGCGTACTCCACGAACACGTGCGCCGCGTAATGCGCCGCGTAATCCTTCGCATCCCTCGCGTAAATCACCACGTCATCGCTCGCGCGCACGCCCAGCACCGCCCCGCACGTGCGCGCGAACGTCGTCCGCGTGGGAAACGCGCGCGGCAGCGGCGACGATAAATCGCACACCACATCGTGGTCATAGAACACCGCCCCGGGCACGCGCGCGTCATCGAACGCATCTTTTGCGCTCGATCCGTTCGCATCGCTACCGTCCGACGCTCCGTCTCGCGCGCGCTCGACGGCGTCGCCGAGCGCCGCGTCGCTCGATGCGCAGAGAAATCGCGTGCCGCCGCCGAGGAGTAATCTTTTCGCCTCGGTGGCGTCGATGATGTCCGCGGTGCGCATGGCGGGAGGGCGATGCGGTTGGAAATAATGCGTCGCGCGTGGGCGAGGCGTGCGAGGCGCGAACGGGGCGTCGCGCGGCGCTCTGGGCGCGCGATGGTGCGGCGATGGACAGATAAGAATCTAAAGTTTTCAAACATTTTGAACATTTGACCAATTATAACCAGAGAGGTGGGGACTCAAAAGATGCCTGTCGAAGCTTTACAACCGACACAGCGCGACGCGACGCGGCAGCCGTCGCACACGCGGCGCCGACGCGCGCGTGTGGGTGTGTTCGTGCGCGACCGCGCTGGTGGACCTCGTCGAGCGCGGCGTTTCGCGCATAAAAGAAGGAGAGAAGGTGAGAAATCAATCAATCTTTTGTCAAACTTTTGAGTCATCTGTGTGCACCGACGGCGACGCGCGACGATGGTGTTGGAGCGGTTGATGAGCGTGTCGCGCGTATCGACGTCTGTGTCGTCGCCGTCCTCGCCGTCGGCTGGGGAGAACGCATCGCCGACGACGGTGTCGATGACGAAGCGCGTGGGCAAGCGCGAGCTCGCGGCGTTTGCAAGGACGACGACGTGGAGCGATTTTCGCGACGGCGTCGCCATCTTGGCGTGCGCCAAGCGCGCGTTTCCGGAATCATACGATGCGTGTACGCCGACGCCGGTGCATGCGGGGCGGGGCGGGACGGCGGTGGTCGTGAAGCAACCGTTTGAAGTGTTGCGAGCGGTGTTTGCGCGCGAAGGCGTCCCGGAGGGCGCTCGGGCGTTTGATAAAATTGCCAAGGGTGAATTTAATGCGACGTTTAACACGCTCGCGGTGTTATTTTGGATTGCTAATGTTCGTAAAGTTGATCACTTTGCGGTGGAGTTTTCGATGAAGCTTGATGGTGGAGTTGAGGCGTATTGTCGGAGCGCGGAGACGAGAGCGAGAGCGAGGGAGCGCGAGCTCCGCTGGTCGTTGAGACGGACACGAAGTGCGAATGCGACACCGATTGGTGGTGGTGGCGATCGAGAATATTCTAGTAGCGGTGGTGTGCGCGACGCGGTGGGGATGGATGCGTTTGCGCCGATGCGTCAGAGCGCTGACGCGTCAAAGACGACGACTGCGGTCAATGGCGGCGACGGCGGTCAACGGGACGCGCTCGCCGACGCCGGCAAGCAAGCGCAGCGGAAGTCTTTATCTATAGATGATTGGGAAACCTTAACAGAGGTGCGTTGGGAGTTGGAGAAGACCAAGCAACGATTAGAGGCGCGAGAGCGACAGATTGCGATGATGGCGGCAAACTCAGCGTCGACGACGACCCATCGCGCCAACGCCATCAAAATTAGAGAACTGAACGATTTACTCACGAGTGAGCGCAACGCGCGGGTGAATCTCGCGAGTATGTATGAAAACGAAGTCAAGCTGCTTCGCGACGAAGTCGCCGAGGTGTTACGCTCGGTCGTCTTGACGGATAAAAATATGAAGGATTTCAACGGCGTCGACGTATCCACAAAGGAGGGACGCCAAATCGCGCAAGTCATGATTGACGTCATGGATCGCGTACGAAAAGTACACGATGACCTAGCGAATGCGTCGGCACATGCGTGGGTGGCGTCGTCTGCGTCATCACCATCGGTAGATGCTCAGGTGATGTCGCCGTCTTTCCTCGCGCGGCTCGATTCTTTAGAACTCAGCGAAGACAGCGGAAGTCTCGGCGGCGCGCCGCCGCCGCCGTATGCTTTCGATCAGCGTAACGAAGGCTCTGTTCCCGACGAAATGTTTGGCTCTGTCGATTCTGATGACTTTTCGCAAATGAAGACGGCGCACGAAGGCAGTCACGATTCCTTACGCTCGCTCCATTCCGCCCGAGGCGGAGACGACTTGTAATGTATTAATATGTGATGAATTCATTTTACAGTGTACATTTCTACTTCGTTGGAGCTACTAGTGTGTGTCAACAAAAATTGTTTCTATGGTGATGGTATTAGCCTGCAGACATGAGACCAAGTAATAGGTCGGCGCCAGCGTGGTCGGCATCCGGAACGTTGCCGCCCAACGTTTCGCCTTCGGGGAGCGACACGTCTTCTTTCCACAGGGATAAAAACTCTTGCACATCGTCTTGAACGTATTGAACTTGATGTCGGAGCTCATGTGGATCGTAATTTACGATTTTCGCGGGATACGAAGCCTTGTCGAGCGGCCAAAATATTAAAATGTTCTTACCGATGACGCCTTTGCCTTGAATCGTGAGTTTGGCGCCGACGTGCCCCGACGTGGCTTTTTCCGCCGCCTCACTGCGTATGCACCGCTGCGCGGCAGTACCAGCGACTGGAGCGGTCGTACACGCGCGACACGTGCACCCTTTGACTTGCGCTAACGTCACGCGCTTTTCGCGGACGGGAAACTTGTGCGCCGTCGAAACTTGCGCGGCGAGCTTGCGCAATTTATCGCGTTCGGCTTGCGTCTCTCGAATGTGCAATTCATCATTCGCTTGCTTCAATGCAGCTTGAAAACGAGCCTTGTTACGTCCAGGGTCGCGACTCTTCGTGGCATAATGCTCTTCAAAATCCAAGCATTGATTGTTCCGCACCCAACCGAAAGAGCTTTCGCCGAAAAAGACGATTAAAACTTCGCCTTCTCGCGCCATGGCGCGCGCGTCGTCTGGAATGAAATCCTTCTCTTCGTTGACACGCATGCCGGGCCAGAATGGATGACCAGGAAGCTTGGCCCACACGAGCTGATTTTTACGTCGCTGCGCTAATCCAATACCAGCGACGAATGACATGCGGTTGGCAGAACCGGGCGTACCGCCGCTTTCGGGATCGCCCGTGGGCGGCGTGCCCATCCGCGGTCGCTTGGCATCGCCAGCGAGAAGCTCTGGGCCACTCATGCGCTTAACTTCTCCAGTTTCCGCGATGAAATTCCCACTCTTGGTTTTAATGAGCGGTAATGTGCGCGCGACGAAAAAATTATTATCGAGTCTTGCATCGCCTCGTGCCGAGACATCAGTGACGTTGAGCGCGGCGTCAGACGTCGGACGCGATCCCAACGCGGGTGTTCGCACCGCGGGCTCTTCGCTTAGATCTCGCTTAATGCCGCCGTCAACGGTTTCTAACGCTACCAGCTGAGACGGTGGCTCCCATCCAGACATTCGCATCACTCGAGCGCACTCTATGGCGACTTCTCGAGACACCAAGGGTCCGCCCTCGAAAAACGCCGTCGTGAGGAAATTTCCAAGGCATGGCAACTGCGTAATCGTCCGTACGAATGGCGAGCACAGCGCGCTGACGCGTCCGTGGCCGATATTGTACGCCGCACCCGGCCAGCTAGGTGGTACCGCCGTGTCAAAAGGCACGCCTTCGCCGCTATACTTAACGGAATACGGATCTGCTAAGCGAGTGCCAATCCAATACGAACACGGCACGCATCCATACGTCACGGCGAGCGCATCCCAACGGGCCGCTAATTCCGCGCCTTGACTCCCGTGAAGACTTGGACGCGTCGTCATCGTCCAGCCTGGAGGCAATCCCTGCATGCGCTCGGCGTCATGGATCGCAAAGGGCATCAATCCACCGGCGGCGGTCAACACGCACGCGCGACCTTCGGGATGGCATCCTTCCCACACATCGGCGTACACGCGCAACCCGTGCTCCGGATGTCTATTAAACACAAACGTATGTTCATCCTCATTCGTTCGGCGCTCCACGTGCAAAGGACCAGCATCTTCCGTCAACAAAACATCGCGAGGATCACCGATACGCGAAGCGACGATGACGACGCGCGCCGAAACATCCGGCACCCCAAACGCCGCCGCCGCCACCGTCCGGTGCGCCCATTTATACCCCAAACGCTCCAACTCCGACGCAAACTCATGCATCAAAGGTGCTTCATTCGTATCTGCATTCCTTTCTAATATCCGCCCGCGCGCTTCGATCACCAGCCACGGCACGCGCGACTCCGCCGCCAACCGCAACGCGTGCTTCAACGCCCCCGCGCAACTCGCCTTCGACCACGACTCGCGCCAAGACCCATCATACTCCCGCGTCATCCCTCCAATCACGAGCACGTCCACATTCTTCGCCAGAGACTCAATCTCACACAGCTCTCGCGCGCGTCGCACGCCTTGAAACCGCGCGCTCAACACGTCGCGCGCCGCCGGCTCCCCTTCGCACTGCAACACAATCTCGTGTCCGGCTTGCGTCAACCTGCGCGTGCGCACGGACGAACCGCGATCGCGGCATCACACCGTCAGTCTGCTGCTGCTGCTCGTGCGCGACGACGACGCGAATGCGAACGCGAACGCGAACGCGCGCCACTGCACGCGCGCTTTTTCCACACACAATTGGCGCGCGCCCGGCGCGCGCCCGACGCGATCTCGACGCGATCTCGACGTGGCGCGACGCACGCACCCGTAATCCATCGCCCCCGCGCCCGTGAGCGCGGTGGCGATGCGTAACCGCGCGCCGACGGTGGACATCGCGCGTCGAGGAGTGGGGACGGCGGGTTGACCTGTGGCCGCACACATAAAACGCGTACATGACTACAT
>Ga0222714_10004095_pt1 | contig 14499 bp, 13 predicted proteins | sample C33_3DmetaG_FD_165048 | JGI IMG/M metagenome (GOLD analysis project Ga0222714, IMG submission 165048) | Estuarine water microbial communities from San Francisco Bay, California, United States - C33_3D | ecosystem: Environmental > Aquatic > Marine > Unclassified | place: USA: California... | reverse complement strand
GGAAATCATGCTGTTGAACGCGAAGCTCGCCGCAGCCGAGAAAGAGGCAGCGTGGAACGCATTCACCGCGTCGCAAAAGACCGGAGACAACACCCTCGTCATCCCCGCTGGGACGTGGCCGTGGGTCGGCTCAATCTACGTCCTCGTGGACGCCTTCCGCCAGCTCACGCGCCCAGGGCTGACGTGGGCGGGGTTCATTTTCCTGACCAGCGTTTACTTTTCTGCATCCCCTGAAGTCCGCGCTACCATGTCACCCGAAATTCAATTCGGATCGTGGACGCTTATCTTCTGGTGGGTGGGCGCAAGGTACAACAAATCCAAATGACACCCGACAACACCAAAGCTCTGCTGACCGCCGCAACGCCTACGATTGCCATGCTGTCGCTCTCACAGGTCAACGAGGTCGCTGCACTCGTCGGCTCATTGCTGGGCATTGCCTTCCTCCTCTGGCGGTGGCGCAAGCAATGGAAGGCTGGGAACATTAAGAACCTTGATTAGTAATTCATAAGAACAACTCACCATGAACTTACCTGTTACCTACTCCCCGTTTAACTGCCCCGCCTCTGGGAAAACTGGTATCCAAGGCATTCGTGGAGTTAACAACTCCAAGGATGTTTTTGTCTCGGGTACTTTAGATGATGGGTCAATGCAGTACGGGCTGATCTATTGCGGTCCGCTGTCCCACAACGGCAGTCTCGGCCAATGGAATCAGTTTGCCTACACCAGCCCTGACTTTGACGACGTGGTGAATACCTCCTGCTACGGCCCCAACAACCACCCTGCTGGCGTTGAGTGGGTCGGTTCCTACAAACGGACTTCCACAGGATCTTCCGCACTTGGTTGCCTCTACCAAGGCTCGCTAGACGGCTCCGGTACTTGGACTACCATCTCGCCCAATAACGGTGACACCAAGAACGTCTACGTTCACAGCGTCATGGGCGGGTTGGCGGTGGGCAACTACGACACCAAGCTGACCAACGGCTTTGCGTTCATTTACGACATCCAGAACAAGACTTTCGACTACATCGTAGCCCCCAATGCCCTTACGACCACGTTGTATGGCATCTGGCACGATGGCAAAGACAACTACACCCTCGCTGGTGGATTCACCTCCAAAGACGCTGGCAGCGCGTCTCAGGCATTCCTAGCCAATTGGAATAGCCGCACGAAGCTAATGACCAACCTCCGTGCCTATCAGGGCGACAATCAGAAGGTGAGCAGCTTGGTTACGCACTTTGAGGGCATTACTAATGCGCCAGGAGGCTACAATATTGCTGCTGGGTTTTCTAGTAAAGATAACGCAGACGGAGCAGCCTTTGCCCATATCCGCCGTAATCACGATGGCACCTTTGGTGAGGCGGAATGGCAGACATTGCGCTATCCCGATCAAGGCGTGAAGATGACTACTTCAGATACCGTCTTTGAGAGCAATATCCTTGGCATTTTGGTGTCCGAAGATGGCCTTGCATCCTATCTGGCAAAGATAGGTTTTTAACCATAAGCATTATCTTGATTAAGCGTCCACAGGCATAACCTCAATGAATCGTTATCGCGCATACGGTAATATTGATGACCAACCTCAAACGGTTGGGGATAACTCATTTCTTGGCGTAGACGAGTACAACGCCCCTGAGAACATCAAGCCTGGTAACGTCCAGAAGGCCGTTAACCATGATTTCACCACTCAGGATGCAGTGACTAGGGGTGGGTTTGTCTGTTTACCAGAACTGGGGATAGTTCCCTATGGTCAAGTTTGGACGTATAACGGAGTGGCTGGATCTCCAGCTTTTATTGATGTAGCCTATGGTGCTAATTTATTTGTAGCAGTTGGTTCTGCTGGAGTTATTTATTCTAGTCCCGACGCCATAACTTGGACATCGCGCACTCCTCCAAATACACCAAATTACACAGATATTGCTTACGCAAATGGACGTTTTATTGCTGTTGGAGGAACAACGGGTTCAGGTCCATATCCAGTAGCCTATTCTGATGACGGAATCACTTGGTCGCTTCCTGTAACTCCATTTTCTGCTTCACGTTCAGGAATAGCTTATGGCAATGGATTATGGGTTGCTGTTGCTAGCAATGCAGTATCAATTAGTTCTGATAACGGATTAAACTGGACTACAACAACTCCAGTTCCTGAACTTGTTTTTATATTTGGATTAAGTTTTGGAAATGGAATCTTTTGTGCAGTTGGATCATCTGGGAATATTGCAACAAGTGCAAATGGAACTACTTGGTCAACTGTTAGTGTTCCAGCATCAGGAACTATTCTTGATATTGTTTTTGGTAATCAAATATTTGTAGCCCTTGATGGTGCTGGACGAATTTTTACGTCAACTGATACTGTAACTTGGACTCAACAACGCTCTTCGGATGGAGATGTATGGAGAACAATTACCTTTGGGAATGGAAGATTTGTGGCTTTTGCTGATACTTCTGGCGGAGATAATGTTATTTATTCAATCGGCGGAACTCAATGGATACGCCTAAATGATATTCCAAATTATGCTTGGCAGGGCAGTACTTATGGCGATGGATTGTTTGTTGCCGTAGGATCTAGTGGTGCTACAATGAATTCTGCTAGTTTAGGGGTGTATGCATCTGCGGTTTATTCTGATCCTAACAACATTGGACAAACTTGGATAATGATTGTCGGTTATGATTCTGTTGGGTTCTACGCCAACGGATACACGGGCAAAAGCATCAGTCTTGGAGCTTACACCGTAACTGTTCAATCCACCATCGTTCAGGCCAACAATCAGGTCTACATTTTCCGTGGGCCAGATGAAACCCCGCTGTACTGGGATGGCAATTGGAACGGCACGTTTGAGCTGGTTCCAGACACTACGCTGCCAGCTTCGTTTCTATCCATCCCCAACAGCAATCAGGCTACTTTCTGTCAAAATAGGCTTTGGGTAATAGACGGCAAGGATGAGGTAGCTGCATCCGACGTATTGGCGTTTACGGACTACGATCCTCTTGCAAACGAGTTGCATATAAATACGGGTGGCAGCGACTACTTGGTTGCCACGTTCCCATTTGGACAGGACAGCATTATTGCCTTCAAGAACAAGTCGATCTTGCTCATTCAAAACGTCCAAGGGACGTTGACTGACGCTACTGTCACTGAAATCACCCGCCAGGTGGGTCTGGTAGGCATTAACGGCGTCACGTCGATTGGCCCTGATCTGGCCTACGTCAGCAACCAGAACATCAATCTGCTGACGCTGACATCCACCAACAACTCGCTTCAGCATAAGACGCTGCCTCTTTCCACCCGCATTGATATGATTATGAGTCGGGTCAACTGGAAGGTTGGCTACAAGATCAGCATTGGGTATTGGAGCAACAAGCTCTACGTTGCCTTGCCCCTTGATAACAGCCTCGTCTGCAATGCAGTTGTAGTCTATAACTTTACTACTGAAAACTGGTTTGGTGAGTGGAGCTTTGATAGCACGTTAAATATGTGCATCCAAAGCTGGCAGGTAATCGATTATCTGGGGTTGCAACGAATGCACGCAGTCACCGAGGACGGACGTATCTTCGTCACGGATGAAGGCCAGAATGACATTAGCGGTGCAACGCTGGCTGAAATCAGCACTGAGCTGGTTACGCGGGCCTACGATACCTCTAACGTCAATCACTTCCAGCGTCGGGCATTTGTGGATTTGGCTACCAACCGTCCAGAAGTGTCCGTGTCTGCGTTTACGGAGGGTGCCAGCGAAGAGAGCGTTATTCTGACAGACCAGACCTACAGCCGGTCTGAGACATGGAAGTTTGCTGACTCCTCTTACGACCTGACCAACGCGAACAACGATTTCAATCGTGCCTACCGCAAGGATTACAGCACAGGATCGATTGGTGGCAATGATCCGTCCCCACCTAGCCCAGGACTGCCTGCAACGGGCTTACAGACGGGTACTGGCTTCCAACCCGAGATGGAACAGCAATACCGCTTGCCGCTCATTACTCGGCGTCAGGGACGCCTTAGCTGGTTGGAGCTGACCAACACGCAAGGTTACATGAGAATCATGGCTGTTGGCTATGAAGCACGCGCTGGACAACGCGCTAACCTCGTCCAAGTTTAATTTATGTACGACTTCAAAATGCCTTCTAAGTTGGTTAAGAATGGAGATCCATTGCCAACTATGCCTGCTGGAGTAGGTGCCCCTATGGGATCCGCTGCATCAATGCAACCCAGTCAGATGCGCGACATCGAATCATTGATGTCTAATTACAATCAGAACCAAATGGCTCCTAATGCTGGTGGGTCATCTTTGACCAATGGAATGATCCCGCAACAAATTCCTTCATTTGGTATGCCGCAAATGGTTGCTAAAAACACAAACAATGGCAATGCCATGAATGGGGGCGGTCAGTATCGCTCAACGGGTCCAGCTTTCTTCACGCTTTAATCCTATTTGTCATGCCATCTGTAACACCAGGATACACCTTTACGGGAACGACGGATCCGATCACTTACACAAAGTTGAATCTGTTGGCGCAACCTACGGTTGCAGCTATTGCTGCGGGTGAAGTTACGACTTCAATGCTTGCAGACGGTGCAGTAACTCTGCCCAAGATTGTTGACGCCGCAGCCAACAACACGTTCCTAGCCCGCTCAACCACCGGTGCAGGAGACTACGAGGCATTGGTTACCACTACTACTGGACTGGGATTCTACACGGGTGCGGGTGGTACGGCTCCCGCAGGAGCTACCAAGGCTACTGCATTTACTTTGAGCAAGATGTGCGGTGAAATTACAATGGCGGCTGATGCGTTAGCTGCAAATACCATTGTTTCTGCAACATGGACAAACTCGCTTATTGCGGCTACTGACGTTGTTATCATTAACCATAAATCAGTTGGCACTATTGGGTCTTACACATTTAACGTAGCTTGTGGCAGTCCTACTTCTACGCTTTATATCCGTAACAACAGCGGTAGCAGTTTGAGCGAAGGTATTGTCCTTAGCTTCGTAGTCATCAAGGGCGTCACCTCTTGATCTGTTTTAACATCCATCATAAATCGTAATAACATTTAACGCATATGGCATATCAACCAGGAATATTTCAGTATGGCACCATTGGCGCGGATGGTGGCGGTTACGACGACTACGGATTTGGCACGGATCAAATTTACACCCTTCCTCCATTTAAGGTTAATGAGAACACTGGAAACGACGGCACGGGTCTGAACAACACGTTTACCGACTTAGATCTTCAGAACCTTTACAATGCAGGGCTGACGGGTGGTAACATTTTCACTGGTGGCACTGGTGCTGGCGGTGGTGGTAGTCGATTTCAAACGCCTAGCGATAATGGCGGGTATACTGATCCGGTTAATATCGCAGATTATAAGGCGGGTCTTATCGGCCCAGAAGGTTACGGAAGTGGTCGATCAGAACCTAAACTCATTAACCCTCCAGGCCCAGTAGTCCTTCCTAAAGTAGAAGTTCCTATTGGACAAACAGGAGAGGTTGGTGCTGGCGGTTACACTGATGCGCTTAATCAGAGTTTATTTACTCAAGGTCTAATAGGTCCGGCTGGTTACAGCAGTGGCACAGGTCCATCTGTGGGTCTAATCAATCCTGGCAGTTCAGTTGTGCCATCAAATTCCACTGCTGTATCACTTCCAAAAGTAGAAGTTCCTATTGGTTCAGGTGCAGGTGGTTATCCCTTGTTTGATGATGTTAATATAAACCTTTATAACAGAGGTCTTGTTGGCCCATTTTCCGATCCTCTTAATATATCCTTAAATCCAAACGCAACTAACCCTAAGTCTGAAGATCCCACTATTGTACAAGTCCCCAAAGTGGAAGTACCTATTGGTACTAGGCCAGCTTCGCAGACCAGTACAGAGGTTTTGGATATGATGAATTTGATGGGGCAAAGAGTATATGATGCTGCTGTTGTAAACGCCGGTAATCCTATAACGCTTCCAGCGCAAAAGACAAATGTAAACACGACTAATGCTCCACAGACCACCGCGCAGTCGTTGAATCTGATGAATTTGATTGGGAAAGGAGTATATGATGCTTCTGTTGTAAACGCTGGTAATCCTGTAATACTTCCAAAAGTAACTGCTGTTGCTCCCCCTGATGTTAGCTCATCTACTCTTACCTATTCCGGTCCACCAACAGTTTTTCAAGGGCCAATTCAAAATCCTAATCTTACGCCCTCAACTACAGCTTCAACTACGGCTTCAACTACGGCTTCAGGCACTGGTGTAACTCCATTTGATCCAAACAGCATCAATAGTGGTGTCGGTACTTATGGAACCAATGCACAAACGCTGACAACTAAGCGTAATTTTGGTGCGGAACTAGCGGAATCCCTTAAAGCTCTGAAAGAAAATCAAGCAGGAATCATGGGGATGTACGGGGATCTGTACAAGCAGTTCATGCCTAAGGGCATTACTGACACAGAATCCAGCATCATTGACCAGTACAAGACGGACCTATCACGCTTGCAGCAGCGTCAGGCGGGCGTTCTTGCCCCAGAGGACATCAGGCAGTCCCAGCAGGCCGCTAGGGAGGCTTATGGTGCCCGTGGGCAGGTAATGGGACGTGGTGCAGTGGGTGCTGAGATCATGGGCCGTGAAAACATCCGTCAGCAACGGGAAGATCAAGCCCGCGCAGGAATGCAGGCTAGCTATGGCAATATCATGAACATGGCAAATCTTCAGACTGGGAACATCTTCTCGCCTATTGGCAATCTGATGAGCAACACGTTCAATCCTCTCAGCCCATATGCTGCGGATGTCTATGGTACGAACGTAAACGCCCAGCTTGCCAAGGAGATTGCTCAGAAGAACTACGATGCTGCTGTCCGGTCTGCCGAGCTTTCAGGAGCTGCTCAGAGAAGTGCTGCTACTACTTCGGCGGCTGGAAATATTTTGGGGCCTGCGATTGGCGGCGTTATAGGCAAGGGACTTGGGGCCATCTTTAGCTTTGGAGCTAGTTTAGCTACTTCCTGTATGCCAGGCGATCAGTGCATCGACACTCCTACCGGCCCCAAAGCAATCAAAGATCTAAAGGGCGGCGATTCAGTTATCGGTTACGACGGCGAGGTGGCATTCATTGCACAGGCGTGCAGTTGGAACCAAAATCCGTTGCGGACATTCCTTACCATTACCCGCGAGGATGGTTCTTCGTTCACGGTATGCGATGACCACAAGATCATGGGCATCCCAGCAATGGAATGGGTTGAAGGGGCTGAACTGGCTGGAAGCCTTATCAAGAGCATCGAGGAGAGCACTGGATTACTCACCAGCTACGACATTCTCACCAATCAAGGCGGCTACCGCATCAACGGTATTCCCGTGAACTCCATGATCCCAGAGATCGTAATGCAGGTCGTCGAGTTCCACCGTCAAGTTGACCGCAATCTTCAAGCAATCTCTACCTAATAGCCATGCCCTACGCACCTGGAATCCAAGACATCAGTGGTCAGCTCCTCGCTCAGGGTATGTCCCAAGCTGGGGCAGCGCGTGCGCGATCGATTGAGAGCATAGGTGATAGCCTTGCTAGTGGCATCAAGCAATATCAGCAGAACCAGAGCTTTACCCAGCAGTCGTTGGCGAAGTTCACAGAGCGGATGCAGGATCCTGAGTTCTACAAGTATGTTAATAACATCTTGGCTGATGACTCCAACAAGATGGGTGTTCCTGAGAGCGTTAAGACTGCGTTTAGGAACGCTCAGACAGGCAAACTGAAGCCTAACGAGGCTTCTACGCTGGCGACCATTGCTCAGGATTATTCTGAGAGGAAGAAGGCTTCTGAAGAATCCGATTTCAGGAGAATGCAGACGGTCTTGGCATTTGCTCAAGCGCAAGGTGCATTTGCTAAAGCCAGTGCAGTTAAACCTGGACAGATAATGACTCGGGAAGAGTTCTTGAAATTAGATCCTGCATTGGAAGCTAGAGGTACACCAATGGGTGATGGATCGGGCCGTATTCTCGTCGAAAGCTTTAGCAATCGCGCTACTGCTGCCCCTGTAGCACCCGTTGCCGTTGGGCCAGGAGGCGGAACTCTCGTCAATACGGTAACTGGGGAACAGAAAATTATTTCAGCTATTCCTCAGGCTGATGCTGGCTCTATGCTGGTAGGTAATGCTCCTGCTGGTTCGCAAGCAGCCCCTGCGGCATCAATTAATCCTGAGATATTGGCAAAGTTTGCTCCACCTAGCAGCATGGCCCCTGCTGCGGGCGGTCTACTTGCTCAAACAGGTCGGCAAGCAACTCCGACTGTTTCTCCACAGACCGTCGAGGCTATCCGCGCTGTTCAGTCTCAAGCTGCACCAGCTGGTCCAACGCCCACTACGCCATCTGGAGTCCGAATGGAAGTAATTCCAGGAAGCAAGGCTGCTCAAGAAGCGCAGGCCAAGCGTGAATCTGAAGTATCAAACTATCAGCTTCAGATACAAAACTTTGATACCATAATTTCTGCGGTTGATAAGATTATTCCGAATGTGAACTCAAAGAGCACTGGTTTCGGATCATTGCTTAAACACGTTCCGACAACCAAAGCTAACCAAGTAGCTGCTGATCTTCGTCCTATCCTTGCTCAAAACGCTTTCCAAGGATTGGCGGAGCTTCAAAAGGCTGGCATAACGCTTGGACAGGTCGCCATCTACGAAATCAAGTTATTGGAAAATGCTCGTCTGGCGTTGAATCAAGAAGGTTCAGCCAAGGACTTTGCTGATTCGCTCAAGAATCTGAAAAAAATCACGGTAGATTCCAAAAAGCGGTTGGAGATCTTGGCGCGTGATCGCAAGGCAGGTTTAGCGCGTGATCCCAAGACAGGCTTGGAAGTTCCAAGTAAAGAATACTTCGATGCTGGTGGGTACTGGCCTGGAGTGTCCAAGGAGATGCCCACTGCCACAAACGTAGAAGGTGGAGCTACTGGTGGAGGCAACGTCGTTCGTCTGAATGTCCAGCGTGGTTCCACGGCTGGCAGTTCCACATTACAACCTGCTGAATTCGATTTCTCTGCTTTTGAAGGCCAAGTCCTTAACACCCCAGATGGTAAGCGCGTTCGCATCGTAAACGGAAAGCAAGTGCCACTCTAATAATGACTCCCAATCTACCAGCCGGTTACTCGGTCGTTGAAGACACGGAGCAGACGCTTCCCGCACCGCAAGCTTCTTCCGCACCTGCTTTGCCTAAAGGTTACAGCTTGGTAGATGAACCGAAGGAGCAAAGCATTGCCAACTTTGCCAAAGGTCTGGCTACAGAAGTAGCGGTGGGTGGTGCTGGACAAGTTGTGGGCGCAATGACTGGTCCTGGTTACTTTGTCATTGCCCCCGCCTCAGGTGCTTACGGCAATTATCTCAAGCAACAGCAAGAAATTGAACGCGGGGAACGCAATCAATTGAGCGTGGGCGAAATGGTGGCCTCTGCTTTAATTAACACGATTCCTGGTGGCGTAGCGACCAAGGTTGGTGCCAAAGTGCTAAAAGCCCCTACTGCTGCTATTGGTAGGACTGTGGGAGAAAGGACTGCCCGTATTGGTGAGCAGGCCGTTATTCGCGGTACCGAGGGTGCCGTGATAGGGGCGGGTGCCAAAACCGTTGAAACAGCAATAGAAGACAAACGCTGGCCGACGTATGACGAGTACTTGAACGTCATTAAGTCCGGTGCTGCTTTTGGTGGTGCTGTAGGTGTCGGTGAAAAAGTGCTTGCCCCGACGCTTTCTAAGACTGCTAGCAAAATTTGGAATCGTTTTTCGGGTAAGACCCAGCAAGAGGTGTCGCAAGAGCTAACCACCATCCGTAACACTGGAAATCCCGAGGAACGGCAAGCTGCTGGAGAGATTATTGACGAGGTTGGTCAGCGGATGGGCCTTGTTAATCCACGCCCGAAGTCCGCTCAAGAGTCCGCTACTCAATTCGCGACCGCAGTAGAGCCTCGCGCTACTGGAGCGGCTGAAGAATCAGCCCGCGCCTTGCTTGGCAATGAAGCTGTTGAAACGGCTAAAAAGCAGGCTGCGATTCCAGCGGAGGTTCCCATTCCAGCAGCGCAAAAATCTGCTGCTGTGTTTGAGCAGGCTTTTACAGAAGGTCAGACCCAAGCTGGATCACAAGGGTTACGCGCTCGCTTGGCTGCTGAACAACAAGCTGCTGAAGCGGATAAAAAGTTGCGATCCCAGTTCGGCCTTCAGGGTGCCGTTGGTGGTGCCGCTGTCTTGGACGAAGCCAATGCAGATCCCGATGAGAGCGATATGCGCCGAAATTTAAGGCGCGTGGCTTTGGGTATGGCCGTACCAGCCCTCGCCAGTAAGGCACTCTCCAAGCGGGGGGCAGTCGTTCCCAAGAGGCCGGAGATGTTGTGGGAAACCGTCTCACAAGAATTACCTAGCGCAAACACTTCAATAAACCAGTATCAACTTCCGGCAACTTTTTCAAAGGTTGAGTTCAAGCAGGGAACCATCAATGCCGACATAGGGGGCGGGCGTTTTAACAATGCAACCGAATACTTGAAAAAAAATGGGGTTGAAAACGTGATCTTCGACCCATTCAATAGGCCTCATGCGGAGAATGTTGCGGCTATTAACAGGATAAGCAATGGGAAAGCCGACACGGCTACTGTGAATAATGTTCTCAATGTAATAAAAGAACCAGAGAACAGGTTGAAAGTAATTGCCCAAGCGGCCAACGCCATTAAGCCGGACGGAACCGCATACTTTCTAATCTACGAAGGAAATAACAGTGGTTTTGGTCGAGCAACTAAGGCCGGAAGCTGGCAGGAAAACAGAAAGCCCTCATCTTATATTGATGAAATTAAAACGCATTTTGATGAATTTTATAAGAGAGGGAATCTGATTGAAGCCAGAAAACCAAAGAGGCTGGAGATAACGGCTGAACAACAAGCTGGAAAAATAGGACGATCAATGAAAACTGATATGCCAACCACCGAAGACATAATACAAGAGTTTCAAAACGTACCTGGCGTCAAAGGCCGCGCTGGCGCGCTAAAGATGGGTCTAGTTGGTTCCGCGGCTGCTGCCTCAACAGTTGCGGCTGAATCGATGGGCGATAAAGGCGATGCTACGGTGAAGGCACCCGTGGATTCATACGAGATTGTTCATCCCGATTCCCGTATCGGCACGCTTAAATATGATGCCACGAAATGGAATGAGGATTCCATCCTTCAAGACATCAACAAGAAGGAGATGGAGTTAGTTAAGATTGATGTCGCCTCTCCTTCGCTGATCATTCGCGAAAAATGGCAGCAGGTTCAAGATGCTCGTGATCGCGGTGAAATCACGGAACTGGAGGCTCAAAAGAAGCAGTTTGATTTGATGCGGGATACCCCGATCAAGGAAATGGGATTTGCTATGGCTGCTGAAATTGGTTTCCCACTCCTAGGTGAAGCCTTAACCGCTAAAACCCGCGTCCGTGGCTTAGGCCGAGTTCCTGGAGCCATGATTGGCGAGGCTGTTGGCTCTATGATTGAAGGTAGGCCAGTTACGGCTGGCGGCGTTCTCGGTGCTGGAATTTCTGCTAGTCCTGGTGGCGTAAAAGGTCAGTTCGCCAAGAATCTGATGAGGTTTGCCGGTGCTAAAATTGGTGGTGAAATAACCAAGGAGGCTATTGATCAGGGCGACTTTATTTCATATAATCGGGCAGCAATGGCTGCTGCCGAAGGTGGAGCGGGTGCAGCCACGATGAAACTCATGGACAAGGCTGCTCGTGCCGTTTCCTCACAAGTTGCTAAACGCGGTAATTGGGCGGCCATCAAAACCCTTTCTGGAGCGAATGAACTGGGCCTTATCGTCGATCCCACGATTTACAGCGATTCATGGCCGCAGAGCATGGTGATGAAGCTAGCTGGCGGATCTACCAAGTTCCAAGACGCTGCATCCCGTATCAATTACCCCCGCATGACGGAAGCAGTGGAAGGCGTCCTCGGCGTCCCTGCTGGAACATCGTTTGACCGGCCTTTCTTCCTCACCATGAGGATGGAACTGGGCAAATCTTACGAGAAGATCGCCGCAGTCAGCAAGCAGGCTCGCAGTGCTGTTGATGACTGGAAGGCAGCAAACGAGGCTATAAGCGTCAATTCCAAGGCCGCTGCATCAGAAACCACCCCCAAAGTGCGAATACAGTACCGCGAGGCTGCTGCCAAGGCACGCGAAGATGCAGACAAAGCCTTTGCTGTGATCCAAACGGAAGCCTATGCGACTGGTAAGGGCAATTTGGTTGATGACTTGATTGAAAGCCGCAAGCAGTTAGGTCGGATGTACGCAATCAAAGCCTCCGTAAACGAGGCATCTGGCAAGATAGAGTACCCTGGAGTTTGGGGTGAGATGTATCAAGCTGGAACTAGGTTCGATGGCAACCTTGAGAAGCTCGCCCGCATTTCGGCTATCATGCCTGAGGTTCTTCAGCCTCCACAAAACATGATTCGTCAGCGACCCTTAAAGGGAGCAGCTGAAACAAAAATGATGCAAAATATGATGTCGTTGCCCTTCCGAGCAGGTTTAGCTGGACCTCAAGCAGCTGCCCTTCAAACGATGATGTCTCGTCCCTATCAGAGCGGTGCAATTGGAGACATGATGTCTTTCCGCACCCAACCAGGAGTTCCAGACCAACTCGGTCGTTTCCTTGGAACCGAAGGTGCTGAAGCTGCTCGTCCAATTCCTTATCGCTAAAAATCAAAAAAAAGTAATCTTTATCCCATGAACTACAAAACGCTTCCAAATTCCAATCACAGCCCGTGCGAATGCAACGCCACGTCTGGAGATCGCATTCAGGGCATTCCCGACAAGGTACAACGCCCAGCCCGCAAAGAGATCAATGTTACCTCCATTGGCTCCAAGATGAAGATTGATAACAAGGGGTACAAGATCGTCAATCTTAGTGCCACTCTTGAACCCGTGGGTACGGGCGGCAAGGGCATGAAAAAGAAGAAGAAGTACAAAGACGACGACGACGACAGCAGCTACGACGAGTCCTAAGGGATCTGCTCGATCAGGATTTCGGTACGACGGTGGGGTTTCTTGACCTGGTACTGTCGGAACTGAAATTCTATGCTGCTGGGGTCGTCGTCTGGGATTAGACCCTCGTAGCGGATAGCGTCTAGGAGGGGTTTGCAGCCCCCTGCGCCGTTATCAACGTCGAGGGGGCGGGAGCCGTAGCGGGTGATCGTAACGCAAAAACGAGGGCGTCTCTTGCTTCCTTTTTTAGCTTGGTCAGGATCCAGAAATTGCGCCCCAGCATCGTGTTTAAGCTGGGTGTGTTGTAGCCCGTGAGGGTTAGGCGCAGTGGGTAGGGGAGGTTGGGGTTCCATGATTTATTCGCGACCTTGGATTTCACCTTGCGTTTTACGGAGGCGATAGAAGTTAACGATTTGCCACGCATAGTTGTAGGATAGGTTAAAGAGACGGGCGATGGATTTGCAAGGGACGCCTTCCCAGTAGAGTTCTCGCATCCGCTTGACGTGCCACGGGGTGGTGCGGACGCGGTACTTCCGTCCCTTGAAGTAGGAGACGGAGATAGGGTCTGGCGGAAGGTACGGAGGACGGGCCATCAGACACTGCTTCCTATGCCCCTAGAACGGGCGTGGCGGCATGGGTAATGCCTGGTGCGGGTGTAGACTGGGCTAGGGCGGCGACAGCGGCTGGAGAGGCTTTACGGGCCTTCCTGTGGTTGATAATCATTTTCAGCTCCGCATCACTTACCATGACCTTGGTGTATTGGAGATAAGAAATGTAACGATAGACCGTTACCATTTGGGTTTTGAGTGTGCGGGCGATGGTGCTGATTTTCACGAAATCATTTAACATGGTTTCGACGTTTTCGCACATTTGCTTGTTAGGGCGTTTCATTTCAATTTTCATGGGGGACTATGGTGTGTTGATAGTTTTTCTCAATTACGATGTTATTTATTATCGGGCTGCTCAGTAGATGGTTTTCTCGATTTTTCTCACTCGTCGTTTTAGGCTGTGTATTTCTCTTTCCATCCGATCCCTATCGTCGCGTAAGTGCCCAATATGCTGCGCCATCCATTTCTCCACGTCTTCATTGTATTTTCGGACAATCTCCAATGCGTTCGCCATGCGTTGAAAGCCTTTTAACTTTTCCTCGGCAGGAGGTCTGAGGATGTAACTGAGCATGGCGCGAAGGGTGCGAATCTCTCCAGCAGTCATTTCCCCGCAGATCAGGGCGAGCTTGGCATCACTGGCTGCGTCCAGGTCTATGGCCCGTGCGTGCGCTACGTCAGGATGACAGGTGGGTGTGGTTTCTTCCGTGCTCATTTCGCGCCCTCCTTCATGGTGGCGAGTTCAGCGCGTAGCTCATGCTCCACCTCGCAGGATCTTTGGTAAATTGCGTCAGCCCGTTCCAGCTCGGCTTGGAGTTCGTCGCGCTCGGCAGTGAGCGTGGCGAGTTCGCGTTGCAAATGTTTAATTGAAGCATAGTCATCCATCGCCTCGCTGCGTAACCGTTCTTTGGCTGCGGTGAGTTCAGCCTCCAGCGCACGGGCGTGCAT
>Ga0222714_10004091_pt1 | contig 14518 bp, 21 predicted proteins | sample C33_3DmetaG_FD_165048 | JGI IMG/M metagenome (GOLD analysis project Ga0222714, IMG submission 165048) | Estuarine water microbial communities from San Francisco Bay, California, United States - C33_3D | ecosystem: Environmental > Aquatic > Marine > Unclassified | place: USA: California... | reverse complement strand
TCTAGCATTAGCTCAAACAGGTCATTTCCAATCCCATAATGGAATTCGGCATTTTTAGGTGAGCGGTTTCTGCTCTGCCTATTTGCAATTCTTGACCATGCTGCGGCAATCGCAATTCTCGGACTCATCGGTATCTGTTTGGCTAAATCGATATTCGTAAATCGCGTAAGCATTTCATCAACACGCTCACATGACCACCAACCATCGACGTACCCCTCGGCAAGGCCAAGTAATCTTTGGTCTAAAAGTCTGTCCCATAGCTTGTCGTTATGTACATGTATCGAGTACGGCTCTGGCCCGTTGATGGGTATCCCCGCCTTCGCAAATAACTCCGTAAAGATTTTATTTGATTTTTTCGACATGCGCAAAGGCTACCACATGCCTAGTTGACCGATTCTTTTGCCTGCGCGATAATTTTGCCGTGCTATCATTTCCGCATGTCCAGTGACGATTTTTGCTATTTTGGCGACCTTGAAAAAAGGGATATTGCTGTAGTCGTGATTGCGCTCCCCATCGTCGCTGGAGCAATTAAGCTTCTTGATGCCATCGTGGCCTCACTTTTTTGATGAAAGCAGAAACCAACATGAATGTAGAGCCGCAGTTTTGGGAAGAATTCATAGGCGACATACCTTGCGTTGCTGCCGTTAAAAACAACTGGCAGGTGATACTGGCTGAGCTTGAGTCCCAAATACAGGAGACGAATGCAATGTGGCTTTGGAGCGTCCCAAGAGTAAACGTCACAAGGGAAGAGTTCAAGTCGCCAGACAACAACGCAGACCAGAAACTATACACCGGAACGTCCTGGAAGATGATGGGAACCGGCGTTGAGGTCGAATCTGCAGGGTTTACAGGGCTTGGGGAGGAAGTCGGGCGTCGAGTGGTGAAGATGAAGACAAAAATGCCATACGAGGAGGCACTAAAAAAACTCCAAAGCACGCTGCCTAAAACTGTTGCAATTCTTTCTGAATATTCTGACCGCCGCGAAATGTGTAATACCTCGCTTAGTGTGGTCGCTCCAGGCACAGTCATAAATCCACACAGAGGCGACCCCTCTCACATGCGGGTGCATATAGGCTTAAAGTGCGACCCCGCATGCTCAATAACGGTTGGAAATGAAGAAGTCGGATATGAATCAAGAGTGTGGGAGCCAGGGAAACTTGTCGCCTTCAAGGATGGTGGTAATTACTGCCATTCGGTTACCCATAACGGAACTATGGATAGGTGGATTTTGCTATTCGACATGCCGTTGGATTATGTGAGAACTGTCGTAAGCCATGAGCATCTATGAAAACCGAAGAGGAAATAAAAAAAGAAGCAGAGCGTCTGGGTAAAACAACTTCACCATCCCTAATTGTGCTAACAGCATTATCAGTGCTTGCTTACTCGGCAAATCTATATTTCTTTCATATTGGGGTTTATGGGTTTATTGTTTTTTCGCTGCTGAGCATGATTACCCTATACAACGTCTTTGGCGCAATGCATGATGGGGTGCATGGAACACTATTCCCCGCCAACCAAAAAATAAACGACTGGGCATCAATTGCGCTTGGAATAATGATTAATGTTCATTTTAAATCATGGAAACCGGTGCACATAATCCACCACATGAACACAAATACAAAAGTCGACCCCGAACACCTGCTTAGCGAAAATAGAAATAAACGAGCGGTAGTTGGAACTATTGCAATTTATAGCTTTGCAAGAATATTTGTGGCTATGCCCAAAAAACTAAGAAATGCAATTTGCAAAGTGTCAACAAAAAGAGCAAAAATATTCCTTTACTTATTCAAGAAGAACCAATCTCAGGCCAGATTCTATTCAGCTACGCTAGCTGTTGTTTTTGCATCCGTTCTTATTTTTGGAATCGATTCCCCGCTCCTGTGGTGGTATATTTCCACATACGTTGCTTCTATAGTCATAGTTCCACTAACACAGTGGATTCCTCATTCTGGGAATTTTGATAAAAAGAGTATTATCGAAAACAGGTTCATGGTCGCACAAAACTATTGTTTCCCACTCGTAATCGCCAGACAGCACCTAACTCACCACCTGTATCCGACTGTGCAGGTTACGCGCCTGGGCAAATTTACAAAATCGATAGACTGGTTCATAATGGAAAAGCAAGGGGAAGGCAATGGAATCGGGTGAAGAAATCAGCGGAGACGAACTAGCTGACATACTCTATGCCGCTTTTTCAGCAAATGAGGTAGACCTGGCATACGTATCAAAGCCCGGACAAAAAAGCGCCCCCTTGCAGGACCACGATATTGTGCGAAAAATTTTTGAAGATAAGCAGAATGCGCTAAAGCTCTACAGACGCGCAAGGGGGATAAGGTGAAAGTAATTGATGATTTTTTAGAAAGCAGTATATTTTCAGAAATAAAATCAGATAATTCATTCTTTCCTGGAATTATGCAAACCGAAGCAAGAATCGCCAGCGAAGTTAACTCATACCATAATGAGCAATCTTCATGCTATGCGCCGTACATGTTTTGGGATGGTTGGTGGTCGTCCCCAGCAAATTCATTGAGGAAACGTGTAATTAGAAAAATATGGGAAAATAACCTTCTCGCTCCGGTTGAAGATGTTCTTGGTTTTGAATACTGGACCAGAACTTTTGGCCCGGGCCAATTTCTTGGCCCACATGTCGATGAAGACACGTTTTTATATCAAGAGTCGAAAATATACAACGGACCAGAAATTGGTTGTGTCTACTACGGACCATCTGTAGAGGCGGTTGTAGGCGGATTTCTAGAGTTGTTTGAAAAAAAATTAACATTCGGGGAGAAAGATGCACTTGAGTGGGAAAACCTCAAACAAAAGCTAGACCCAATCGAGATGAGGGAAAGAATCGCATTTAAAGAAAACAGATTAATAATATTTGATGCAGGAAGGGTACTGCATCAAACGAGTCCGTGTATCTCTGGTGTCAGAAATGTCATGGTGGTGAATGTGTGGCTAAAAAATAATCCACCCGTAGATATGGCCAACTTCGTATATGAATGAAATTGTGGCGATACCTCTTTCTAGTTTTAATATTTACTCAACGACGCTGGATGTTGACAATGCAAAAATACTTGATGAGCTACAGCTCGGGAAGAGACAGATAGAAGAATCTTATAGAAATGGATTTTTGTCAAAGACAACAATCACCTACTATGAAGATGAGCGGCTACCTGTTGGCGCACCCGAATGTGAAAAATTAAAAAAATTAATGACGGAAACGGTAAGTAAAATAGTTGGCAAAAAGATGCGGCTATCTGAAATATGGTCACTCACGCTAAGGCGCGGACAGTCCATAACGGTCCATACCCACAAGTCAAATACACATATGCACCCAGAGGAGTATTACTCTGTTTCTTATTACGTAAATGCCCCCGAGGGAAGTGCCCGCCTAATATTCAATGTTAATATTTGCAATACAATAGAACGCTTAATACCAGTAACACCCAAAAGTGGAATGTTCCTGATTTTTAATTCGTTCATTCAGCATTACAGCGACAGGCACGCATCAGACGAACCGAGACTGGTGATTAGCGCGAATTTTCATCCAGAATCACCAAATACAACAGTTGTTCCAGACTGGTCAGCATACAACTAATATCTAGTTATGCCTGGAAAAATAAGAAATCTTGGTGGCGGTGTAGTTGTATTCGAGAACGCCATCACGGTGCCGCTAAATGAAATAATCGACATAATCGACCAGCTGTCCGATGAATCAATTAAGGCCCAGTACGACTATGTAACGGATAATACCGGAATGCCATTGCACGCAATAAACAAAAGTGGCTTCATATATGAACTTGACCAAATAGCACGCACCCCAATTCGCATCCAGAATCTGAATCATCCATTTTTTCTGGAATGCGAAAACTCCATATATCAGTGTCTGCTGCGCTACATTGAATTGTTTCCCGCCCTACTGCAATGCCTATGGTGGAAAAGCGATGGACATGTTCTTAAGTATCCAACTGGTGCAAAATTGGGCTTTCATTGTGACAATGACGTTAATTATAGATATGGGCAACTCCCCCCTTTCGAGCACGCCACACGAAACGTGATTAGCGCTTTGGTCTACATAAACAGCAACTGCGACGATGGTGATTGCGATGAGCATTCATTTACTGGTGGAGAAATGGAAATCCCGTATTTTGGAATCACCGTAAAACCAAAAAGCGGCACAATTCTTTTCATGCCAGCAAACTATCTGGGGGCGCATGAGATAATGGAAGTAACATCGGGGTCTAGGTACTCGTATCTTTCGTGGTTTGCCCAAGGCTCGCCGAACGAAGAAAAGGGGATTTCGCCCCAGCACCCAACGCCGGAATCTGGCAAAACCGTTGGCGGCCAATGGTGGCTGCCAAACCTAGTCGATGACTATGGGGCTTACCTCATGAACAAGTACGAAGACGAGGGTAAAATACCACTCGGTGCCGCACAGTTCAAGTCAAGAAAAGACGACCACAAATGATTTTTAACGACGTAAAACCAACTCATCTAGGAGGCGGGGTGGTCGTCTTTCGTGACGCGATAGACACCGACTGGGAGTATGCCAATCGCATATCTAAGGAAATCGTCGATAGGGAGATGGGTGACATGTACCAGCCCGCGATAAACCCAGACAATGGCCTAGAAGAGTACGTCAATAGAAGCGGCTACTTCTTCTCCAAGAATGGTATAGACAAAATGCCAAAACGCGGGTCTCGCGTCCATCAGGACACCAGGGCAGAGGTTGTCGAGCTATTCACTTTTATTGAGGAGTGCAAGGATAGATATCTTTTCAAGTATATGCACATGTTTCCTATTGTCTTCAAGAATATATGGTGGAAAGTCAAGGGGCATTTGGTTAACTATTCGTCTGATTGCGGAGGATATATAGGAGAGCACAGCGATACAAGTGTTGATTATTTTTATGGAATACCGCACCCAACACATCAGCTTGCTTCAAGGAATACGCTTTCGTGTCTCGTATATTTCGGTAATTGTGTGGACGGTCGCGAACCGTTTGAGCCTGGAGACTTTACTGGGGGACACCATAGATTCACGTATCTGAATATTGAATACGTTCCGCAAAGAGGCGACATACTGATGTTTCCGTCGAACTATATGGCTGCACACGAAGTAACCCCGGTGGAGTCTGGAAATAGGTATACGTATCTCGGGTGGTACGCTCATGGAACACCAAATCCGGCCGTAAACGAAGAGGTCGAAGACCCTCTACTAAACCCTGAAAAGGCTAGAGTGTCTTCAAATGTCTATATCCCGTACTTGAGGGAAAAATTCCTTGAGTATTTGGATTCGGTCGGAGAAGACAAGTCATCAAACACATATCGACTCGTGATGGGTGAACACGCATGAAACTTACACACCTTGGTAACGGAATCGTAATGGTTAAGGGCCTTTTGACCCGCGAAGAGATTGACCCGGAACAGTTGAGAACAATATTTTTTGCAACAGCGCCACAGGGTTACTCTGTTGTGGATGGCAAAATAATCAGTGATGGAGGCTACGAGTTCGACCAGAAGGGCATGGACAAAGCGCCGCTGCGGTATACCGATATCGGCGAATTTGAGGTAACAAAGACCCTAAGGTCTGCAATATACAGAGCAGTTGTTGCATACTGCAGGCTGTTTCCGGTCGCAGTTGAGTGCATAACAGGACAAACTGACGGATATCTAATTAGGTACCTCCCAGGGAACGATATGGGCCCACACTCGGACTGCAATATTCCATACAAGCCTGGGACAATCGAGCCGCTTACGACCAGCCCTGCATTTAATACGCTTACAACATCTATATTCATAAACGATGGATACAGTGGCGGGGGGGTGCGTTTTAGAACTTGGGGCATAACTGCGCGGCCAGAGTTTGGTTCTGCCCTTATTTATCCATCAAATTTTATAGGGTGCCATGAGGTTGATGAGGTTCGTGACCATGAACGCTGGGCGTTTTTGTCGTGGTTTTATCATGGGAACGGACAAGAGCATAAACATGGGTCTTATGAATGGGTTCAGCAATTCAAAAAAGATGTGGACATCGTGAATAGTCAGCAGCAACAGGTTTTAGTTGGCGAGCATGATGTGCAGGTGCATGTCTAATTAAAACAGTCGGCCAAATCTCGACCTGTTTAATGACTTGGCGGGCTCCGAAACAATTTCCACATTCCATATTCCATCAGAAAAGAGAGATTCAACAATCTTGGCTGACCGCCAAAGTCCAGATAGATACAAGTTTCTTTTATCTTCACCGCCGCCCTGGTCGTAGCCAAGCGGGAAGCCCCTAAATAGGGCCTCAACATAATTGATGCCACCAGACTCCGCAATCGAAGCTATATTTATCTCCGATTCGAGACCATGAAGGTTGTTCCCGTCAACGTATATACCCTTGTATGCATGCTGTTTCGCAAGCTCTACTGTGTCTTCGGCTATTCCGCCCCTGCCAATACAAATAACAATATCCGATACTTCAAAAAGCTCTTTTGTTGTTTTATGCTCAACCGCATCCCGAATTTGGCGAGCCCTATTCAGCGTGTCGTCTGAACGCCCTTCAGAGGACCAGTGCACAATGTGTCCGGAATTTCGTACGCTATGGGCGATGGTTGTGCCCATGCTGCCCATCGAAATTATTCCGACGTTATTCATCTGATTGGGAACCCATGTTCAGGGGGTGTATGTACCCCTTCTCCCCCTCCAGATTTCGCACTAGAACTTCTGGTTTGTTTACGTACGCGCAATACTTCTGATAGTCGTCGTAAACGGTATCTATCCAATGAGGCATGCACCATGTGCCCACGTCGCCAGGTTCGGCAACTTCAATCCTGGCATTTATATCAGGGCTTCCCTGGGAAAAGAACTCAAGATAGGAATATCGAGTTCCGCCAGTGACTGTATTCACCCCATGGGAGGCAACATAGTTCGTGGGGAATATTATTACGTCACCGCTTTTGGCCTTATGGCTTATGTCCAGGTACGGGAAATACAGCTCTCCGCCGCTGTAGTTGGTTCCGTCCAGCTCCTCCACGGAGTCAACGCAGTCGTTTATGTAGAGCAGTACCGCAACAGTCTGTCGTGCCCCAACCTGGCCATACGGTATATATCGTTCGCCACCAGTAGCGCGGTAGTTGGTGTCGTTGTCATTGTGTAATCCAAGGTATTTCCCGGAATCATAACGCAAGACGTGTCCACGATTCCTCCACCAAATTGTTCCAACAACAAGCGGGAACATATCGATGTACCGAATTAGTGACTTGTATATTGCGTCCTCCCAGCCACGGATTATGTCGACAACTTCTTGTTCTGTGTGGTCCTGGATTGGCTCAAGCACGCGGACTGGAACAGCCTCGACCTGTTCTATAGAAAACTTATTTCCATCCTCGTTCTTTGCATAAACGACGCCATTGACGTCCATGTCATATTTCCAGCGTTGCTGGTGTGCCGCTAGAGCGTTCTTGTCTATCCATTTTGATATGAATTCCAAATCAACGCTCATCACGTCATGGAATACAACGACGCCTCCACCAAGGTCGGTAAATTTAAGATTCTTAATTTCCTCAAGAACCTCTTGTGTCAGCTCCGGGGTATCAACTTCATACCGTTTCAACTTGGTTCACCTCCTGGGCGATGTGTGTTTCTCCGTATTGGGTCACGCATCTATTTTGGAAAACCGGATTTGAACCAAGTTCCAGGTCTGGTGTCGGGTGCGACCAAATTGAATACTCGGACTTGCAGTAGCGCTCATAATCGTCATATATGTCGTCGAACCATACCGGCTCACACCATTGGTAGCTTGAGTCTTTTTCTTTAATTCTGATATTGGCTGAAGCATCTGTTCCGCCCTGTCCAAAAAAAGAAAGGTACGCGTATCTGACCCCGCCCTCCATTTTGGTGACCCCATGTGCGCATATGTAATTTGTTGGGAACATGATGATGTCGCCCTTTTGCGGTTTGTAGTCAATTCCAAGATAAGCAAACTTTAGATGGCCACCAGCAAAGTTGGTTCCATCAAGTTCCTCCTTGGTGTCAACACAATCGTTGAAATACGCAAGGGCACCAGCTGTCTGCCGAAGAGCCACCTGTCCACGAGGCATATACCTAACCCCCTGGGTTACTTTGTAATTTGTGTCGTTGTCCTGGTGCCACCCAAGAATGCCGCCACCCTCGTACCTTAGGACGTGCCCCCTGGTCCTCCACCAGAGGCTGCCAACAATAAGGGGGAACATATCTGTGTATCGGATAAGGCACTTATAAATCGCGTTTTCGAGCTCTGTAAAGTACGCCCGGGTATATTCATCAGTTTCGTCGTTAACGGGCTCCAGAAGCCTCACAGGCGCGTCTGGGACGTCTTCTAAGCGATACCTGAAGCCATCCTCGTTGATGCCGTACTCAACACCGTCTTCGCCGGTCACATACTCCCATCTCGACTCGTGCGCCCTTGCTGCGCATTCGTCAATATGTTGCAATATTCTGTCGTCAACAGTAAATGCATTCTTAAAAACAACTATCCCATTGCCCAAGTCCTCAACAACGAGCTGAGATATTTCCAATAATTCTTTGTCCCCAATCACGGGGGTCGAAGGCATCGCCATAATCAACCAACCAGGAATTCAACCGCCCCTATTACCGTCCACGGCGAACCAGCAGCTAGGGGTTTATCGGCAAGCGGAAGGTCCGCCCAGTTGAGTCGAGCAACTTGCTGCCCCTCCCTGCTCACAACAAACTTTTCATAGTTGTGGGGGATTCGCATAATTGCTTGGCCGGCAAGATTCTGACCAGCAGCAGCCTTGTCTGAACCATCAGCCTTGTTGTCGTCGAAGGAGCGAACAACATCGCCTTTTAGAAATTTCCACACCGGATGTTCGTTGGGGCCATTAACCTCTACTTTTTCGGTAATTGGGAAGGTTACATATGGATACGTCTCGCGAACAAATTTGGAAATCTGCTCGTTGTCAGCAGGTTCCATTTCGCCAAACTGATTGCATGGAGAAGCAATTACGGTAAATCCTTTTTCCTGAAACATTTCTTGAATTTGCTGTAATTCCCAGAGCTGGCGTGCGGCTCTCGCATATGACCAAATCGGGCTGCATTTGGGGGAGTAGCCAGCCTTTGTCACAATGTTCACGAATAGGCAAACTTTGCCACGGGCTTCATCCGTTACGTTGGATGAGCCGTCTACGGACATCAGTGGAATATCAAAGACGGACGAAACGCTCATATCCGCACACCCTTTAAGTCAATCGTCGCATATTTGCCAATTTGCGCAGAGCCAGTAAGTGTCTTGCCGACAGAATCGAACTTGCACACAAAATCAACACTCATTGGTATGTCGGTTTTTCCAGATATTTCCACACGCATAGATTCGTCGCCAGCTTCTATTACGGCATTGCCGAAATCAACTGTTCCCCTGTCGTGGGAGATTGAGCCAGAGCCGTCACTGTTGAGGCGAAGGTTATATGTTTCCTTGCCAAGCGGAGAACTGGCAGTTATAAACCACGTGCCGATTAAGTCCATTTGAAGATACTAACACCGGCTACGGGGTCCTAAAGTAAATGCCCTCACCCCATTTGCCGAATACATTGTCGTATTCGGAGGTCATTTCCTCGATAATTGCAGGAGCGTTTTCGTATCGCTCGCGGTCTTCTGGCTTCACATCTGGGTTGGCAAACATATTGCAGTAATGCCCAATTAGTGACTTCCTCGTTATATTCCGGTTCTCTGGCATGGAGCCACGATGAACAAGGTGTCCATGCCAAATAATGACGTCACCCTTTTCCGCAAGAAACGAAACTATTTGTCCGCCACGTTTTTCCAGTTCTCTCTGGAAAAAGTCCTGAGAAGAAACCCCCTCTCTAATCCGCCCTGGTTTTCCAGACTCGGCTAGATATAGCTCGTCAAGATTGCAATCCCATCTATGGGAGCCTGGGATGAATTCAAATGGGCCTGCTTCTGGGCTCACATCCTCTAGGGCAACCCACGCGCCTTGATAATTATCGCCCGCCTCGCTGTAAGGGAACGCTGCGTCCTGATGCCAACCCTGCTCTGTTGAAACGAAGTAGGTCACATTTTTATGCAGAGCAACTGCCTTATTTACGTCGACGAATGTTTTGGCGATTGAGTCGTGGCAAAGAATATCCATGATTTCTGGGTGGTCAAGGTACACATCAAAATCGTGCCCCCAGCCCTCCAGATTTCCGCGCTCATCTCGGCGGTCGGCAACATGCTTGAGCCATACTTTTTCGTACTTCTCAATTAACTCGTCAGGTATTGCTTTCTTGAGAATTACATATCCGTTTTCGTCATAAAAGTTTTTGAGGCTCATCTCGATACCGGCTGTTCTGGTTGGACGCACGCATTTAGGTAATTTCGCATTTTTGTCAATTCATTCTTGTATGGATTAATTTCCATATTTCTGGTCCAGGTCGAAGATATTGTATACCGAGTTGAACCGCTTATCCGGGTTACCCCATGTAGGTGCGACTGTCCTGGGTCGTGTGCATAAATCATTCCGGTCTTGGGCTGTATTGTTCTCCCGTAATAAGGGTAAAAGGGTTTTCCGCCCCCAAAGTCATCGTTAAGAAATACAACGCATCCAGCGACTCTGTCCATGCCGGCGACTTCGTCTACGTGACACATCTGCCAGCTACCAGGCGGCCAGCGGACTATTCCCATCTGGTCGGCATTAACTTCTTCGCCAAAAGATTTAGTGATGAATTCTTTTATTTTTGCATGTATCGAAAGTGATAGTTGCTGGGTTTGTGGAGAAACATAATTCCTTTTTTGGAGCGTGGTAAAAAATGGAAGGTTTCTATCAACCCAAAACGGTATTGTTTCCTGGAGCCATTCTGTTCCGGATTCTGCAAGCCAGATTAGGTAATCACATTCGTCAGGACTCAAAAAATCTTCTTTTACAAATATCTTTGGCGGCTCAACATTCTCGACGTACGGATAAGGGAGGATTGACCTGTCTATTGAGGATAATGGTTTTGGAGTGTTTGTGTCAATATCCACAAATGTTTGAAAATTTCGATATTCGTGATTTGACGTATCAGAAAAATCAAACATCACCATTTACCAATCGGACATACCGCTGCTTCTAGTTTTGTTTTCAGGTTCATGAAACAGCCACACTCTTTGCATTGTTTTGTCAGCCTCACAAGACGCGGACATGCTTCGCAAATTGCATATCTTCTGTTCGCCTCTTCTTCTGACACTCTTCCGGCGCTTGGATTCACCACGTCCCACGGGCGTGTTTCGCCGAGTCTTTTCTTATATTCCTGCCAAGCACTCACTGTGTTTCCCCTCTTGATTTTTACGGTTGAGTTCCTGCATCCCTGTTCCAGTATGTTCCTATTTCGAGACCAGAAATTTCACTTCGGTCGCGCAAAAGAATTACCTGAGGATTGGATGATAATCCGGCTATTACCGATTCCAGCTGAGCGGTCCTTGGGAGGGACAGTGCACCAGCAAACTCGCCATCAACGAGTACGGCAAAATGCGCCATTGGAGTGACATCAGCGCCTTCTGGCGCTATCGGGTTGTCTGGCGTTGGCGTATCTGACATATTGTCTCCTAAGATTGAAATTTATCTTATCAGCATCCGAAACCGGTGTATACCCAATCGTTCCAATCAGTAAACGCTGGGCAGCTACATCCAGAGCAAGCCCCAGAGCAGCTGGTTCCGCTGGAACCACTTGCACCGCAAGACCCGTCGTACGTGACTCCAGTCCTATATCTCAAACCTCCAGGTAGGCACTCTTCTTCATATGCTGCGGTTCCAACACAGCAGACACAGCCCGGCAGGGCGGGCGGCGCCGTATAGCCACACACGCCATCTCGGTATGCTCCGTTGTATCCTCCGGTTCCTGGGCATGTCTGGCTACATCCACAGTCATAGTATTCGTATGACACTGTACCGACACATGTGTAGCCAACGTATGAACAGTTGTTCGGCCACGGTTCTGAAGCGCACGAACATGGCGGTGGCGGCGGTGGGGGCGGCGGTCCGGGCGCAACCGGAGTAGACGAATTGGATGAGCCAGAAACAGCGCTGACACCGTAACCAGTAAGCGTTGTTACGGTAAATGTATACGCGGTTCCGTTGGTTAGTCCAGTAACGACTATTGGAGACGAAGAACCAGAGGCGGTAGCCCCACCAGGGCTTGCCGTAGCCACATATGTAGCATCGCCCTTGCCGTCATAAACTGGGAGCGTAAAAGCAACCGATACTTGGGCATTTCCAGCCGTAGCAACAATTGATGTTGGCGGGTCGGCGTACTTACCTTGACCGGACGTATTGCCAGGAATCACGATGCACTCAAATCGCCCATCAGCAGCCAAGTATCCGTATCGCACTTCAACAGCGTTGCCGTTGAGTATTGGGTTCTAAGGTACGTTCCGGGAGTGCCGTAAACATACACAGAGCCAGAGACGGGTACAACCTGTGTCTTTCCCGCTCCATATTGAATGATGTGAATCTGTGAGCCAATAGGGAATGCTTCAGAGCTATTGAGTGGAACAGTCACCGTATTTGTACTAGCGACATTCATTTTTATGAATTTATTTTTGTCAGTCAAAGCAAGAACATAGTTGGCCGATTTTTCGTCAATTGTCGCATCAGCAATCTTTCCCAAACCGATGGCAGCAGAAGAACTTATATCTGCATTTACTATCGAGCCCGACAAATTAAGTTTGCTGTATGTAATTGCAGCAGCAGCGTTTACGTCATCGTTGACGATTTTTCCAGAGCCGATTGCCGTCACTCCAGAAGAACTTATTGTTATATCTCCAGTTACTTCTGTTGCCGTTGGCACACCAGAAGCATTATGGATAACGGCATATCCAGCCGTGGATGTTGCAAGCTTCGAAAGAGCTATTCCGGCTGATGTATTTATATCAGCGTTGACTATTGTGCCGTCAAGTATTTTTGCCGAAGTAATCGAGCCGTCAGCAATATCTGCAGCAATGATTGTTCCGTCAGCAATTTTGCTCGCGGTGATTGAGCCGTCCGGTATGTATCCAGATGTTGAGCCAAGAAGGGCCCAAGTATTCGTTCCTCTATTAACCAGGAAAACCCTCTGCCATTGAGAGTTTATGGCCGAAACGCTCGATGGTGCAGAAATCGTCACACCAGCAGCTCCAGAAATATTTACCGTACCAGTTGAGGCATTGAGCATTTCAATTGTGTCGCCAACGTCAAACGCAACAGAAGCATAAGCTGGGACGGTTACGGTGGTGGTTCCAGCATTCTGGAACTCAACCAGGAGTCCTCTGTCGGCAAGCTGAAGGGTATAGGTGGTTCCAGTTTGGACGTTGCGCGTATAGTTATAGTCGTTGCCCTGAAGGGTGTTCATCTGACTTGCGGTCAGCGTCTGCCCAGCAGTAAATGTCTGAATTGCCATAGCTAATTTCTCCTATACCTAGACAGATTATAGTTCATAAAAATGAGGCGACGATTCATGATTACTATCCTCCGCCGCTTGTTGATTTGAAATCACCAGAACTGACAACTGTTTGTGCATATCTGAGCATGCCATCTGCGGTCCACGGAGTTAGGTCCGAGGACATCGATACGAATAGCTCGCTGCTGTCCTCGTCGGCTATTTCGGCAACAATAATGAAATTAGTGATAAGTCTTGACGGAAGAATATCCCTTAGCATCGACTCAAAAATGTCGCTCATTTGCTCGTCACTCTGTTCGTCGTTCATTTTCATCCAATCAATTCGTGTCTAATTGCTGTCCCAAGTGGACGAGCCTGCTCGACGGCTTCAATAACGAGCTGTGATGATTGTCCTATTTCTTCAGGACCGATTGACCCAAATGTCTCATACCAATATGTTTGCAGATTTACAACAAACGGTTCTTGGCTGTAGTCATACGAGGTGTTCACGTATTCCGTTCCAATGAGCATGAGTTTTGCTGCCTCAACAACAGCTGGGAGCGAGCCGGCATTTCGTCCGTAGTATCCAGTATGCATCTGCCATCTCAGCAACGTTTCCTGTTCTGCAGTTGTCAATGCCGGTGGATTAAGTTCGGTATAGCTCGTTAGTCGAAGGACGTCACCAGAGTCAAGAGCACTGGTGTCAAGCACAAACGGCTCTGCTTCAAAGTCGAGCGAAGAATTAAACCTCAGCAACGGTCTAGTGCTGATGAATTTGCACATCCACAAAAGCGTTGCCAGATTTGCCACGTCGTGGTCTACGAGTGTGCTCTTGGTATCATCATCTGATTCTTTATACCCATCGTCGATGTCCAAATAAACGATTCTTCTCGTTATCTCGTATGCCTCACCAAGACCAAGGCTCGCGACATCTATAAATCTCAATAATGGAACGTCTGGGTTTGATTCCGTCTCGGCATCAATATCTATGAATACCTGTGGCATTTGCGAAGCAACCAACGAGACGGCTGGATTTTTTGTAAAAAACTCATACTTCTGATACAGTGCCGGCATCGTGAAGTAGAACTTTTCCTCCGGGTCCGTTGGCTCAAAGTCGATATTTATCGAAACAGTCGGTATGCCTTC
>Ga0222714_10004090_pt1 | contig 14519 bp, 9 predicted proteins | sample C33_3DmetaG_FD_165048 | JGI IMG/M metagenome (GOLD analysis project Ga0222714, IMG submission 165048) | Estuarine water microbial communities from San Francisco Bay, California, United States - C33_3D | ecosystem: Environmental > Aquatic > Marine > Unclassified | place: USA: California... | reverse complement strand
AAAATATTAAAAAAAATTAAAAAAAAAATAAAATAATTCCAAGGAAAAAAACAACTATTGTGGGGTCAACTTTTAGGGATTTAAAAAAGAAAATATAAACTTATTATATGGGGAAAAAAACTAGAAAAAGACATAATAAAAAGAGATATAATACAAAAAAAAGAAATATTACAAATAGTAAAAATAAAACACCTAAAAAACCATTTATTAAATTAAATTGTAGTCCCGAAAATAAAAATAAAGACTACACCTGTTATTCTGATACTGATCTTTATAAACTACAAGATGTATGGAATGCTCGTCATCCTGACCGCACAATTAAAACAAAAAATACAAGAAAAATATGGGAACACCTTAAACAATATTATGCAACAATTTGTAATAAAGAATCATGTTGGGTACGTCAAATGACAAAGAACACAAAACTTGAAAAAGACCTATTAGATGCATTTGCTCCTGAATCTCCCAAAGAATGGAAAAAAAATCCGAATGAATGGTTATCAAGTCTTGACATATTACAAGTAATGAATCAATATGAAAAAAAATATAAATGTTTTGATTTTTTAGGTCCATCTCCAATAGACTATGATTCTCATAAATTATATGATGAATGTGTTTGGGAAGAACTATGTCACTTTGATTTAAAAAAACAAATTAAGAAAGGACACACAAAAATTGGTGTTATTTTTAACTTAGACCCACATTATAAAGGAGGAAGCCATTGGGTATCCCTATTTATTAATATAAAAAATAAAACTATATTCTTTTTTGATAGTGCTGGAGAACCTGTACCAGCCCAAATTGAAAAATTTGCTAATACAGTTATTGAACAAGGAAAACAACTCCCCGAACCAATTGATTTTAAGTTTGACCAAAATTATCCTGTTGAACATCAATATGGAAATACAGAATGTGGAATATACTCAATATTTTTTGTAACACATATGCTTGAAGACAAAATTAATGGACATTATTTAAAAACTCACATTTTAAAGGATAAATATATGGAAAATTTTAGGAAAATTTATTATAATGAAAACGGTAATATATAAAATTATATATTTCTTTTATTATTTTATGTAATTTATAATTCGTCATCTATAATAAAGTCAGTTTTTTGAATTGTTAAATGAATATTTAAATGAGTAAAATATATACATAAAAATTACATTATTATGTATATAAATGAGTAATATACAACAATTCAAACATAAAGAAAATCTCAACCTACTATTGGATGTTTTATTAGATGAACTCAATATTAATCTAACGAATAAAAATCTTATAAATAATATTAGAACCGTTTTTGAAAGTAATATTAATCCTTTTATATCAAGAGCAAATCAAAAATCTAATATAATGGAATTAAATAAACAATTTTTATCCCAGGTTGTTTTAGCAGTAAACAGATTATTTCCTAATATAAAACAAGAACAAAATATACAAAGAATTACAATATCCGATGAAGAAGTTGACGAACCTTATAGAATAGAAGATATTCATGCTTCAAGACAAAGTGAATTTGAAAAAGAAGTTGAATTAAAACGTATGGAAATGGAAACCTATATGACACCACAAAAACCTAAAGAACTAGACTTTTCAGATAATAATTCAGATAATAAAATAAAAGCAATGGATTCACTTGTAGCAGATAAGATGAATCAAAGAAATATAGAGATTGAACAATTCCAACACAGTAACTCTAATACTAGTATCGATCCAGAAAAATGGCTAACTCCAAAAGAAACATCTGTTAAAAATGATAAACTAACAATTGAACAAAAATCTACAAATCAAAATAACAATTCACGATTTAAACACATATCAATCGATAGTAATAATAATATTACATTATCCATAGATGAAATTGAACAAAAAATAAAAAAAGTATCTTGGGATGATCAATCACCAGACAAAGAATCTACTATCAATATTTTTAACAAACTTAAAAAACAACCTGTAACTGAAGTAAATCAAACTCATATTATTGATGAAAAACAATACACTGAACAAAAGAGCATGAAATTACCGGATGTAAAACAAGAAGAAATTATAAGAAACAAAGTGACATTACCAAGTCCAAATAATGAACCTGTTATACCAAAAACAGAAATAATAAAACAATTAAATGAAATGAATACAAAGATTGATAATCTTTATGAAATGATTTTCAAACTTACAAAAATTGTAGAAAAAAATAATATAGATATTTTGGAAATAAAGGAAGAAGAGTAATTATACCTTTTCTTTGACAATTTCATAGTCTCCTCTTGAATTTTTCACCAATTTTCCTATTAATATAGGTCTAACTCCAGGAACTTGTTTTGCTTGAATAACACTATCATAATCATATACTTGTTTTGTATCCATTCTTAACATATATCGTTTACCAGTTGCTTTAAATGTAAAGGGTCTTGCTTCCCAATCAATTCTTTCAACATTTAATGCAGCAATAGTATCATTTTCATCTTGAGTATAGTTTGGATTATATGCCCAATCATTCACAGTTGGTTGTCCAAATGATAAACAGACCAATCCTTCTTTAGTGCTTGATTTTATATGTGTAGCACAATCAATCGCACTCTCTTTTACAGATTTCAATAATTGTGATGTCAATTGTTCTTTAATAGTTGATATTTCAAATAATTTTTGGTCTGATGTTTGTGGAAGATATGGTGGATTTTTAGATACATCTTTTAATTTTAATTCAATAGCAAAATCACTATCCAATTGTTCTTCAGTAAATGTCATTATATACATAAATACTTCTACAGTTTGTAATTCTTTTGGTAAACCTTGATGTGAGCAAATACGTCTTGCACGTCCAATAACTTGTTCAACGCGGACAGGATGCCAATATGGTTCCATAATATGAACATAACGAGTATTTCTCAAATTAATACCTTCAGAACCAGCCGATGTAATCATAAGAACTTTAATAATTTCACCTAAATTATTATTTGAACTTCTAGCCCTTAATTGAGTAGCAATATTATTCGGAATATAATCCCATTGTCCATTATAAATGTTACGTATTATTTCTCTTTCTTCAGAATCTTCTGTTCCAGTATATAGAGCATAGCATGGTTTTCCCAAATCTTCTTCACTCATATTTATTTCCCATCCATCTGTACTAGTTCGTTTAATTTTAAATTTAGCAAATCCATTAGCCTCTAATACTAAACAAAAAATACCTATACCTTCCATTGACCTAAATTGACTATATACTAAATGTAAACCTTGATGTTCGAGATCTTCAATATTATCTAACATTGCCAAGAATTTAGGGCTATATATTCTTAAGCCTTCTGGACTTAAAAATTCACGAGAATGTAATTGTAAATATCTTATAGCTGCTTTTATTGCCTCTTTATATTCAACATTACCAATGTTTTCTAATATTTCGTCTCCTTCTAACTCATCTGCTTCTCTTAATATAGCATCTTCATCCTTGTAATCTTCTAAATGAATTGATATTACATCATCAGCATGGTCATCTACAAACTCTTCAGCTGGATTTTCTTTTGTTCTTACACCTCCTTTAAAATCATCTTCTCCAAAATCGTCATCCTCATCATCATCCTCATCATCATCCTCATCATCATCCTCATCATCATCCTCATCATCATCCTCATCATCATCGCCGTCATCATCACTATCTTGTGAAATAGTTCCACCAAACATTTCGGTCTTTTTACCTGTTTTTTTCTCAGCTCTTAGCATTTCTCGTTTTAATTTAGCATCATCTTTTTCCTTTTGTCTAGCTGCTCTAGCTTCTTCTCTTACTATTTCTTTAGCTGCTCTAGCTTCTTCTCTTACTATTTCTTTAGCTGCTTTAGCTTCTTCTTTTGCCTTTTCTTTTTCTTCTTTTGCCTTTTCTTTTTCTTCTTTTGCCTTTTCTTTTTCTTCTTTTGCCTTTGCCTTTTCTTTTTCTTTTTCTTCCTTTCCTAATTCTTTTGTAGTTTTGGTTTTTGGCTTTGGGTTTACTTGTTTAACTAATAATCCTTGTTGTTCATAATTTTTAGATGGTTTATTAAATAACATTCCATGACCCATTTTTGTAAAAAATACTTGAATTGATTCCCGATAATTTTGTTCTAAATATTCATGTAAATATTGTTCCATTAGATTTTTTATTGTTTCGTAGTTATATTTATCATTAAAATTTTCATGAGGAATAGCAAGAATAAATTCATCCCATTTGTCTTTAAAATCGGTATAAATCATATCTTTATCTTTAAAATACTTATGTTTCATCAAATCAATTAATTGTTGTTCTTTGTTTGCTTCGGTTAATAGTCTATGTTCAGCAGGATTAGGACGTCCTGGTGGGTTTGGCATTACAAAATTACAAGCTAAACGTGAAAAAATACGATAGGTAGAACTTGGTTCTTTAAATATGCCATCGGCATCTATTTTCCCTGAAGATTTTTTGCTTGGTTTTTCACTTTTTCTTTCTTCGTGACGATAATCTTCATATATTTTAAATTGATAATCGCTCATGGGAATATAAACTTCATGTCTATCAAAGTTACGGTCATATGATGGTAATAATTCTTCTTGAGCAGACCTAAAATATGACGTTAATCCAATAATTCTTCGTTTAAATTTATCAATATTTGATACAGTACCCGTATCTTTGTTAATAAATACATTTACAAATTCGTCTAATGTGTCTGGTAAAGCAGTATTCACTGTATATGTTGTTCCATTTGTAGCAGCAGTTATATCATTTTTCTTTAAAATTTTTACAATACGTTTTACAAAATCTATATCTGATATTTGTCCTCTTTCATCATATATTATATGACCTGTTGAGTCGTGTTCAACTTCACCTTTGTCATTCCGTTTTTCTTTCTTTTCATTAGTTACACCTTTATAACCAGATGATGCAGTAATCTTATTTTCAAATCCATAAGGATTACGAGTAACTGTTAAAGTTTTTGAGCTGGGTAAATAATCAATATAATCTAAAACTTTTTCCTTAGAAAAAATATCTTGTATAGTCTCTTTTGATAACTTTTTAGTAGTTTCGGTGCTGAGAGAAAAATTCCATGTTTTTATATATCCTCTTAAAATATTAAATAGAATACCAATTTCATTCGGATAGTTAATAATTGGAGTTCCTGTTAATAAAATAACCCGACAATTATCTGCGTTAAGTAAAAATTCATATAATAAAAGTGCCAATGATTGTGGTAGTAATGCTCCTGGACCTCGTTTCTTTTCAGAAAACTTAGATATTTTATTAATTTTATTTACTATTCTACTAATTAAGTTATGTGCTTCATCTATTATAACAACAGCATTATCAAAAATATTGTCTTCAAAATTGTTTGTTAGTTGTTTAAATTTATCACGTCTTAACCCATTATAATTTATAAATGTATACTTATTGCTAATCATTTCATCAAGTTGGTCATTCAATATTTTTTTATCGGATGCAGATAATTCTGTATAATTTGATGGTTTAGTTATATTTACTAACCAAGCCCCATGATGTCTTCTTATATACTCTCTTGGCAATCCTAATGCGCCTGATAATGTATCAATGTAATCAGAATGGTCATCTATAGAAACCCATTCCCAATATTGATTTTTTCTGTATAATAAGTCTCCACATTTCTTTATTTCTTCTATATAATTTCTTCTTAAAGACGCTGGAGTCATAATTATTACTTTTTTTGCACTTTTCATACCTTCAGCAATAGCAATAGAACTACAAGTTTTACCTGAGCCTAACCCATGATATAATAATAAACCTCTATAAGGTGTATATAAATTTATATAATCTCTAACAATCTTTTGATGTGTTAAAAGAGAAACTTCCCCTGTATCTTTACCAATATCGTCACAACTAATTCCCTTACTTTCATCCAATAAGTCTTCTTTATAAGGTTCAAATAATCCATTAATAAAGTTTACAAATATTTCTCTATTATTCATATAATAACTTGAAACATTCAAATTAAACACAGGTAATGGAGGTAAACGTTTTTCAAGCGGAGTATCACCTATTTCAATCATTAATTCCGGTCCTAATTCAATAACACCTCGTGTAACCTTTTTAGTTGTTCTTTTCCTAGGTTTTGTTTTTATCTCTACTTCTTCAATATCTGATTCTACTTTTTCTTCAATTACTGGTCCTGTAACTAGTTGTTCTTGTAGCATCTCTTCTAAACGTGGTCCTCCTTCAGGTAATTCGTTAGGAATCTTTTCACCCTCTTCTTCTAAAATAATAGCATCTTCTTTTAACTTTTGTGGTTTTTTCTTTTTTTCATACTCAATAACAGGAGCTTTTGGTGGCAATGGAGCTTTTTCTTCTTGAGGTAGTTTTCTAATAACAGCTGTTAATTTTTTTTGTTTTATTTTTTCTAAAATCTCTTGTGCACGTTTACCCTCATCTTTTTCAGCAGTAATAATAGGTTTTGTTTTTTTCATAACATTTATTTTTTCTTCTTCTTGAACTTGTGGTGCTAATATTACTCTTACACCTTCATTAGGCCGGACTTCTGGTTTACGTTTTAATCTTTCTTTTAAAGCTTCTAAATGACTCATTACTTATATATTTTCAATATATAAATTTTTATTATTTTATGTATTGAAATACTATTTTACATATACTATAAAAAATTGAATGTTATAAATAATTATAGTTTTAAATAATAAATAAAATGTTACGAACAATAGATGTTGAACAAATTAATCAAATAAAATTAATTCCAAAAATGTTAAGAAGACGGATTGAAAACGAATACAAAAACATGCGTAATAATTGTGATGAATTTATTATTGAATGTACAGATGTTGGAGATATATTTATTTCATTTAAAAAAGAAAGTAACAATTTTAGTTTTAAAATACCTAGTAATTATCCATTTCACCCACCAAAATTAAATATAAACGGAATATTCTCAACCCAATTCTTTGATTTAAAAACAAATCGTTTCAGAAAAGTTTTAAAATATGTTAGTGGATTAGATTGTCTATGTTGTAGTTCTTATTTATGTGGTAATAACTGGGTTCCATCTTTAAAAATGGAACACGTAATAAAGCAAATTGAAGAATATAAAATTTATAAGTATTTAATTTTTATCAAACTAATATTAGGTAATATTAAAGAAAAATATTTAAATAGATACATAGATTTGGATTCTTGGTTATTTAATGTTTGTTGTCCAAATGCGTGTTATCTAGGTGAGCCAATTCACTAGTTAAATTTAAAAATGTTAATGCCTCATTACAAGCAATTTGTTCTGCCTTTCGTTTAATTTTATGTTGACCTTCGCCTAAGAATAAAAATATTTTTCCATCATGTTCATCTATATAATCATGAACTGCCTTAAAACTATTTAAAGTATTAATATGAACAGCATCTTCAATATTTACACTATGAATTGGCTGACCTAAACACAAATATACCCCCATTTTATAACCCTCTTCAATGTCATGAACAATTTGTAGATAATGTGGTGTAACCTTAAATTCTTTTTGAATTTTAACTTGGAGAATATTTTTATAGTTATCATCATTTTTAATGAGAGCAACCCAATCTATGTGTTTTTCAAAGACCGTTTCAATAAATTTTTGTGCCATTTGAAACCCTGGTCCAGTTATAAACATATTTTGAAACCATCCTTCATCATCATTTACAATAATCTTATTGAAATCTAAAAATAATGCGCCAATAAATGATTCAAATAAACATCCTAATTTTTTTAAATTAGTTCTAGTCTTCTTCTCTTCTGCGTTACGTGATAATATTAACCATTTATGAAGCCCCATTTCCAAAGCTATTTTTCCAATTGCTTCATTTTTTACGATAGCAATTTTTTTTTCTGTCATAAAACCTTCATTTGCTTTCGGAAATCTACGGTATAATACATATTTTGTTACACACTCTAAAATACCGTCCCCTAAAAATTCTAATCGCTCATTTGATTTAGTGCTTAATGGTAAACAGTCAGAAGGTTTTTCAACTATTTTAATATTTTGCTGTATATTTTCAAATTCTGGACGCTTCGTATAAGATCTGTGTATAAATGAACGTCTATATAATTCCATATTATATACTTTAGGTGGAATACCATACTTAGTGAGAATAGATTGAATGTCATTCAATTTAATCTCAGAATTCAAGGGATTATATGGATTAAATATTAATCCTTCATCCGTTTTAATAATATCTTCGTCTCTTATAGCAATTTCAGTCATAATACAATATATAATTGATTTGTTTTTAAGTCTTTTTTACAAAGCATAAATTAAGTTATGTCTGTAATACCCGAAACATTAGTTATAGGAGTTTTCCTACATGGGGAACTTCATATGAAAGATAATGGTGAACTAAATTGTGATATAGTTCCAGATGGAATACGTGTAACGGTTATAAATGCAGTTGCTCCTGGTGTACAAAATATATCTACATTACAGGATTATGAAATTATGGCAGAAAAAATATCACTTAAGGTTAAAAGAAGAAAAAATTATGATAAACTAACAAAATCACAAATTAAGAATTTATCAGAAAGTTTAAGGGATATGTTAGTTATTACAAATAAAAATCAAGCAACAGATATAATTAAGGAACATCAGTATTTATATTCCAGACAAAAAGTAAATCCTACTTTCCAAAAATTCGCACATCAATATGGTAATGCGTTTAAAATAAACACTTACAACACAAACGATTTCATTCCTAATAAATTATTTATTAAATTTAGTGAAGGAGAGGTTATAAATCCTGACAATATTCAAGAAAATTACTTTAACAATATAGTATTATATAATTTAGAAGAATCTGACCTATTTAGAATGCTACTATCAACTGGATTAGATATCAACCAAATTACTTTAGGACAAATATTAGAGTTCTTCGTTAATTTAGGAGTTAAAAACTTGATTATAATTGATATGTCTTGTTCCGCATTTAAGGGAAATTCTCAATATTTAACAGAAAGAAATATTAGACAGCTTAGAAGAAAAATACTTGTTTAATAAAATTTATTTAAACAGATGTCGTTGATGGTATATCATATATACCATCATGGAAGAACACTGGCAACAAATTCAAGACTTTCCTAATTATCATATTAGCACATTTTGTAATATTAAAAATATATACATCTATTGCTCTAGCGTCTAAAGAGACTAATATAAGCAAAAGTTCTATTTCTGGAGTATTAAGGGGAAAAAGAAAAACTTCTGGTGGATTTGTTTGAAAATATTTAGATTAATTTAATTTTGAAAATTTTTTTATATTTTGTTAGTTTATAAGATGGTTTTAATGAGTGCCGGTAAAGCTGCACGCAATCAAGCGTCTATTGTTAACAGAACAAATGTTTGTGGTGGCTCAAAAAAGGGTGGACTTGCACCATCAATTGGAACATTCCTAAGTTCCAATCCTAACTTAATTGGGGCCACGAATACTCAATACGGTTTAGTATGTACTGGAAATTTCTCAAATCCTTCTCAATCCGCATTGAGAGCTATTAGAAGATATTAAACATAATTTACATATAATATGTAAAATATATATATTAATAAAAATAATTTAATAACAATTTTATTAAATTATTATAATGATCATTAAAATTGATACAAGAGAACAAGATTTGTTTACTAAATGTCAAGATATGGTGACTTCCATTACAAAATTTACAGATATTAAAATAATCTCTCAACCACTTCCTTTAGGAGACATTATAATAAATGATGGAATTAATGATTGTATTATTATTGAAAGAAAAACTTTATCTGATTTAGCTGCTAGTATAAAAGATGGACGCTATGAAGAACAATCATATCGTTTAAATGGATTACAACACCATAATCACAATATTATGTATCTTATTGAAGGGGACTTATGTCGTTTTAATACTTTTAAGGAACGAATTGATAAACAAACTCTTTATTCGGCGATGGTTTCTATCAACTATTTTAAGGGGTTCTCTGTTATACGTTCAATTAATATAGAAGAAACAGCAATGATAGTATGTAATATGGTTTATAAAATTGTTGGCGGATTAAAAGCTGGAAAAAACGGTTTTTATTCAAATAATATTTCTCAACAAATCACAAACGACTCAGCACCAGATGACCAAAATAATAAAGCACATAATAACAAAGAGATAACTGAAAAAGATTATTGCTCTGTTATTAAAAAAGTCAAGAAGGACAATATTACTATTCAAAATATTGGAGAGATCATGTTATGTCAAATTCCGGGTGTTAGTTCAGCTTCTGCTTTAGCTATTTTGGCACAATTTAACACTTTACCAAATTTAATCAAGTCTATTCAAGAAGATGAAAATTGTTTAAATACTGTTTGCACAACTGATTCTAATGGTAAAAGCAGAAAAATAAGTAAAACTGCTATTGCTACTATTATAAAGTTTTTGAAAGTTTAGATAATTATTTGATTTTGATTTTACTTTACTTTTTTATAACTTTTTTAAAAGTTAATATATATATAATGAAGCAAGACGACTTTTTTAAAATTATTGGTATTGTTATTGTTTGTTTTTTAATAATTTATATGACAATTAAAATGTTTCAACTTCAGACATCTGTTATTGAAGGATTAACTAATCCTGATGGCACTATTAGTCCATCTGCTACTCCTCCTTCATCTGGAGAAGCTGGAACTGCTACATCATATGCTGCAGCAATTAAGGCTCAGGTTGTAAAATTACAAGATGAACTTTTAGTAGCAAAATATAGAAAAGATTATGAATCAGTTATTATTAATTTAGATGATTATATTGGGTACATGATGCTCAAACAAACATTAAATATGAAGCTTGATGGAGACATGAAAACCAATATAGAAGCTATTAATACTTTAAACATATTAAAGAACTCTAAGGATTCACTCAATGCTACTATGACTTTCTTAGATAAACAATAAATATTTTATTTTATGTAAAATTTAATATTTATTTTATGTTTTCTTTGTAAACTTTCTTTTTTTTATTTTCTTATTTTTATAAGTTTTATTTTTATAAGTTTTATTTTTACTCATTTTTCCTCCTATCTTTTTTGTGAAAATATTATAATTTTTCTTGGCAACTCTTTTTCTGCTTTGGTTTATTTCGTCGGTAACATTGGGTTCCCTTCCTCGTTTTTTATTGACAATGGGTTCCCTTCCTCGTTTTTTATCGACAATGGGTTCCCTTCCTCGTTTTTTATCGGGACGAACAACTACTGCTTGTGTTGGAGGTGCTAATTTTATTTTCTCTCTTTTAGCCGTGGGTTGTTTAAATTCCATAAATTCAGATTGTCTTCTTCTAAATTCTTCTAATACGTCTTCTATATTTTGTATTTTCTCTTTTATCTCCTTTTTTATATTAAAAGGCATAGTCTTCATTTGTTCTTTTATTTTATCTCTACATTCAAACAATCTGTTCATTCTTTCATCAATTTCTTTTATTCTTTTTTGCTTCTCTCTCTCTGACTTAACCCCTTTAAAAAAAACATCAGGTTTTATTTTATTTTTAATGTATGTGATATTTTTATTATAACACATGATAAAGTTTTTATAATTCTTATTTTCTTCGATTTTACTTTTTTTATCTTGTTGTTTCAACTCTTTTATATCACTTTTGATATTGACGTATATGTAGTTGACAAGTTCAGCAAATTTTGTTTTATCGAATTTATTAATCTCAGTTGCATACAATAAATCTTCAGTTTGAGTTACTTCTCTCTTTGTTGGTTTAGGTGATGGTTCAGGTAAATTATTTGTTTTAAAGAACTCTTTAATTTTATCCAAGTATCCATCATCAAATTTTGGTTTGGAAACACTAACAGCTTTTACTAGTTTGTCTGCTAAGTTTTTTTTTTGGGTTTGTTCTATTTGTTTTATTGCATTTTCCCGCTTCTCCCTTTCCTCATTTTCTGCTTCTAATTCCTCTGGAGATTTCTCAGTTTGTAAATCAGACCCAGAACTAGTAGGTTTAGGTAGCGATGAAATCATTTGTGTTAAATTGTGAGTGCCTTTATAAAGTCTACTTCTTACATTCTCTATTATCATTTCTGTTGGAAGAGCACTAATAACAAATCTTTCTGCTAAAGAATTTTTTACATACTCAATTCTATTTTCTGTATTGGAATACATAATCACTCTACCGTCAATCTTAGCAATTTCCAAAGAACCATAAGTTATAATTTCTATTAGGTCAGCACAAGTTAACTCTATCACTGATTCTGATGTCACCGAACAATCGTCATTATCATATTCATCAAGTCCTTTTCCCATTTCATCATTTGAGTCATCAGTTGAGTAATCAATTGAGTTCTCTGAATTCTGTGAATATAACAAATCATAATCTGAATTATCATTTAAGTTCTGTGAAGGGGTAAAATCAGAATCATAGTCTGACTGGCTTGATGTAAATGATAAATTCATAATTGTTTCAGGGGCTCCTCTAGCTTTTACTGGGAGTTTACCAACCTTGTCTCTAGCTTCATCTTCTTCATCTTCTTCATCTTCTTCATCTTCTTCATCTTCTTCATCTTCTATTGGTTTTTTACTTAATATATCGTCAACATGGTTTTTAAACGATGGAATAAGTAAAAGCATATACATAACTAGGTCACTATATGTATACTCAGAACTCCATATTTTATTAAACTCATATAAATGTTTTACAATGCGTTCGCAAGTGTCTTCTATCTTTCCATCAATTAGAGAAATAAACTCTTCATTGCAAAAAAATCTACAAATTATAGCTAATTCATATAATATTTCAGATTCAAATTCAATATTATATCCTGCTAAATTTTTATAATATGTCTCTGTATTTTCATAAATTGTTGACAATAAAGGAACACTATTAGAAATTTTGTTAAAATTTGTTAACTGTTCAATTACTTGTAGAGGATCATATAATTTATCGTCTGACCGTATGACCTCATTAACTGTATCTTCTATTATTCTATAATATTGTTTATTAATCACATCTTTAAGATTATTAAAAAATTCATTAAAATTATCTGACTTCCTAATGTTTTTCATCCTTATACAACCACACTCCTCTGAATCAAAATATCCATTAACCAATATTTCTAGTTTTTTAGAAGCATAGTTAAGAGTATTTTCTATAATTTCTTTAATTAGTTGGTTCGGTTGTTTTCTTCCATATTGTTTGACATCAAACCCTGACTCTATATACCCTGATTGTGTCTCAGAACCTAATTTACTTAATGTATCTTTATTTACTAAATTAAAAATAGTGTTTATGATGAGTTTTGCTTTTTCTTTTGTATCATGTGTAGCTCCTGGATAAATAGGTGTAATCATTGTTACTGGTCCATGTTTAACCGTAACACAAACTAAATCCCTATCCGAAAATAATATATTTTTAACGGCAGCTAAATAATCAAGCGACAAACCAGTATCACATATTTTTTCACTTTTTATATCATTTTTAACAAGAGTATCTCTTACTTTTAGATCATACATTCTTTCTTGCATTGAAGGTATTGCTTGTGCATAATCACCTTCCGTTTTTAATAGAACAGTTGAAAAAATTAGCAAATTTGGTTCGCTTAATAGATTTCTACTAAATATCATTCTAAATAATATTCTAGGTTTCTCTTGACCTTTTTCATATACCAATGTTATTCTATATGCTGTTCCAGTTAATGCTACATTATATCTATCCCCATTACAACCATCTGTGTATTCCTGACCTTTTTCCAGACCTTTAAATTTTTTAAGAATAATATCTGAGAAAATATTTTTTAAAGTTTTTGTTATTTTTTTTACACCGGTTTTCTCAGCTGTTTTTGAATTAAACACATAATTAATTGAATATTTTTCTTGGAGTTTATCTTTGTTGTCAAAAAATACTCGTTGATATATTACTTCAGGCCAAGTAAGATTTCTAACAAGTGATTGTAAATCTGTTGGTACTTCACTTTTTCTATAAGATGTAGTTTTAGCTATTGAATGATAACCATTAGGATACACATAAACTAATGGGGCAAACATCAAATCTGTTAAACCTTTTCCATCTACTTTTATTTTATCTACATTATTTTCGTGTAGAATATCTATAGCTCCTGGAAAATCTGTATGAGTACCTGTTTTAATAGATTGTATAAATTCTCCATTACCATTATTTAAAATCATCGTTTCTTCAGTCATAGTCAATGGATCTTTCTGAACAGCTGTATCGACAGCAGCTCCACACCAACTAGTTTCAAAATCATTGCATATTTTTTTGACTTCCTCATCACTCTCATGTTCTTTCAAATAATTTAAAATTGAATCAGTGTCTTCTATATTAATATTGGTAGGTGATGGTGCTTGGTGTGTTTTAGCTTTATCAATTATGATTTCTGCCAATTTATTTAAACTTCTATCATTCATACTTGTACAGTATGCTTTCCAATATGATTTAAAAAAATCACTACTTGAACTATCAACTCTCATTTGAAGTGATTTATAACCATCTAATAATTTGTCCATAAATTGTTCAAATTTTTCAAATTCAGGTGTTTTCTTAATTCTT
>Ga0222714_10004089_pt1 | contig 14519 bp, 19 predicted proteins | sample C33_3DmetaG_FD_165048 | JGI IMG/M metagenome (GOLD analysis project Ga0222714, IMG submission 165048) | Estuarine water microbial communities from San Francisco Bay, California, United States - C33_3D | ecosystem: Environmental > Aquatic > Marine > Unclassified | place: USA: California... | reverse complement strand
AAGTACTACCACCAAACCTGGACAGAAGGCACTGAAGATTCCCTCGCGGTGTACTATGGACCGCCCTTGGACCCCGAATCATTCAAAAACTACACGATTTCGGGAGAGTAAACCAGTTATAGAGTTTAAGGGCGAACCGCCCTTTTAAAATTTGAGGAAGGGCTTCCAGCGGCGCTACACACGCTGTGTTTAAAGCCTAAATTTAGACGAGGATGGTTCAGGTTTCCTCAAACTTGGTTTTTATTAATTTTTTGCCAAGGTATTATGACCTGTTAAATCATCAAAGTGTAAGGGGAGGATGCTACGCCTCCCCTATATTTAGTTGCATCAAATGTGATAATATACTATATCTGTTACTATGAGCTGCTTGTGAAGCGAAATGCCTAACTACGGCAGCTCTGAAACAAAGGACTTGGTATGGGTATATTTGGTGCAGCGATTAAAGGTTTTGGTAAAGCCTTAAAAAATAAAAAAGTAAAAGATAAGATTTCTAAGTCTGCAAAAGACTTTGTTGCAATACAAAAGAAAAAAAATAAAGGTAAACCTGACCTTGTTAAACAATCAGGGCCATCAAAAACACAAGTTGTAGGATTTGGCGCAGCCGCAGGTGCTGGAGCAGGCGCATTAGCTACTATTAAAAAGAATAAGCCTGTTAAAAAAGCTATGGGCGGCGAAGCAGGAGAGAGTCTTAGAAAAGGCAAACTTTTTAAAGATGAGAGAGATAAACGAAGAGAATCAGTAGATGAAATGATTGAAAGAGTATACGGTAAAGGACCATTTGATCCTCCACAAATAAAACCTAAACTAAAGAAAAAGCCAAAGAATCCGAATAGAATTAAACCTAAAACAAAACCAAAGAAGAAAAGTAAAAAAGTTTCGAATGAAGCAGAGTTAGACATGGTTATAAGAAGATTAAAATTTGGAGATTAGGAGAGTATTATGTTAAGAAAACTTGCAAAAGAATTACGAAAAAGAAAAGCCGCATCAACAAAAAAGAATTTCGTTGGTCCTGATTCAGTATTATCAGGTAGAAGTGCAGCAGCAAAAAAAATTGGTAGTAAAGGTGTTAAATCAAAAGGTATAAATATTAAAGCTGGTAAAGGTAATCCAGCAGGTAAAGATTTAAGTATTGCTGGACAGATTAAACGTCTGATGAACCCAGGTTCTAGAAATGTTGGTGAACCAGGACTTCGTTCTAAAGGTACACCAAAACCTGGTAGATTAGGACCTGATGGTAGAATTATTAAAGATAAAGGTGGAAAAAGAGTTACTCCTTTAAAGAAAAAAAGAGGCGGTAAAGTAGATGCTACCAACTTAAATATTAAGAAAAAATACGGAAAAGCAATTAAAGAACGACTTCAAAGTAAAAATAGCAGAGCAAAAAGCAGATGAGCGATCAAGAAATACTCAAGCAACGTGATTTATTGGACACGCTCCTCGCATCACGGACCACGGGTCAATATGACAGATTAGAGAACATGAAAGTCATGGATTCAATCTATTTTAGAGAAAAACTACCTAAAAACGTAATATTATTCCCATTACAAAGGATAAAACGGTATGTACACAAAACTACCCGAAAGCCCAGTAAGAAAAGTATATAAGTGTCGCCATTGCGGTGACGTATCAATAAAATTCTATAATCCAAAGCACGACAGAGTATACACCGCTGAAGAGTGGGAAGTAATCATGACTGACGGGCGCCAGGCATTGGACAGAGCACTTAGACTAGTACGTGATGATCCAAAGATGTTTTCATAAATGCCGTTCTCTATAGATGTTTCTATGAGAAATTTATTTTAAAATATTTTTTTAGTAAAATACAAGTTACAAGGTAACAAGGTTACAAGTAGCAGAATACTTACCTTTTTTTGTAACTTCTTGTAACTTACAACTATTTACAGGTTACAAGATATCTATATTTTACGAAAAAAACTCGCATTTCTCGGAAATATTTAGTAATATAATTATTATTTGAGAAAAACATCTATAGAAAAGGTGCATTATGAAAGAAAATAAAGACGTAATTATCCCTGAAGCATACTCTGATGCATTATTTGACAGGAAACTATCGGAGAAACAAAGAAGGTTTGTATTGTTTCTTGTCCATTCCGAAGGACTCAAAACAGCTACACAATGTGCAATTGATGCTGGGTATGCACCTGGTTCAGCTCGGGTGAGAGCTTCTGAGCTACAACACCCTGAGAAATCACCACTTACTGCAAAAGCAATTGAGATGGAACGAAGAGCTGTGTTGGATCGGTACAAGTGTAGTCAGGACAGGTCGTTGGCTACATTGGCACGCATCAGAGATGCTGCGTCATCTGCTGGTAACTACAACGCTGCGGTTGCTGCAGAGACCAGGCGTGGACAGATTGCTGGGTTGTATGTTGATAAGAAAGAAATCCTTACAGGTACGATTGACTCTATGTCGAGAGAAGAGGTTGAGAAGAAGTTACAGGACTTGAAGGAACAGTACAGTATTGAAACGACGTTTGAGGAAGTAAAAGAATTAGAAAATAAGTCTTGACTATAGAATAGAATGGGACTAAATAGACCTTAGAAAGAGAGGAAATATGAAATGGATAGTATGGGTTGGTGGTTGTGATGATCACTACGTTAATTATGAAGACGCAAAAAAAGCATACGATCAATGGATTGAAGATGGCTATGATGATGTTAAATTGGAGAAAGTATGTTAGCTATAATTAGACCAGATTTGTATGAGTATCATGCATTACCTATGACCGACGAATTGTTTTGGCGTAGGATAGAAAACTTGAGGCGCGCAGCGTTGACTGCTGAGAGCTTTGATTTTAGATTGTTATATTACAATCAAATGATGGAACTGATGAAGAGGTGTCCGTGATTCAAATGGTGCTTTTATTACTTGTTATATTGTTAGCTTTTAATTGGAAATTAGCATTGATGATAGGTGTTTTTATTTATTATTTCGGTATGCCTTTTTGAAACCAGAATCAAAACTATGGCAAATGGTACGAAAGAATTTGTCAAATATACATTGGACTAGGTTTGAATCTTGGGTAAATCAAGGTGTACCAGACTTGCATGGCATCTCTGCTGGGATCAACATTTTTGTCGAGTTAAAAGTAACATCAAGTAATAAGATAAATATTAGCCCCTTCCAAAAAGTGTGGAATATTAAGCATACTTTACATGGTGGAAGATCTTTTATTATGCTTCAGCACCTCTCTCAGAGAGCACTGTATATATTTCCGTGTTCCGTGCTCCATTCTACATTGTCCATTACCCCCGAAACCCGCCCCCAGTATAGAGTAGAGCTCCCCGCATCTCCTGCTGCCTGGGATGCAATCCACGAACATCTTCTGCGTTCTCCATTTCCATTACCAAAGCCCAATCCCACAGGGGACATATAGAGTCAGGCTGCACCTGCAGCGGGAGCTGATGGCACGCCAGTCCACTTCCATTACGGAAAACCAAGCCTTTTTACCAGCATCATTGTTCCTGGTCTGCAGCTCACCAGGCGCAGCAGGAGCTACTCCATCTCCATTCCATTGCTGGAAGCCAACCAACCGTTGTAATATAAGGGATGCATGCAGCGGGACCAGGATGCTGAGATGGTAGCTGTCTGCATTTCCATCGGCGACCAACGTAGCTCTGGCACTATAGTAGTTACAGGACTGGCGTCACCAGCAGGAGCTGAAGTGCGTGTGGAAATAAAATGTAGATAGGTCTTGACTATCTAATAAGATGGGACTATATACATACCTGTGGCTACCGAATCCGTTTGGAAGTTTCATGAACGGCCACACGAGTCAGGAGCTGAGGAGAACCCACGGGCTTCCATAAGCAGATTCGTTTGCCAGACGCCCTGACTCACTTACATTAGAAAGGAACAACATGACAGAGACTGTAACAGTATTAAAGAAAGAACCCACCTGCGCTGAGCTGGTAGAAGACCAGTGGCAGGAGAGGCAGGAAGATCTTAAAGATCCTGAGTACGAGGCATTGGGATTCGACTACGTAGAACCGCATACATTCACCGACCAGGCAGAAGGATACTGGCGTTGGCAGTTCAGCTGGGGCGGACCCAGCGACGAGCTTCGCGCATACGTTAACGAACATTATGAGATCCATCGACTCGAGTATTGGTACCTGGACTGGGGCGACGGCGCTTCATTGCTGGTGAACCAGGACGCAGCTGCCTGGGCACAGATGGAACAAATGATAGGACCACGTTAGATGATCCTGCTCATTACATTGCTGCTGGCAACCCATCACCCAGCAGCGGGGCTGCTTCTGCTCTGCAGCTACCTGCTGCTGAAGTCTGTCTTCTGATGCCTCCACTCCATTCCATTAGCGAAACCTTTTGGTGTATATAGTATAATAGTAGTGCATGCTGCAGGTACGGGAGTGGAAGTGCGTGTGGAAAAAAAATAAAAAAAGATTTGACAGGTATAATAACATGGGATATAAAGGGAGTATTAACTAGAAAGACGAAAGGATAATATAATGTCAAAAGCTGTTAATATATTAGAAGTACTAGAGAAGGCACAACAAAGTCCTGCTAGTGTAAGTAAAAGAAATAAACAAGCTATCGTTGACGCTTATGGTCGAGCGTTGACAATGCAGAAAGTTCTGGCAGACTTTATTAAAGTCAACAGACCACTGATGATAGACTTGTCTATGAGTGAAAATGCAAACCTATTGCATGGGAAGGATTACTCGCTTCATGTCACACAAAAACTTGGTGCAAAGATTGACTCGCAGTTGGTCAAGGAGAAACTTGGCGAGATTGCGTATCATCAATGCAAAGTGCCAACGCAGTATAAACAGATACAGGCTATGCCTTTATCGGAAAGCACAGTATCACGAAACAAGAAGGCTACGATTGATGAAGTAGCAGACTTCAGAATTTCCGCTTAGTACCGATAAATTGCCTAAGTAGAATAACAGGGGCGACCTACTCGCCCCTTTTTTTACGTCCATTTCCATTACCCATTGATTAGCTCTTATGTATAGTAGTATAGTATAGGTACACAAGCACGGCACATGCGTCTGGTCGGTCGTTGTCAAGTGAAAAGTTATCCACAAGAAAGAAATAAAGTTGTTGAGTATAGAATAAAATGGGAGTAAGAAGGTAGATAGAAAGGAGAAATCAAAATGCCGAATAATGATGACTACTTATCAAGACAATTATCAGCAGTTAATAACGCTTTTGGTATTCAAGCAGTTGACAATCAACCTGTTACTGAACAAAGCCACGTTGATAATATTAATTGGAAGGCTTTATATAAAGTCTTGGAGTCTGAAGTTGAAAGCGTAATACTTGACCCTAATGCACCACGATACGTGAGCGAATGGGGTCAGCGTGTTATGTCTAAGCTTCGAGAAAAACTACCGAGATAACTTAATTCCTTAAGGATCGGCGAGGGGGCTATATAGCCCCCTTTTTTATGCCATCTTACCAGGCAGCAGGATGCAGCTACCAGTTCTTCCAGGCAGCCCCATCCTGACACATTTAACACTCATCTACAACATCTAGGTACTTAGATTGCCCAACATACTACATATGGTTTTCCACGCACCCCCACCCAACCCAATTTGCCCCGTCGCGTGTGAGTGTGTCTAAAGGCTAAGTTTTACACAAACAGAAAGTATGATATAACTTTTTTATGAATTCAGAAAAAATCCCAACGGAATTATTAAAATATGAATTAAGGAAAATGCAAATAAAAGTGGCAGAGGAGTCCCGTTCCTCCTTCCTAACTTTTGTAAGAAAAGTTTGGCCAGAGTTTGTTGCAGGTTCCCATCACAAAATTATTGCACAAAAATTTGAAGACATTTCACGTGGAAAGATAAAACGATTAATTGTTAATATGCCACCGAGACATACAAAATCTGAGTTTGCTTCCAATTTATTTCCTGCATGGATGTTAGGGCAAAAACCTAAATTAAAAATTATACAAACTACACACACAGCAGAGCTATCATATAACTTTGGTAGAAAGGTTAGAAACTTATTTGATCAACAGGAATTTAAAGATGTTTTTCCAAATAGTGCTTTATCTCAGGATTCTAAAGCATCTGGTAGATTTAACACTAAAGTAGGTGGAGAATACTTTGCAGCAGGGGTCGGTGGTGCGATAACAGGGCGTGGTGCTGATTTATTAATTATTGATGACCCACATTCCGAGCAAGATGCTCTCTCACAAACAGCCATGGACAACGCCTATGAATGGTACACATCTGGACCTAGACAGCGTTTGCAACCAGGCGGAGCCATAGTTATAGTTATGACCCGTTGGTCTACAAAGGATCTTACAGGTAAATTATTAAACGCACAAACTAACGAAAATGCCGATCAGTGGGAGGTGGTCGAGTTTCCTGCTGTTTTGAATGACAAACCGTTATGGCCACAGTTTTGGAAGATAGAGGAATTAAATGGTGTAAAAGCATCGCTGTCCGAACAAAAATGGCAAGCACAATGGCAACAACAACCAACATCTGAAGAAGGTTCGATTATTAAACGTGAGTGGTGGAAAATGTGGCCAAAAGATGACATCCCTCCTTTGATGCATGTTATACAAAGTTATGATACCGCATTCAGTAAAAGAGAGACAGCAGACTTTAGTGCCATAACGACGTGGGGTGTATTTAAACCCGTGGAACACGGCCCACCGCACATTATACTTTTAAAATCTAGAAAAGGCCGATGGGACTTTCCTGAGTTGAAAGAAGTTGCGTTAGAAGAATATAAATACTGGGAACCCGAAACAATCTTGATCGAAGCGAAAGCAACTGGTATGCCCTTAACACAGGAGCTACGTCAAGTAGGAATTCCTGTAGTAACTTATACGCCTAGTAAGGGCAATGATAAGCATGTACGTGTAAACTCCGTAGCTCCCCTTTTTGAAGCGGGACAAGTATGGGCTCCTGACGAACGTTGGGCAGAAGAAGTTATTGAAGAATGTGCCGCTTTCCCTTATGGTGAGCATGACGATTTAGTCGATTCAACAACACAAGCGTTGTTGCGATTTAGACAGGGTAACTTTATCAGTCTAGAGTCTGATTATGTGGATGAACCACGATACATTGAACCGAGAGAGTATTATTAATGGATCAATACGAAGATATAGATATTTTTGAAATTGACGAGGCATTACCACCATCAAAAGATGTAGTGGATATGGATTCAGGTTTTGAAAAATTAGGCGAATTTATGACAACGCCAGGAACTAATTATCCTAAATTTCTTAGCCCTATGTACAGAGCCATAGCTCAAGGAACCGATAAAGTGTATGATTTTAGTGAACGACTCAAGGAACTCGGCCCACTGACCAGACAGATGTTACCAGGTGGTAACATTATGTATATGATTGGTCAGTATGGTATTGGAGAAAATATTCCAAAAACTTTTGCAAAAGCGGAATTAGGTGAGCCTATTACACCCCTTGATGGGTTAGAAGCTTCTCTTTTAGCTTTGGATTTAGGTGGTGTGTATGCAGGTGGAAAAGTATTAGCTAAAGGAGCATATAATAATATTATAAAAATGTTATCGAAAAAAGGTGTGTCAGAAGAAGCTGCCGCTAGTCTTGCAACAAAAGCAGTTGTATCAGATCCTAAACTAATTGATGAGTATGCAGGTGCAAAAGATATTGAAGAGTTGTCTGATGAAGCGAAAGACAAACTTGGTGTAGGAGCTATAGTTTCTCCTGATACAAAAAATAATAAATTTTTTGGATCTTATTATTTAGATCAAGATATTGATTACACCTCTCCTCCGAAAGATCCAATGGGAGAAAAAATAAAACCTACATCTATTGCAATTAATGATGCCATGGCATCAAATCCAGGTGGCTTATCTACAGCAAAAGAATTACTAGAAGAGTTAGGAACTGATCCTGATACCGTTTCTATTAATGCTGCTCAAAAAGGAGATCGACGTGCTGCTGATATAGCAGGAGCTGGAAAAATAAAAACAATAAAAAATATTCGTCATGACGGAAATGCTAGCTTGTATAAAAAAGCGACACAAAGAAAAACTGATTCTGAAATGGAAAGATTAGCAAGTAATCCTGTTATTAAAAAAATATTTGAAAAAGAAAAATTAATTAAATCACATGCTTTAGAACAAAGTGCTGTTAAAGTTTTACCTGGAAAATTTAATACACCAAGAGATTTTTCTATTTATGAAATGATACCTCAAGACTTAATGGCTACAGTAAAATTAGGTAGATTAGAAGATATGGATCCTACTAAACCACAAGTTTTTTCTACTCAGGACAGAAACATGAAACATAAAGCTATTGGTGCAGCAATTGTAAGTAATTTAATAGATAAGTATAAAGTATTGGGATATGAATTTAAACCGAATAAAAAAAATTTAGGAGGAGCATGGACTTTTAATGAAGAATTAATATTACCTTTACCAGAGAAAAAGAAAACATTAGAGTCTATAAATAAAAATATATCAACATTAGAAAAGCAATTAAAAGAATTAAAATTAGAAACAATGTTTTATGATCCTACAAAAGACAGATTGGTATTTTTTGGTAAAGGGCCTGAAAGTTTAACTGATTTAAAAAAAGACGTTAAAAAAAGAGGTTTTGCTTACGGCGGAGAGGTAACCGAGGACCTCGATATCTTTGAAACGCCAGAAGATTCTTTACCCGAAGGATCATATGAAACAGCAAATCTTATGTTACCTCTCTTTAAAGCTTTTGGTAAAGCACCTGTTAATGAGGTTGCACCAATACCAACACCAAAAGAAAAATTATCAAATCCAACAAAGAAACAATCGCAAAGTTTAGAAACAGAAAAAGCTAAAAGAGCAGAGGAAGATATATTTGATCCTACACCTAATGAACAAGTAGAATTAGATCCAACAATGCCTGTTGAGGTTACACCATTAACAAACCAACCAATGACGTCTGTGTTTTATTCAGACATAGAACGTGCAATGACGAATGCTCCAGAAGAGTTTGCAAACAAACAAGAGGTTCTTGATTTCTTAAACAAAAACAGAATTAAAAAATCCGAGGTCGACGATTATCGTATCGCGGCCCTTCTTAAATTATATGATGATGCTTCTCCTATACCTAAAACAGAAATTCTTTCACAAGTTAGATCAGCACCAATCAGTGGTATGCGAGTACACGCAACAGGCTCGGGGTCCGAGATCATTAATCCAAATGGCGAGAAAAGCACACGTTATTCAGGATACTTTGAACCTGGTTCTATACCAGATACACAACGTGAGAGAGTTTTATATATTAACAGAGATAAATTACCAGGTGACACAGGCAATTATCCGCAGTCCATGTTTGGTGGAGAACGAATACAGCGTCATGAATTCGGTATACCAAATGAAGAAGATACTTACATTGTCGGTTGGACGCGGCTCTCGGACCGTTATGGATTTGTGCCACCAAAGGTAGAAGGACCACAAACAAAAATAAATGTAAGTAAACTCACAAAAGAAAAAACAAAAAATGACCGAAGTTTGCAAGGTTTATATGCGGAGGCAAAAAGTAAATTAGAACGATTAGCTAATCAACGAGGAATGAGTCAAAATGACATTAATGATTTATTGATTGATTTTGGTTCTGATACTCCCAAACTATCTGTCATAGCAAAATATGCTGACCAATTAGATGAGATAAGCCCAGGTTTGGTGAATCAAATGGATGAGCTCGTTGTTAAAAATAACGCGTTACAAGAACAGATAACCAAAGCATCGGGCGTTGATCCGAGCGGCGTGGTTCGTGTAACATTTGCCGATGAGATACAATCCGATTTATTACAAGCAGCGGCAGGGCGTAAACAACAACTGGCCGCGGCCCTTAAAAAAATACAAGAAGAAGGGGCAGCAAATACAAATTTAGAAGGATTAAACCGCGTAGCGCAGGCAACAATAGATTTCTATGAAAAAAATAAATCCGTCTTTAGGCCGCTGACGAAAACAGAGGGTGAAGTAAACGTTATAGCAGAACGTATTAATAAACTAGAAACGGAGGTGGATGATATTGTCAATAACTACATTGCAACAAGAGAAATAGATCAACCAGAAATAGATCGTTTAGCAGGATTGTTGAATGATAATATTAATACCATGTTAGATGAAGTATTATCCGTTGACTCTAATACAATGGCAGGACTCTTTCCTGATTTACCATTTAAGAATAGAGACGAGTGGGCAGATGCGTTAATTAAAAAAGATCTCTACGAACTAGCATACAGAAAGTTTGTCTTAAAAGATCCTGATGCGTCATCGTATTATGCGGTGTCACCATCAAAATATGTCAGTAACCGATATAATTTTAAAGGAGATGCTTCGACACCAGCAGCCGATAGAGCAGCTGATAAACAACGACGCTTTGATGCTTTTAAACGAAATGGTCAATTTATAGATTCACAATACAAAGGTATTGGTATGGACGAGTTTTATGGGGGCCCTAATGCTGTTGATGAAAGCGGAAAACACTATACCTCGACGCTAGAAAAGATTTTGAAGAAACAAGCACAAAGTAATAATTCAGAAATTATTACCATGCCTGTACAATTAAAAAGTGGAAAAGGAGCAACCCAATATCGTGTCACTGATCAAAATGGTAATATGGTAGCAACATTAACCAATGAAGATCAAGCAAGAGAACTACTTGTATCAAATCCAAATTACAGAATTCAGCCTATTTCCATACCCAACAAAAAAGACATGGAGCCAGTTTTTGCTATTAAAATTACTCCTGAGATGTTAGAACCATATAAAACACACAAAGCGCAAGGTGGACTTGTCGAGCATATTGATATATTTGAGGTATAAGAATGGCCGTAGATAGAAGAATTACAGGGGAACCAACAGAATTAGAAGCAGAATCTGTTACTATTGAAACACCTGAAGATCAACTAACAGTTGAAAACATTGAAATGACAGAAGATGGTGGAGCGTTAATTAATCCAATTGATGAACAGATGGAGGTAGAATTTGATTCTAACTTAGCCGAATATATTGATGAAAAAGATTTGCAAAATATTTCATCTGATTTGATTGGTGAATATAAAGAAGATAGTTCCTCTCGAGAAGAGTGGTATGATGCTTACGCAAAAGGATTAAAACTACTTGGATTTAAATATGAAGATAGATCACAACCTTTTCAAGGAGCAAGCGGTGTAACGCATCCTTTATTATCAGAGACTGTTACACAGTTTCAAGCGCAAGCCTATAAAGAATTATTACCTGCTAATGGCCCTGTAAGAACACAACTTATTGGCAAAGCAGATCCTCAAAAAGAACAACAAGCACAGCGCGTGCAGGACTTCATGAATTATCAAATCATGCATGTTATGGAAGATTTTGATCCTGACTTGGATCAAATGTTATTTTACTTACCTTTATCAGGATCTAGTTTTAAAAAGGTATACTATGATTCTACAATGGGAAGAGCTGTATCAAAGTTTATTCCAAGTGAAGAATTAATTGTCCCTTACACAGCAACTGATTTAGCGACAGCGGAACGTGTTACACATGTTTTAAAAAGAACAGAAAATGACATTCGTAAACTACAAGTAACAGGTTTTTATCGTGATGTAGACTTAGAGGAATATACCGATTCTGATACAAGCAGTATTCAAACTGAAGTTAACAGAATGGATGGTGTAAGGGAAACAGGTAGTGGTTATAAAAATGATCAATATACTTTACTAGAAATACACTGTGATTTAGATTTACCAGGTTTTGAAGATCCTGATGGAATTAAACTTCCTTATATTGTTACTATTGATGAAGGCTCTGGCAATATTTTATCGGTGTACAGAAACTATGATGAAAAAGATTCTTTAAAAAAGAAAAAACAATATTTTGTTCATTATAAATTTCTACCTGGTTTAGGTTTTTATGGTTATGGGTTAATTCATATGCTTGGTGGTTTATCAAGAACAGCAACAGCAGCTCTTCGACAACTACTTGATGCAGGCACGTTAGCAAATTTACCAGCAGGCTTTAAGGCTAGAGGTTTACGTATTGCTGATGATGATTCTCCAATACAACCTGGTGAGTTTAGAGATGTAGACGCACCAAGTGGTGACTTGCGTGCAGGACTAATGCCTTTACCTTACAAAGGGGCTGATCAAACTTTATTTCAATTACTAGGATTTGTTGTACAAGCAGGGCAACGTTTTGCTTCTATTGCTGATCAAAAAATTGGAGATAGTGTAGCAGCAAATGCACCTGTAGGAACAACAATGGCTTTGATCGAAAGAGGATCAAGAGTTATGAGTGCAATACATAAAAGATTACATTATGCACAAAAAACAGAATTTAATTTACTTGCAAAAGTATTTAGAGATTTTTTACCTCCTCAGTATCCGTACACACTAAATGATAACGCTGTACCAAGTATCAAAACATCTGATTTTGATGAACGTGTTGATATTATGCCTGTGTCTGATCCGAACATATTTTCTATGTCTCAACGTGTTACGTTGGCACAAACACAATTACAAATGGCACAATCAGATCCTAAGTCTCATAACCTATATGAAGCCTATAAAAGAATGTATCAATCACTTGGTGTAAAAGATATAGACGCTATTCTTCCTCCACCAAAACCACCAGCACCAAAAGATCCTGGTTTAGAGAATGGTGATTCATTACTTGGACAAAAATTACTTGCATTTAGACAACAAGATCATCAAGCACACATTGATGCTCACAGAACATTTATGTCTTCTATGTTGGTACGCTCAAATCCTCAAGCAACCATTTTATTACAAGCACATGTCATGGAACATGTTTCTTTATTAGCAAGAGAACAAATAGAGGCAGAAAATGCTCCTCTTATTGAACAAGAAGCAAGAAAATTTGGCGGACAACTACCACCAGATCTACAAGCACAGTTCCAAGAAGAAGTTGAACGTCAAGTTGCGACTAAAGTTACAGAATATATTGAAGAAATGTTCGTTGAAGAGCAAGAAGCAATGGCAGGACAGGGTTCAGACCCACTTGTTGAGCTAAAACAGCAAGAATTACAGCTAAAATCACAAGATATTCAAAGAAAAGCACAAAATGATCAACAAAAACTTGATTTAGAGGGTGCAAAACTTAACCAAAGTGCAAAAATAGCACAAGATAAGATAGATTCTAACGAAGATATTGCACAATTACGTGCGAATGTTAATTTAGAAAAACAAAATGACAAGCGCAACAGTTAAATTACAGGAATATTTTACTGAGTTAATGACTTTTGCTGATACAGGTGTAACAAGTCAAGAAGATCAGATACTTTTAGCGGGTGCAATGATGGGTGTAGCTAAAATGTTGTATCACAACAACCTTACCGAGCAAGAGTATGATAATATTTTAAATCATAATGCAAGAGACTTGCTAAATCTTTTAAAACCAACTATACATTAAGAAAATGAAAAAGAAAAAAAAGTTTCCTGATTTAAGTGGTGACGGTAAAGTTACCAAAAAAGATATTTTAATGGCTAGAGGGGTTATTAAAAAGAAAAAAGGCAAAAAAAAGGCAAAAAAATGAAATTTAAAAATGCAAAAATGACTACTGTCTCTGCAAAAAACCCTTTTCCAACAATGAAAGTTGGATCAGATGCAGCAATGACTTTTCCCTCTTTTGTTGTGAAAAACAACAAAGGTTCGGGCCCAAAAGGTCAGACAAGTAATGCGCAGATTAAAAAAGTAGCTTTTAAAGGCGTAAAATAGTATAATCCCGACTTTAACAAAGGAGGTTCTATGAACTTACTAAAAGATCTATGGTCACACATTAAAGAATGGAGTGACTGGCAGATGAAAGATTGGATCAAGGCCGCTATTGTAGCGATCGTTGTTATCTGGGTAATTAGCTGGATGACAGGCGGAGCAGCATAGTGCTACAAGCTCTCGGAGGACTATTAGGCGGTAAAGGCGGAGCCTTAAAAACTATCGCAAAAGTTGTCGACGAGATTCATACATCAGAGGAAGAAAAATTAGATAAAAAAATATTGATGCAACGCATTCAACAAAAGCTTGCAGAAAAGCAATTAGATGTTAATGCAAAGGAAGCCACCCATCGTAGCGTATTCGTTGCTGGGTGGCGACCAGCGATTGGCTGGTGCGGAGCACTGGCGCTATTCTTCGCTTTTATTCTATCTCCCTGTATTGAATGGTATGCAAAATTTTCAGGTATAGATATTGTACCACCTGCCATAGAAACTGGGCCCCTTCTAGCAATTGTCACTTCAATGCTCGGCGTATCGGGTCTCCGCACTTTCGAAAAGGCACGGGGATTAACTAAGTAATGAGTTGGAATTTTAATGAAATGTTAGACAAGTGTTGGATGACAGCACTTCAACATGAACCAGAGGCAAAACTCTATCAAGGGTTTGCTACAAAAGAAATGAAATTTGTAAATTCTGTTTTTAGAGGAAAAAATAATACTACTCTTTTAGTAGAGTGTAATGACGAAGGAGAATCACATTTACATGATGTTGACAGTCCTTATATGGATGATTGTGTTATTCACCCACCTATAAAAATGTCA
>Ga0222714_10004088_pt1 | contig 14524 bp, 15 predicted proteins | sample C33_3DmetaG_FD_165048 | JGI IMG/M metagenome (GOLD analysis project Ga0222714, IMG submission 165048) | Estuarine water microbial communities from San Francisco Bay, California, United States - C33_3D | ecosystem: Environmental > Aquatic > Marine > Unclassified | place: USA: California... | reverse complement strand
GTTCTAATCATCATTGAAATAAAATATTTACGGGCCCGAGAGGATTGATCAACCGAAAGTGGCTGGCCAACATTAGAAATCGACGCCGAAACGGATTTCGCGGGACCCTCGGGATTTGTTGCCATAGGTGAACTCTATGCGGATGAGAAGAAAATTTCGCGCTGGCTTCAGTGTGGATATCTGCCTACGCAGTAGTAACAGGTAAGTTTCTCCTATGACATCTGATTCAAAAGTTGCGCTAATTACGGGTGGCAACCGAGGGATTGGCCTTGCGATAGCGAACAAATTTAAGTCCGATGGTTATCAGGTTGTTATTACTCATCGCTCAGGTTCAGCTCCTAAAGGTTTTGAGTCAGTAATTATGGATGTTGCAGATTCCGAGAGTGTTAATTCAGCCGTATCAAGTATCGAAGCAAAATTCGGCAAGATAGATGTTTTGGTGGCCAATGCTGGAATCACCAAAGATGGTTTAGTAATGCGTATGAGCGATGAAGATTTCGAATCAGTGATCAATACCAATTTGAATGGTGCTTTTAGAGTAGCCCGCGCCTGCACTAGAGGAATGATGAAACAGAAGTCTGGGCGAATAATTTTCATTGGATCAGTAGTCGGAATGTTGGGTTCAGCAGGTCAAGTTAATTATGCGGCGACGAAAAGTGGCCTAATTGGAATGGCACGAAGCTTCGCTCGCGAACTTGGCAGTCGTGGCATCACGGCAAATGTTGTTGCGCCGGGATTTGTAGAAACCGAGATGACTGCGGTTCTCGACGAGAAGCGAAAATCTGAAATTAGCGCTGCGGTCCCGCTTGGAAGATTTAGTTCGGCAGATGAAATTGCAGGAGTGGTAGCTTTCTTGGCATCACCTGAGGCGAGTTACATAACCGGTGCTGTTGTTCCGGTCGATGGCGGTTTAGGAATGGGGCACTGATGGGAATTCTGGCCGGTAAGAATATTTTGGTGACAGGGGTTTTAACAGAATCCTCAATCGCTTTCCATATTGCCAAGATTGCTCAGGAAGAGGGCGCAAATGTTCTGCTGACCTCTTTCGGTCGAGCACTAAGCATTACAAATCGGATCGCAACTAGATTGCCTAAGCCGGCTCCGGTTCTGGAATTAGATGTCACAAGTGTTGAACATTTAGATCGACTGGCCTTGTTAGTTAAAGAGCATTTGCCACATCTAGATGGAGTTGTGCACTCAATTGGTTTCGCTCCTGAGGCGGCACTAGGTGGAAATTTCTTAAATACAACTTGGGAAGATGTTGCGACCGCAGTTCACGTTTCTACATTCTCATACAAATCTTTAGCCATGGCATGTAAGCCACTTTTCAACAGCGAAACAGGAGCATCAATTGTTGGTCTAACTTTCGATGCAACAGTTGCATGGCCAAAGTATGACTGGATGGGTGTAGCTAAGGCAGGCCTGGAATCTGCAAACCGATATTTGGCACGCGATCTTGGTCCAGAAAATATTCGCTGCAACTTAATCGCGGCAGGACCTATTAAGACTATGGCAGCTAAATCAATTCCCGGTTTTCAAGAATTTGAAGATGTTTGGAATGAACGGGCGCCGTTGTTCTGGGATTTAGCGGATCCAGTCCCGGCAGCCCAAGGGGCAGTAGCCCTACTCTCACCATTTTTCCCAAAAACTACAGGTGAAATCATCCATGTAGACGGGGGAGTTCACGCGATCGGAAGCTGATTTCTGGATACCGAGATCCTGAGGTAGCCTTGCGCAATCAAGTGGAGCTAGTCGCTCCCACCTTTATTGCTTCGGCGAATAGGTCATTACAGGTTTTTAAACCTGCATTTGCGACTGTCTCCACCTGCTTCTAAAGAACTTCAAAAAAAGAAGCGAATAACCAGGGGGGAGAAGTTATCAGCACTGAACCAAGAATCAACGATCGGATTCGCGTTCCGCAAGTTCGTCTGATTGGTTTTTCTGGTGAGCAAGTAGGCGTTGTCGATATCGATACTGCATTAAAAATGGCAGATGAAGTCGGTTTAGATCTCGTCGAGATTGCACCAGAAGCCCAACCTCCGGTTTGTAAAGTGATGGATTTCGGTAAGTATAAATACGAAATCGCACAAAAAGCTCGTGAGGCAAGACAGAACCAGACACATATTGTTGTTAAGGAAATGCGATTACGGCCAAAGATTGAGCCACATGATTATGAAACCAAGAAAACACATATCGAACGTTTTCTAAAGGGTGGCGACAAGGTTAAGGTGACAATTCAATTCCGTGGACGTGAGCAAGCTAGACCAGAAATCGGTTATCGCTTACTTATGAAACTCGCAGAAGAATTATCAGAAGTAGCTTTCGTTGAATTTGCCCCAAAGCAAGAGGGACGAAATATGACGATGGTTTTAGGAACAAATGTAAAGAAGGGTCAGTCGGTTTCGCAGCAAAAAGCCGCGAAGGCAGCTAGCTGCAAGAAAGAAGTTGTAGAAGAAGTAACAGAAGCTTAAAAGTTTTAGTAAACAACTAACTGGGAGGTTAGCGAATGCCAAAGATGAAGACCCATAGCGGTGCGAAGAAGACGTTCCGTTTAACAGGAACCGGCAAGGTTATGCACGAGCGTGCAGGCAAGCGCCACCTTCTCGAGCACAAATCATCTCGCGTAACACGTCGTCTTAGCGGCGATTCAGTAGCTAAGGCACCAAACTCATTCACCGCCAAGCGCATGCTCGGCTTGAAGTAACAGGAAGGAATAAACCATGGCAAGAGTAAAACGTGGCGTTCACGCCGCAAAGAAGCGTCGCACAACACTTGAGCGCGCAGCCGGATATCGTGGTCAACGTTCCCGTCTGTTCTCAAAAGCTAAAGAGCAAGTAACTCACTCACTTGTTTACGCATTCAATGATCGTAAGGATAAGAAAGGTGACTTCCGTCGTCTTTGGATTCAACGCATCAATGCAGGAACACGTGCTAACGGAATGACTTATAATCGTTTCATTCAAGGTTTGAAGAGTGCAGGTATTGAAGTTGATCGCCGCATTCTTTCCGAGCTTGCAACTAATGATCCAGCTGCATTTGCTGCTTTAGTTGAAGTGGCTCGCAAGCACGTCGTAAATGCCTAATAACCAAATTACGAGCCTTCAGTCTCTGCATGTCGCGAGAGTGAAGGCTCTTTTGGGTTCTCGTGGTAAAAAAAATCGTGCTGCCGAACGTGAATTTATCGCTGATGGAATTCAAAGCGTTCGCGAAGTTCTATCCCCAAGTTTTGATGATGCCCCAGTATTGATAAATCTTTATGTAACCGAAAAGGGTTACGCGAAGTTAACGACTGAAATTGATAGCGCAATCCTTGAAGAGGCTCCAATTGTTCATGTCTCGGATGCCGTGATGGATGAAATGGCCGAGACCGAATCCCCACAGGGAATCCTTGCGCTCTGCAAATTTACCGAAATTACCCTTTACAAAATCAAGCAGCGTCAGGCGAAGAAGATCGCTTATTTCTGGGAGATTCAGGATCCAGGAAATTCTGGAACCGTGATTAGAACTGCTGAGGCACTTGGTTTTGACGCTGTGATTTTCTCAAAAAACAGCGTCGATGTTTATTCACCAAAGACGGTAAGGGCAACTGTTGGAGCGCTATGGCATATCCCAGTTGTTGAAAATATAGATGTCGAAGAACTTATTGAATTTGCTAATAGTGAAGAATTTAAAACAGTTGCATTCGCAGGAGATGGCTCTGGTTCAATTCTCGACCTTGAGAAGGGCGAGCGAACTATTCTGATTTTTGGCAATGAGGCGCGAGGTCTTCCCGAGATATCAGGTCTTTCTGCTCGAGTTTCAATTCCGATGAGCGGTAAGTCAGAGAGTTTAAATGTGGCTAGTGCAGCCGCAATCGCGATGTTTGAGGTTGGAATTCGGTAGGATTTCTTCATTATGTCGATAAGCATCGCAGAGGTTGAAGAGAGTGCATTTAATGCACTGAGCGCGATTGCTGGAGCGAAAGACCTTGCGGAATTAAAGACTGTGAAGATTGAGCATCTTGGTGACAAGTCAGCGCTTGCAAGAGCCAGCCAAGCTTTAGGAAAAATTGCGGCAGAAGAGAAAGCAAGTTTTGGAAAAATAGTCGGTGAAGCGAAAGCTAAAGTTTCAGCAGCTTTTGAAGCACGGATCAAAGTTCTGGAAGCTGATCGAGATGCCCGTGTTCTTGTCGAAGAACGGGTAGATGTAACGCTTCCCTCTACAAACATTCCTAAAGGTGGCCTGCATCCACTAACAATTCTTACAAACGAGATTTCAGATCTTTTCTTGGGTTTGGGTTATCGCGTTGCCGAAGGCCCTGAACTCGAAGCCGAGTGGCTAAATTTTGATGCTCTCAATATTCCAGCGGACCATCCAGCGCGAACAATGCAAGACACCTTTTTTATCGAACCGCTAGATTCAAAATTGGTTTTGCGCACCCATACTTCGCCGGTTCAAATTCGCACGATGTTAGAAAACAAGCCACCTATATATGTCATCTGTCCCGGACGCACTTATCGTGCAGATGAATTGGATGCGACTCATACACCTGTTTTCAGTCAGGTTGAAGGCCTTGTTATTGATCGCGGAATCACGATGGCAGATTTGAAGGGAACACTAGATTATTTCGCGCAAAGCATCTTTGGTCCCGACGTTGTTACTAGATTAAGGCCATCATTTTTCCCATTCACCGAACCTAGCGCTGAAGTTGATTTTTTCTTCAACGGACGCTGGATCGAATGGGGCGGTTGCGGAATGGTTAATCCCAAAGTTCTTGAAGTGTGTGGAATAAATACTAAAGAATTTTCTGGTTTTGCATTTGGAATGGGCCTTGAGCGCACACTTATGGTTCGCCATGGCATCACAGATATGCATGACATAGTTGAAGGCGACATCCGTTTCACTCGCAGCTTCGGTCTGGGAATCAAATGAAGATTCCACTTTCCTGGGTCCGTGAATTTGTTGACCTTCCATCAAAAATATCCAACTCGGATTTAGAAGATGCTTTTGTTCGTGTCGGCTTTGAAGTCGAAGAGATAATTGAAGCGGGTTCTGATTTAACCGGTCCACTTGTCGTGGCGAAAGTTGAAACAATCGAAGAACTTTCAGGCAACAAGAAACCGATTAGATATGTTGGGCTTGATTGCGGTGAGGGTCATACCCGATATGTAATCTGCGGGGCTACTAATTTTCAAGTTGGGGATCTGGTTGTTGCAGCGCTGCCAGGTGCAGTGCTCCCGAATGATTTCGCAATTTCAGCACGTGAAACTTATGGCAAGACTAGTAACGGCATGATTTGTTCATCGCGCGAACTTGGATTAAGCGATGAGCATTCCGGAATCATCGTGTTGCCAGCAGATTCAGCGAAACCAGGTGTGGATGCAGTTGCCCTGTTGGAAATTCAGGATGTAATTGTTGATGCTGCAGTAAATCCGGACCGTGGTTATGCGCTTTCAATCCGAGGCTTGGCACGCGAGCTAGCAGCTTCGTTAAGTTTGAAATATACAGATCCCGCAATAAGCGTCGATTCTAATAAGTATGAAGTCAATAAAGATGGCGTTCAGATTAGCGTCGAAGATCCATCAGCGCTATCAATAGTTTTCATTCGCAGTATTTCTGGTTTCGATGCATCGGCGCCCACGCCAATCTGGATGAGTCGTCGAATAGAAAAGTGCGGAATGAGATCGATTTCGCTTGCTGTGGACATTACAAACTACGTAATGCTTGAACTCGGGCAACCACTACATGCTTTTGATTCATCGAAAATTGACGGCTCGCTGATAATCAAGAGGGCAGGCAATAGTCTGAATTTTAAGACCTTAGATGGACAAGAGCGGAAATTAGATAAGGATGATTTGGTAGTTGCCGACAAGAAAGAGCCACTTGCTTTAGCCGGAGTTATGGGAGGCGCAAGCTCCGAAGTCACAAGTTCAACAACTTCGATTGCACTTGAGGCTGCTCGTTTTGATCCCGTCACAATTGCAAGAGGATCACGGAGACATAAGTTATCTTCCGAAGCTTCTCGCAGACTCGAACGCGGCGTAGATCCATCATTGGCGGAGATTGCTTCGGCACGAGCTATTGATCTGATGATTGAACTTGGTGGCGCGTCGCATATTGGTTCAGCAAAATCAGGAGAGCCAAAATTCGTTCCCGTCGTAACGTTTGATCCCAACTTTGTCTCGCAATACCTTGGGACAAAAGTTTCGCTTGACGAGGTTGAAGAGAAACTAAAAATAGTTGGTTGCGAGATTGGCAAAAAATCAGAGACCCAATGGTCGATAACTCCACCTTCTTGGCGAGCCGATTTGCTCCTAGCCCCAGATTTGGTTGAAGAAGTCGCAAGAATGATTGGTTATCAACGCATTCCTTCAAGACTTCCAGTTGGTAAAAGTGGCGCACAATTAACACCATCACAAACCAGAAAGCGCGCGATCGCGAATTATCTGGCTGGTAAAGGTTTCTCAGAGGTTTACAACTCACCTTTTGTAAACCCTAGTTTCGTTGCAGATCTTGGCTTTACTGGTGACCGAGCAAAGAGTTTCAAACTTGCTAACCCAATGTCGGAAGAATTCCCAGATTTACGAACACACTTACTTCCAGGTCTATTACTAACAGCGGTCCGCAATCAAGGTCGTGGCGCAAAGGATATTGCTATTTTTGAGATCGGTTCAGTTTTTAGAAATACCGAGAAGCTCGATAGTCCTGGGGTTGTTGGCATTGACGTGGTTCCTAACGAGAAAATTAAAACAAGTATTTATAAGAGTGTTCCGAATCAACCTCTTCACGTGGGTGCCGTTGTGGCAGGAAAACTTTCGGCAGATAGCTGGCATACCAAAGGTGAGAAATTTACTTGGGTCGAAGCAATCGGCTTTGCACGTTCAATAGTCGAAAACACAGGCAGCATCACAACTACAGTCCCATCTGATTTCGCACCTTGGCATCCCGGTCGTTGCGCCGAGATTCAGATAGATGGAAAACCAGTTGGCCATGCGGGGGAGCTACACCCACGAGTCGTTTCATTGTTGGGTTTACCAGAGCGATCTTGTGCTTTCGTCGTAGTCCTTAGCGCCATACCTTTCTCAGATTCAAAGAAAGCCTCCTCTCTTGTAACAATGCCGCCTGCCATTCAAGATATTTCGTTGATAGTTGATCAATCGATACCTGCAGCATCCGTAGAGTTTGCATTGCGTGAGGGTGCTGGAAACCTACTTGAAAGTATCTCGCTCTTTGACAGATACGAAAAAGTTGAAGAAGGAAAAGTATCGCTGGCATTCACATTGGTCTTTAGGGCGAATGATCGCACCCTGACCGCTGATGAAGTATCTGAATTCCGTAAAGCGGCTACCGAATCGGCTACGAAAAAATGTGGAGCTGTTTTAAGGGCCTAAAGCCGTATAAATATGCATAGAATTGCATATTTATACATTTTTGATATGATCTGCCTATGAAAATTGGAGTAGTGGGTGCTAGTGGCTACGCTGGTGGAGAGCTACTGAGAATTCTCGCCAATCATGAGAATTTCAAAGTCACCTATGCAAGCGCGGGGTCTAATGCGGGAGAACTGATAACTTCAATTCATCCGCAGCTCATCTCTTATGCCGGCCAAAGATTTGCAGCAACCGATGTTTCGGAGATCAACAATTGTGATCTCGTTTTTCTAGCGCTTCCGCATGGTGAATCTGGTTCATTGATCCCGCAAATAGCTGATTCTGTAAAGGTTGTGGACCTTGGCGCAGATTTCCGTCTTGAAAGCCAAGTTTCTTGGGAGAAGTATTACTCTGGAAATTACGCAGGAAAGTTAGTTTATGGACTGCCTGAAGTTGGAAACAACAGAAATTTAGTTTCAACATCTAGCCGAGTGGCCAACCCTGGTTGTTATTCAACTGCAATTATTCTCGGCAGTGCTCCAGCGGTTCATTCACAGTTGGTTGAGAACGAGAATTTCATTGCTGTCGCGGCAAGTGGAACAACTGGTGCTGGAAGAAATGCAAACATCAATCTTTCGGCCAGTGAAGTTATGAACAATATGAGCTCATATAAGTTTGGTGGCATCCATCAGCACACCCCAGAGATTGAAGAATGCTTGAAGGCTGTCGGCAATTCTTCGATTAAATTCTCATTTACTCCGATTCTGGCTCCAATGCCCAGGGGTATCTTGGCTACGATTAGTTCTGAGTTGAAGAAAAAAATCTCAACCGAGCAGGCGCATAAATATTATGCAGACTATTACGCAAAATCAGATTTCGTTAAAGTTCTTGCAATCGGAGAACTTCCGCAAACGTCGATGACCATTGGCACAAATTTTGCTTTCATTCAGGTTGCCGTAGACGATCACGCTAACCGTTTGATGGTCTCGGTAGCGATAGACAACTTGGGCAAGGGAGCAGCAGGCCAGGCAGTTCAGAATGCGAATTTAATGTGTGGCTATCCGGAAATTGCCGGACTAAAACAGTTAGCTGCCAAGTAATGATTCTCTTTAAATATGGTGGTCATGCAATCTCGGAAGGCCAGGGGATAGATCCAGTTTTGAACTTAATTGCAGAGCAAATCAAAGCCGGTAACAAGATTGTGATTGTCCATGGGGGCGGTCCTGCAATCAATAGAGAGTTAGAAATCCACGGAGTAAAAAGCGAGATGATAGGTGGTCTCCGTAAGACGACCCCAGAAGTATTCGAAATAGTTCAACGAACTTTATGCGGTGAAGTCCAGAGAAAATTAGTGAACCAATTAATTGCACTTGGTATTGATGCAGTCGGAATGACTGCAGGAGATGGCAATTTAACTCGTGGAAAAATTGCAAAACCAGAGCTTGGACTAGTTGGCGAAGTTGATTCCACAAATCCAAAATTTCTAATTGCACTAATGGAACTTGGGATAACTCCGGTTATCTCACCCGTTTCCATTACCTCAGATGGCCAGGCTGTGAATATGAACGCAGACATTGTTGCTGGCGCAGTCGGTGGGGCTCTTAATGCAGAGTCAGTTTTATTCTCAACTGATGTTGCAGGGATATATCGCAATTGGCCTGACAAAGATTCCTTAATTGCGAGTATTAGCGTCAATGAACTTGCTGAAATTTCAAAGACATTTGAAGGTGGAATGATTCCAAAGGCAGAATCCGCAATAAATGCAATCAAATCGGGAGCAAAGAAAGCCCAAATTTTTGATGGTCGTGAAGCGAGCCAAGTAGAACTTGCGCTGCAAGGCAAGAGTGGAACGTTGGTGCTCCCTTGACGAACGAAAATCAGTTACAGCAAAAACGTTGGAAAGCCTCGCTGCAAAACAACTACGGAACTCCAGAGATCTCCCTCGTCAAAGGGCTAGGTGCTCAAGTTTGGGATGCCGACGGAAATGAGTATCTAGATTTTCTTGGGGGAATCGCAACAAATATTCTCGGCCATGCCCACCCAGCGCTAATTGCAGCCGTCACAAAGCAAGTGAATGAACTTGGCCATGTCAGTAATCTCTATTCACATCCTCGAGCTATCGAGTTAGCGGAAAAGTTAAGGGGGCTTACTGGATTGGCGGAAGCAAAAGTATTCTTCTGTAACTCGGGAGCCGAAGCTAACGAGGCTGCTCTTAAACTTTCGAGATTGAGCGGACGAAAGAAAGTTGTATCAACTTTAGGTTCCTTCCACGGCAGAACTATCGGAGCCCTATCAATCACCGGCCAAATTGCTAAACGCAAAGCCTTTCTTCCGCTCCTGAAGTACGTCACTTTTATTCCATTTAACGATGTGAAAGCTGCTAAGAAAGCGATTAACAAAAAAGTAGCGATGGTAATTGTTGAACCAATCCAAGGTGAAAATGGTGTCGTTGTTCCCGATCTTGGTTACTTAAAGGCATTACGTGAAATGACTTCAAAGCACGGAGTCCTTCTCGTTTTTGATTGTGTGCAAACTGGAATGGGTAGAACCGGACAATGGTTTGGTTTTGAGCACGAAGGCGTAGTTCCGGATGTAATTACTTTAGCAAAGGGCCTAGGTGGCGGATTGCCTCTGGGGGCAATGATTGCAATTGGATCCGCATCTTCGCTCTTTGAACCTGGTTCCCATGGCAGCACTTTCGGGGGAAGTCCTGTCGCGTGTGCTTCAGCCTTGGCATCAATCAAATTTCTGGAGGAAGAAAAAATCCTAGAACGAGTTAAGAATTTGGAATTGACCTTGAAACTCGAAATATCAAAGAGTCCAATGGTTGCCTCAGTTCGGGGTGCTGGCCTGTTGATTGGAATAGTTCTCAAAGAGCCAGTAGCTAAAAAATATATCACCGATCTTCAAAAAAATGGGATTCTTGCTAATGCAACATCGGACAATGTAATCCGAATTGCACCACCGCTAATTGTTTCTGATTCACAAGTTTCGCACTTTATTGAGATCTTTAGAAAGGTGTCATCTAATTATGAGCGTTAAAACTCTCCTCTCATCTAATCAGCGTAAGGCTTTGATTGCTAAGTTAATCAAGCAAGGTGGCGTTGAATCACAAGCTCACTTGGTGAAATTACTTCTTCGGGAGGGCGTGAAAGTCACCCAGGCAACTGCTAGTCGCGATCTGGAAGATTTAGGAGCGACTCGGGTACGCGATGCTAATGGCGAGTTCCAATATGTGATTCAAGAAGACGTCAGCCCAAAAACTAGTTCCGCTGCGAATCTGATCATGAGCGTTACAGCAAGTGGAAACCTGGCCGTAGTTCGCACACCACCTGGCGGCGCGCAGTTATTGGCTAGTGCGATAGACCGCAATGCGCTTAATGGTGTTTTGAAGAGCGCGATAGGAACTATCGCTGGCGACGACACTGTTTTGATTGTCGCAAAAACTTCAAACGGTGGGGCAGAACTCGCGAAATCCATCACAAGCTATGCAAGTCGTTCAAATAAGACAAAAGGGAAGAGGAATTAAATGTCACTCTGGGGTGGAAGATTTTCAGCTGAACCTTCATCAGTAGTTGCTGCACTTTCTCGTAGTGTGGAATTTGACTGGCGACTCGCGCCTTACGACATCAAAGTTAATCTTGCGCATCTTGACGGACTGATTGCCTCAGGCGTTATAGCAGCTGGCAATGGTGAAGTTATTCGTGCCGGACTAAAAGCACTTGGGACAGAAATTGTGGCCGGAAAATTCACATACAACGATTCTGATGAAGACGTGCACAGTGCGATAGAACGTGGTTTGATCGCAAAGATTGGCGCGATTGGTGGTGCACTTAGAGCGGGGCGTTCTCGTAACGATTTAGTTGTTGCTGACTTTAAACTCTATTTAGTTGACCATCTATTAGAGATAGCCTCGTTAACCGCGGACCTAGTCTCAGTTTTCAATGTTCAAAGCGAGAAACTAGCAAAAGTAATTGCGCCCGGTTTTACTCATTTACAACATGCTCAACCAATTGTGTTTGGCCATGAATTAGCTAAGCATTCACAAGCACTTCTGCGTGATGTAGACCGAATTGGGGATTGGTTAGTAAGGAACAATTTCTCACCACTTGGCGCTGGAGCTTTGGCGGGAAGCGCCTTGCAACCGAATCCGGAGAAGAGCGCAGAAACCTTAGGCTTTGACGGCGTGTTGGGTAACAGCATTGACGCAGTAAGCGACCGAGATTTTGCCGCCGAAGCACTTTTTGTAATGGCGATGCTTGGCGTTCATCTCTCGCGGATTGGCGAGGAGTTCACGCTTTGGAGCACTTGGGAATTTGATTGGGTCACAATCGATGACGCATATTCAACGGGATCATCGATCATGCCTCAGAAAAAGAATCCAGATATTGCCGAGTTAGCTAGAGGCAAGAGTGGCCGATTGATTGGTAATTTAACTGGTTTATTAGCAACCCTTAAGGGACTTCCATTTGCCTATAACCGAGACTTACAAGAGGACAAGGAGCCAATTTTCGATTCTGTTGAAACGTTAACTGTTCTGCTTCCCGCACTTATTGGAATGGTTGAAACCGCTAAGTTCAACGAGAAAGTTATCTCGAGTGGCGCACAGGCGGAATTTGCACTTGCTACGGAAGTTGCTGATTATTTAGCCAAGAAAGCGGTCCCATTTGCGCAAGCACATGAAGCTGCTGGCGAGTGTGTTCGAGTATGCGAAAAATCTGGAATCGAATTGCATGAACTTTCTGACGAACAACTCTCAAAGATTCATCCAGAATTAGGAACCGACCTTCGAGACATTCTCACAACTTCTGGCGCTGTTGCCTCTAGAACATCTTCATTGGGCACATCTCCTAATAGTGTTCTTTCTCAGATTTCGGATTTAAAAGATGCCACGAAGGAAGCGAAAAGTTGGATATCCAACGAGGTCGCACGTTTTTCAGGCATGATGAAGCCATGAGTTCTGAGCTTTTTGCTGATTTAGAGTGGCGAGGATTGCTGGCTCAAACTACTGATCGAGACTCACTTATCAAGGAACTTAAGAGCGCTCCTACCAAGTTTTATATTGGATTCGATCCAACTGCACCAAGCTTGCACGTCGGAAACCTTGTCGTGATTCTCGTGATGCGTCGCTTCCAATTAGCGGGACACCTTCCCATCGCATTGGTTGGGGGAGCGACTGGTCTGGTTGGGGATCCCAGTGGGCGCAATGAAGAACGAACGCTTAATGATGAATCCGTAGTTCTTGAGTGGGTCGGAAATATTAAGAATCAATTGTCTAAATTCTTGGACTTTGATACCAAGCAAAATCCAGCGGTTATGGCAAATAATTTAGTTTGGACCAAGCCGGTTTCGGCTCTAGAATTTTTACGCGATATTGGAAAGCATTTCAGCGTGAACCAAATGCTTGCCAAGGATTCTGTTGCTTCGCGTTTAGAAAGTGGCGGAATTTCATATACCGAGTTCTCATATCAAGTCTTGCAAGCTTTTGATTATCTCGAACTTTATCGAAGAGACAATTGCAAATTACAACTTGGTGGTTCTGATCAATGGGGAAATATTGTTGCTGGGCTAGATTTAATTCGCAAAGTAGAAGGCGGTTCTGCGCACGCATTTACTATCCCTTTGATGGCGAAATCAGATGGAAGTAAGTTCGGAAAGACTGCTGGTGGTTCGGTTTGGTTAGATCCAGAAATGACATCGCCTTATGCATTCTACCAATTCTGGTTTAACACTGAAGATGCAGATGTCGAAAAGTATTTGAAAGTTTTCTCATTTAAAGATCGTTCTGAGATTGAACGTCTCATCGAAACGGTAAAAACAAACCCAGGAGCTAGAGAAGCGCAAAGAGAACTCGCAAGAGAGTTAACTTCCATGGTTCATGGTGCAGATGAGAGCGCAAAAGTTGAAGCTGCATCTTCTGCATTATTCGGTCAAGGCGAATTAAATTTGCTAGATGAAAAAACTTTAGCAGCTGCACTTTCACAACTACCAAAAGTTTCAATTAATAAGAACGAAGCGTTTCCAACTTGGGTTGATCTTCTCGCTGCAACAGGAGTTGTTGATTCAAAATCTGCTGCGCGACGAATAGTTAAAGAGAATGGCGCTTACTTAAATAACGAGAAGATATCTGGCGAGGACTTTGCTCCAACTAAAGAGCATCTAATCCACGGCAGATTTCTAGTTTTACGCAAAGGAAAGCGCGATTTAGCCTCTGTCGAGGTCATTTAATTTCCACCTGGATCGGGTGTTTCGCAACAACCCAAAGAAAAATCAGCTTTTTCAGCGTAAAAGTCTGCGATTTTGACGGTGATAAACCTCGCACGATTTAGGGCCATTTTGGCCTGATTTCCAGGGGAGCGAATTTGACCCTTTCCCGGGCATCGGCTATCTTTACCCCTCGCTTGCGAATTGGACGAAAAACCCTTTAAAACCGGGGTAAATAAGGCCAAGCAACGATCTGAAGTAACAAGCATTACCAAGCTCTATGAAGGTTTACCGGATTTGCTCTTCCGTGTGCCTTCCGCTAAGTTTGGCAGTCTGCCCTGCAATCGGCGAGAAATCTCCGTGACCGGTGTGCATTCGTACCTTGAGAACTCAACAACGTGCAAAAAATCAATGCCAATCGGCATATATTGGCCTGCCCCTGTTTTGCAGGAGCAGAAAAAATATGCCAAATTCCTTTGTATTTCCATGACTTCGGAGCCCCTCAAAAGGCAACGGATATTGGGTACAGAAACAAAAACAATTGGTAAAAATGAAATAGCTATAAACGCTAGTTTCGTTTTTTTGCCAGATCAAAACTTTCTATGGAGAGTTTGATCCTGGCTCAGGACGAACGCTGGCGGCGTGCTTAACACATGCAAGTCGAACGATGAAGTTCCTTCGGGGATGGATTAGTGGCGAACGGGTGAGGAACACGTGAAGAATCTGCCCTCCACTTTGGGATAACTCCGGGAAACCGGGGCTAATACCGAATATTGAAACATAAGCGGCATCGCTGAGTTTTGAAAGAATTTCGGTGGAGGATGACTTCGCGGCCTATCAGCTTGTTGGTGAGGTAATGGCTCACCAAGGCAACGACGGGTAGCCGGCCTGAGAGGGCGACCGGCCACACTGGGACTGAGACACGGCCCAGACTCCTACGGGAGGCAGCAGTGGGGAATATTGGGCAATGG
>Ga0222714_10004087_pt1 | contig 14525 bp, 15 predicted proteins | sample C33_3DmetaG_FD_165048 | JGI IMG/M metagenome (GOLD analysis project Ga0222714, IMG submission 165048) | Estuarine water microbial communities from San Francisco Bay, California, United States - C33_3D | ecosystem: Environmental > Aquatic > Marine > Unclassified | place: USA: California... | reverse complement strand
AGTACTTCCTGAAATAGTAGTTGATTGGGATGAATATAAGACAGTAGTTTATGATAGATTAACAGCATTGTTGATTGAAGCTGTTAAAGAATTAATAGATGAAGTAAACCAATTAAAAAATAAATAAATGGCAATACCTAGTACTAATGTTTATTTAGAAAATATTTATTGGGAAGCTCAATTTGGAGGAGGAAGTGGTAATCCTGGTAGTGGAATTAGTTTTGGAGACTTAGCAGGATATTCTTATTTTGATGGTTCTAATGGTAGTGGTACTATATCCTACAACGCCTGGGGCCAAGAATCATCTGGAGGTGTAAATAGAATATATGGCTTACCTATAGCCGCTAACCCCGGACCTTATGAATTTAATGATTATAAAAGTTTAGTTTATTTTTATGATCAAAGTAGTTATCAAGTTACTTTAACTGTAATAAATAACCTAGCTCCGCCTCCACCTCCACCTCCTCCTATTAATAACGATGTACAAGACTGCAATTTATCCTTTTATGACAATTCAGGAACTTATCTTTATTTAGCAGGTAACTCAGGAGGAGTACCAACATTTAGTAGTTTTGGCCCTACAGACATATCACAAAATAATACCCCTATTATAGCCCAAGGTTATTGGTATATAGATTTAAGTATGGATCCTGGTTTTGGAGGAGGTTCTTGTGACATAAGCATAAATGGAACAGGATATGTTACAGGAGCAGGAATAGGTGGAGGTAGTAACCTTTTTGATTGGAATACATATGGAGCGGCGGCTATAGCTAATGCTGGATCTTTTATTGGATTAGATGTGGTAGTAACTGTTTATTAATTATGCCTACTTATACTTTTATATCAACAAGACAATTTTTAGGTTATATACCTTCATCTACTTTAGAAGAAACCATTTTTAATAAATGTAAAGAAGTAAAATCTTTATATAGAATTAGCGGAGTTAACCCTAGATATTATTTTTACCTTACAACTTTTTTACAAGAATATTTTCAAGATAAAGTAGGAAATCCGGAATAAAATTTGGTTTTTTAAAATAAATTTGTTATATTATAATTAATTATGTACTCTAGACCTATATTTGATCCTAATTTAGAAATTGATCAAACAAACTACTACTGGTTTGAAAATGGATTCTCTTCAGATGAAGCAGATGAAATCTTAAAACTTACAAAAGACTATGAATTTGAACAAGCTACTATTATATCTGGCAATACATCAGATATAAGAAATAGTAATATCAAATGGATAGCACCAAGTGAAAATTCTTCTTGGATTTATGACCGTTTAATGGGTTGTATTAAAGAAGCTAATAGTGTTTGGAAATTTAATCTTCATTCTGTTTTAGATGATATTCAATATACAGAATATAGAGGCGGTGGTGGACATTATAACTGGCATATAGATATCGGTCCAGGTTCAATTTCCCATCGTAAAGTATCAGTTATTGTACAACTTTCTGATCCTTCAGAATATACTGGAGGTGTTTTAGAAATCAGTTCAGGCAGTAACACCCAAAAAGTTTCAAATAAAAAAGGAGCAGTTATTGTTTTTCCATCATTTTTACAACACCGAATAACTCCTGTAGCTTCAGGTTTAAGAAAAAGTTTAGTGTTGTGGGCAGGTGGAGATCACTATAAGTAATATGATTGACAATTTAGTTAAATTAGTTTTAGATAAAGGAGGTTCTATATCTCATTTAAAGATTCCTTCAATTGATAGTAGAAATACAGGTTTATGTAATCCCTCTATTTTTGTTGATAATGATGGAACTATTTTACTTAATTTAAGAAATGTAGGTTATCTTTTTTACCATTGTGAAAATGAACAAAAGTTTCAAGGACGTTGGGGCCCATTAGCTTATCTTCATCCTGAAAATGACCCACATTTAAGAACAACTAACTTTTTATGTACTTTAGATCCTAAAACTTTAGAAATAAGATCATACAAAGAAGTAAACACTTCAGAATTAGACATTGAACCTGTTTGGGAATTTATTGGGTTAGAAGATGCTCGAGTAGTTCGTTGGGATGGAGTTTTATACATTACTGGAGTTAGAAGAGATACTAAACCAAATGGAGAAGGTAGAATGGAACTTTCTGAAATAGATGATTATAGAATATCAAATGAAATCTCAAGAGTAAGAATAGAACCACCTAATGATCCTAATTCATATTGTGAAAAAAATTGGATGCCTATTAATGATATGGATTATTGTTATGTCAAATGGGCTAACCCAGTAGAAATTGTAAAAGTTGATCCTATTAAAGGAACTAGTGAGACTATATTTTTAGGTGAATTTAAAGAAATAAGCAAGAACCATGATCTAAGAGGTGGTTCATCTGTTGTAAAATGGAAAGATTATCGTTTATGTGTTGTTCATGAAGTAGATTTTTGGCAAAACGAGAATAATAATAAAGATGGTATTTATAACCATAGAATAATTGTTTATGATAAAGATTGGAATATTGTAAAATATTCTGATGTATTTAAGTTTATGACTGGAAGAATTGAATTTGTTTGTGGAGCAGCGGTTGTGGAAAATGATTTAATTATCACTTATGGATTCCATGACAGCGCAGCTTTCGCTTTAAAAATTCCAGAAAATGTTGTAGAGGAACTAATCAATGGATAATATTTTAAAGAATTTTATAGATAATCCATATCATCCAGAAACAAATTTTGTATTTGGTGAACAATATTATCAAGAAGGACATAAAGCAGCCGCTTTGTCTTTATTTTTAAGAGCAGCAGAATATGGTTTTGATAAAGATTTAACATATGAAGCTTTAATTAAAGTAGCTTTATGTTTAAAAGAAATAGAAGGACGTCCTCATTCAACTAGAGGAGCTATCTTAAATGCTATTACTTTTGATCGTGAACGTCCTGAAGCTTATTATCATTTAAGTTACGATTATCAAGTTAAAGGAGAATGGCAAGAATCATATTTAGCAGCTGTTCAAGGTTTAGATAAAATAAAAAATATTAAACCTACTTTAACTAGTATTGATTTTCCTGGTGAATATGCTTTAATATTCCAAAAAGCAGTAGCAGGATGGTGGATTGGATATTGTGATGAGTCAAGAAAATTATTTAATCACTTATTACAGGAATATTCCATGCGTCCTGAATTTGTAGAAGCTTGCTATAATAATTTATCTACAATTCATGGGATTCAATATCCAACGTTAACTTATACTAAAGAAGAACACTCAAAATTAAGATATAAATTTAAAAATTCTGAAAAAATTGAAAAAAATTACTCCCAAACATATCAGGACTTATTTATATTAAGTATGTTAGATGGAAAAGAAAAAGGCACTTATGTTGAAATAGGAGCAGCTGATCCTTTCCATAATAGTAATACAGCTTTATTAGAAAAAGAATTTAACTGGACAGGGGTATCATTAGAAATCAATGAAGAAGAAGTAAATAAATTTAACTCTCAACGTTCTAACGCGTGCCTTTTACAAGATGCTACAGTTGTTAACTATGAAGAGTTATTTGTTAATAACAACTTTAGTGAGGTTATAGATTACCTTCAAGTTGATTGTGAACCGGCTGAAATAACATTTAAAGCGTTACTTTCAATTCCTTTTGATAAATATAAATTTAGAGTAATCACCTTTGAACATGATTATTATTTAAATCATTCTTTAGATTATAGAAATCTTTCTAGAAAATTCTTAGAAGCTCATGGTTATAAAAGAGTAGTAGGAGATATAGCTCCTGACTCAAATAGTACATTTGAAGACTGGTGGATACATCCTGAATTAGTAGATTCTGAAATTTTTACAACAATGGTAGATTATTCTGAAAAAATTAAAAGAGCAGATCATTATATATTAAATGGCTAATCAAGATTGGAAAATAACACCCTATGCTACTATGGAGATTACAACTAATCTACCTAAAAAAGGCTGTGTTGTTGATTGCATTTTTTGTCCTCAAAGAACTTTAGTTAAAAATTATAATGGAACCCGTCATTTATCTTTAGATGACTTTAAAAGAGCAATAGATAAAATCCCAACAGAAGTTAGAATTACTTTTGCTGGTTTTACTGAACCTTGGACTAATAGGCATTGTACTGATATGTTGTTTTATGCTTATGAAAAAGGACATAGAATAGCAGCATTTACTACAGCAGTAGGAATGACAGTAGATGATGTAAAAAGACTTAAAGATGTTTCTTATGATAATGGTCCTAACGCTGGTTTTGTTTTACATTTACCTGACCAAGAAAGATTAGCAAAGCATCCTATAACTCCTCGTTATATAGAAGTTATTGAAGCTTTCGGGCTCTATCAAGATTCTTTTAACACATTTCATTTAATGTCAATGGGTACTGTCCATGAATCTATTAATCATATTTTTAGTCATGCTAGCAATCCTGAAATGTGGTCTAGAGCAGGAAACTTAATAGGTGAAGCCATTCTAAAACCAGAATTACTAAATGTTAAAGAATTATTCAGATCAGTATATCATGGTGAGTCACCTAAAACATGTGGTTGTATAGAAAATTTATACCATAATGTAATGCTTCCAAATGGGGATGTATCTTTATGTTGTATGGATTATTCTTTAAGTTATATTATAGGAAATATGTTTGAACAAGAATATGAGGAAGTTATTCCAAAATTAAATTCTTGTTATGATATGTGCCGTTATTGTGAAAATGGAGTTAACCCTAATTAAAATATGAAATCAATAATTATAGTTTCTGCTTATTGTCCTGATGATGAAAGAAAACAAATGCTTGAGAATTGTATTGACTCTCTTCAATTTTTAAGAGAAGATTTTGATATTTTAATATCAACTCATACTCATATTCCTGAACATATATCTAAAAAAGTAGATTTTGTTTTCTTTGATGCTAATAATGATTTAATTTATGATTGGGATAGAATGAATTTACCTTGGTTTTCTCCTTATTCTGGATTAGTTATAGTTTCTTCTTTAATATCTAACTTTAGTACTTATTCTGCTGTAAATAGAGTATTTTGTGGTGGTTTAGGTGTAGCAAAAAATTTTGGATATGAAAAAGTTCATTGGATTGATTATGACACTATTATTAATGATTCTTCTGAGTTTTATGAAAATAATAAACTTTTAGATGAATATATGACTATCCAATATACAAATGACACTAATGAATTTTTTGAAAAAGATAAAAAATACGATTGGGGATATGGCATATTCCAGTCCTTTAATTTAAATAAAGTAAGTGAACTTTTAATCACATATAATGAAAAAGAATTATTAAAAATATTAGACAATAGTGCTTATAAAACTAATGAAGCTATATACCAAGACATTTACAGATTAAATGGTGAAAAAATTCTTTATAAAGACTGGAACCTTTTTCAACTAAAAGATAATTATTTTAATTTATCTGTAAATACTCAAAAAGATGACTTAAATGATTGGTTTGTTCCCTTTTATAACACTAAAACAAATAAAATAGATGTAATTGCTTGGAACTCTAAAAGAGATTATTCTGTAAATGTAAATTTTATTATTAATCAAGAAAAAATAATATCTTTAAAAGATATATCTAAAAATACTTGGAAAATGCAAGAGATAGATATTATTGAAAATATAAATGAAATACTAATACTTGTAAATAATAAAATAAAAAATCACATTGTTATAGATACTCCTGAATTAAAAGAAAAATTTAAAAGAAATAATCATACTAGATACAACTAAAATGAAAAAAATAGCTTTAATTACTAGTTTTTGTAATACTGAAGAAAAACTAAAATTATTACATAATAACATAGTTACTTTAAAAGAAATGGGTTTAGATACAATGATATTTTCTTTTTTTCCCCTTCCAAAACATATAGTAGATTTAGTTAATTATACTTTAATAATAAAAGAAAATCCTGTATTCACATGGCCTGGTAAATACATTAATTATTGGTATGGATTTGACTCTAGTGATTTCTCCATTCATATGTCTTCAGCTACACCAGATTATGGTTATGCTGTTTTAAATCAAATAAAAAGAATGTCTGAATTAGCTTTATCTTTAAATTATGATCATTATTTTATAGTAGATTATGATCTTAATATTAATGAATCTGCTAAAAATATTTTTTTAGACAATAAACCTAATAGTTTTTATCCAGGAAAAAGAGGAGATGGAGCTTTTCCTGTAAGTTTATATTTAGTTTCTTTAAGTAAAAAATATTTAACTAGATTTAAAAATTTAATATCTGAAGAAAGTTATCTAGTAGACCCTTTAGACTCAGCTGAATCTTGGCTTTATAAAATCCTTCCAGGTATTCCTGGAATTATTGAAAATCAAGTTGTAGAAGATTTAGTTTATAATTATAAAGATTCAAATTTTTTTGATCATTCCATAATAGATAATATTAAATTATTTATTCATAAAATTGAAAATCAAGATATAAAGTTTATTTTTTATAGTTTTGAAAATGAAAAAACATTTACAGTAAAAACTGAAGATTTTATACAAGAATATATTGTTAAAGAATGGGATGAAATAACTTTACCTTATAAAACATATGATTCTTTAATTGTTATCTATAATGAAAAAGAATACAATTTTACTAAAATAACAAACGAGATAAAATTTAATTTATTTAGAAAAACTTATAACATATGATAAATATAACTTATAATAGAAAAAATAATTTAACTCGAGTTGAATTAAATGATTTAACTTTAATTAAAAACCATCTTCCTTTAAAAATTCAGTTTAAAAATATAGTATCTAATGAAATTCACTACGAAACAGAGTTAAAAGATTATCATTGGGCAGAATGGAGAGACGCTGAACAAATTACTGATGTTTTAATATATTCTTCAACAGGAAAATTAATTTATGAATATAAATGGAATCCAAATATTGATGGAGATATTCATGAAAAAATGTTATGGTATTATTTAAAAGGCAGACAATTACAAGGACTGAAATCTAACGGTTTGGTTATTGGTGCTCATGATGGTAGAAATGGACATTGGATATACCCCGTTAAAGAAAATTTGACAAATGCTACTTTAGTTGATGGAAGTGAAAAACAATTTCAAAATTTAAAAGAAAACTATTTTGATTCTCTTAATACAGAATTTAAAAATACTATTGTCACAACAGACGGATCTGATGTAGAATGGTATCAAGGTGGAGAAGGCTATACAGATACAATAATACCTTCAGTAATAAATGAATGGTTAAACCCTTCAGAAATAACTAAAACATATAGAAAAAGCATATCAATTAATGAATTGTTAAAAGAGCAAAATTATGATTGGTTACATTTAGATGTAGAAGGTTTAGATGGAGATTTAATTTTAGCTTTGGAATCTAGACCTAATTTAATAATTTATGAAGATGAAAATTTAGATATAATTACTAAAACTAAGCTTGATATTTGGTTTTTAGCAAATTCTTATGAAACAATCAAGCATACTTGTAATGTGTTAGCTATTAAAAAATAAATATGGAAAATAAACAATTTAATCTTCAAGAATTTTTAGCCCCTTATACTCAACTTCTTAAAAACTCAGGGATAACTCGTTTAAAATATTATGAGTATATAATTGAAAAACTAGTCAATTTAAATCGTCCTATTACTGTAGTTGAAACAGGAACAATGTGGGAAAGTTTAGATAATAATATGGGCGCTTTTACTTATATTTTTGGAGATTTAATAAAAAATCACACAGGAGGAAAACTAATAACCATTGATATCTCAGAACAAAATATTAATAACTGTAAAGAATCTACAAAAGAATTTTCAGAGGTAATTGAGTATGTAGTTTCTGATTCTGTAACTTATTTAGAAGGTTTAAATGATGAAGAGGTTCAACAAGTAGATTTCTTTTATTTTGATTCTTATGATTTACATGTTCCTGATCCTATACCATCTCAACTTCATCATTATAGGGAATTAAATGCTGTTTACAAACGTTTACGTGATGATGTTTATTTAGCTGTTGATGATAATTATTTACCTAATAGTTGGATTAGGTGGGATACTTATGTTGATGGAGTGTGTGTTGATCAAACTAAATATGACGTTAGTCCTTTTCGTTTTTTAGGAAAAGGAACATTAATTGATTGTTTTTTAATGGATAATAATTGGAAACGTAATGATGAAATGTTAAATTTAGGACATGACCATTGTTATATCTTAGCATATGAGAGAAAATAAACCTAAATATTTAACTTTATTTAATTAATATGAAAAAAGTAATAGTAACAGGAACAAATGGATTCATAGGTTTAAACCTAATGAGAGAATTAGACAAGCAAAATTATTTAACTTGTGGAATAGATGATGCCTATCTTTTACATAGTAAATGGGAAGATAATTTATTAAAACAACTTAATAGTTTAAATTATGATGCTGTATTCCATGTAGGGGCTTGTTCAGATACTTTAGAACAAGATGTTAACTACATGATGGTTCGAAATTATGAATCAACTAAAGTAATAACTAAATGGTGCAAAGAAAATAATAAACCAATAATTTATTCCTCATCAGCCGCAAATTATGGTATTAATAATCGTTATCCTTCAAATTTATATGGTTGGAGTAAATATGCTGCTGAAGACTATGTTATTTTAAATGGTGGTATTGGATTACGTTATTTTAATGTTTATGGACCCGGTGAACAAAATAAAGGCAAAATGGCCTCAGTAGCATATCAAATGACTCAAAGATATAAAAAGGATGAAGACATTAAATTATTTCCTTTAAATCCAAAACGTGATTTTGTTTATGTTAAAGATATAATTAACGCTAACATTTATGCTTTAGAAAACTATGACAAATTAAAAGGAAACTTTTATGAAGTTGGATTTGGAGAAGCAAGATCTTTTGAGGATATTATGAATATTTTAGAAATTCCTTTTACATACCACAACGAATCTATCATTCCTAAAGGTTATCAATTTTATACTTGTAGTGATAAAACTAAATGGATGGGTGGTTGGAAACCAAAATGGAATTTAGAAAACGGATTAAAAGATTATGACTTATAAACCAAAAGTATATGTTCATGGTTCTTATATAGGAACCACAGGTTATAACCAACATACAAGAGACTTTTTTAGAGAGTTATCTAAACATTTGCAATTAAAAGTTAGGAATTTTACAATTGGTAAAACATGGGATGGTCTTAATGATACTCCTCATGATAATGAACTTTATATTAATGAAGTAGATAAATCTATATTACATGAACAGATATTATGGAATGATAATGGTGGAAGAGATAACCATAAAATATATTATGATAAATCTAAAGAATTTTTACATGATTTAAATATTGTTTTATGTGAAACTAATCACCATTTATTTTATGATGGATATAATGGTCCTAAAATAGCATATAATGTTTGGGAAACAACCCAACAACCAGAAGAATTTTTTAATAAATTAAAAGAATTTGATGAATTATGGGTTCCTTCAAAATGGCAACGTGACGTGACCATCAAACAAGGATACCCAGAAGATAAAATTAAAGTTGTTCCTGAAGGAGTTGATGTTCATACTTTTTACCCTGAAGAAACAACTCATGAATTAACATCAGATGGTAGATTTAAATTCTTTTTAGCTGGAAGGTGGGATTATAGAAAATCAACTAAAGAAATTATTGAAACATTTTTAAATACATTTAATGAAAATGATCCTGTTGACTTAATTGTTTCTATAGATAATCCTTTTTCAGGAGATGGTTTAGAAACAACAGAAAATAGATTAGAACATTATAGTTTAACAGATCCAAGAATTAAAGTAGTTCATTTTCCATCTAGAGAAGACTATATCAAAATATTAAAATCATGTAATGTGTTTTTATCTTGTGCTCGTTCTGAAGGTTGGAATTTACCTTTAATTGAAGCAATGGCTTGTGGTATTCCATCAATCTATTCTAATTGTTCAGGTCAACTTGAATTTGCTAAAGATAAAGGAATACCAGTAAATATATTAGGCGAAAAATCAGCAAATAACTCATCATATAATCATTTTAATGATTACACAGGTAATTATTATGAACCTGATTTTAATCATTTACAACTAATGATGATGTATTCTTATAAAAAGTATGATGAATGCAAGAAAAATGCCCTAAAAGAATCAGAAGAAATTAGACACAATTTTAGTTGGGAAAAAGTAGGACAAATTGGTTATAAAACTATAATAGAATTTTATGAAAGGAATAAATATAAAAATGCTCAATTAAAAAATGAAATAAAAATTAGTTATTTTGATGGTCCTAAAATAGAAATTGTAGGAGATAAACTAGAACAATACCATATTGAATTTTTAGATGAAAATAATAATATTATTCATGAGGACACTATCACTAATAACATGTGGACAAAATGTGCTAGAACATATTATACTAAATGGAAAATTAAAGTTAACGGAAATATAATTGAAGAACTTAACTTAAATAATAAACGAGTATTAATAGGATTAGAGTCAAAATCTATTGGTGACACAATTGCTTGGACACCCTATGTTATTGATTTCGCTAAAAAACATAATTGTAAAGTAATTTTAAGTACATTTCATAACCATTGGTTTAAAGGATTAGAGACATATAAAGACATTGAATTTATAGAACCAGGACAATCAATAAACTGTGATGTTATATATCGAATAGGATGGTTTAGAGGAGAATCAGGTAAATGGGACAAATTTGAAATGTATCCTAATTATCCTCAAACTCAACCACTCCAAAAAACAGCATCAGATATTTTAGGTTTAGAATTTAAAGAAGTAAATTATGGAATAAATTTTACCCCAAAACCTAAATCAACAAAAGCAGATTATATTGTTATTGCTCCTGAATCAACGGCTGGTTGTAAAGAGTGGCCTTATGATAGTTGGGTATCACTATCTAAAATGCTACATGAACTAGGGTATACAGTAGTGACACTTACAAGTAAACCATATAATATAAAAGGTAATTTAAATATTCATGGTAAAACACTGAATGAATCTATGGATATTCTTTATAACGCTAAATTTTTAATAGGATTAAGCTCAGGACTATCTTGGATAAATTGGGCTTTAGGAAAACAAACAGTGATGATTAGTGGTTTTTCTCAAAAAGATCATGAATTTATATCCAATAATATAAGAATACAAAATGAACATGCTTGCAATTCATGTTGGAATAACACTAACTTTATTTTTGACCCAGGAAATTGGGATTGGTGCCCAATATGGGAAGGAACAGATAAACAACATATTTGTAAAAAATCAATTTCTCCATTAACAGTCTTTAACTTATTGCCATTATGATAGATTTAAATAACTTTGATTGGGGTTGGATGGATGAATTAACTGATAAAGTACATATATATTCTGATGGTACTGAAAAGTCTATAGGTCAATATCATAAAGAAAGTATGATAAAAGAAATTTTTAAAGATAAATGTTATGAAAAAATAATTCAAGTTGAGACTGGAGATATTGTTATTGATATTGGAGCTAGTGTTGGTCCTTTTGCTTATTCTATTTTATCTAAAAATCCAAAACATATTTTTTGTTTTGAACCTAGTGAAAGAGAATTTAAAATACTTGTTAAAAATTTAATAGGTTATCAAGTTACTCCTATTCCTAAAGGTATTTCAAATATAAATTCTATTGTTAAATCTAATGTATTATTTGGTGGAGAATCTGAAATGGAATCTATTACTTTTTCTAGATTTATTAATTTATATGGTTTAGGAAAAATTGATTTTATAAAAACAGATTGTGAAGGAGGAGAATATGATATTTTTAATGATGAAAATATTAATTATATTTTAAATAATGTTAAAAAAATATCAGGAGAATGGCATTTAAGCACTCCTGAATTAAAAGAAAAATTTAGAAATTTTAGGGATAACTACTTAATTAAATTTAATAATTTTGAAGTTTATTCTGTAGACGGTGTTAATATCAAATGGGATTTATGGAATGAACATTTTATAGAGTATTATAATGAAGTTATAATTCATATAGATAATCGTTAATTCTTTTAAAACTTATAATATTTATCATAAATGGCTTTAGAAACATTATCAAAAACAGGTATAACCAATGGACAAACAATCCAGTCCTATCATGTTACCCAATCTATAGATGCTTTAACAGGAACTATAGGATATGCTTTAACTGTTTCTGGTTCTTTTACATTCATTGGAAGCACAACAGGAAGCGGATATTTTGCTAATTCAGTTAACGCCGACAAAGTAAAAAACTTTAACCTAGCATCAGACAAAGGTTATTCAGTTCCTTATATTCAAATTACAGGTTCAGCGGGAGCTTTAGGTTATACAGCTAACCAAGAGGGAGATGGTACTACTATGTTTACATATAACCCACTAACTAATCTCTTACAGGCCACTGCTTCTTATGCTACTTCAGCTTCTCAAGCTATATCAGCATCATATGCTCCACCAAGTACACCAACCTCATATAATCCTAGTTATATATTAATTAATGATTTTAATAATACATCATCTGGTGTTCCTTATACTATAGACAGTAGTGTACCTTCTGTTATTTATATTTCTCAATCAGTATCTCCTCTTGGTCAACAAAGTTTAGGTCTTTTATTTAATAATTTAGCACCCCAAGATGATGGTAAAATAATTACTTTTAATGCTTATTATGATTTACAAGCCCCAAATTTAAATTCTGATGATATTTATATAACTTCCTCCGGAGCAAATATTTTTGGATTAGGAGGTGTAACAATAGCTATTAATGGTGATAATACATTAACTGCTTTAGGAATAGCCAACCCAACTAGTTTTGACTGTCAATGGGTAAATGGTGGAGGAGGTCTTACACAAGGTTGGTATTTTATTAAAAAATCTTAATATTTATATTAAATGGAAAAAATAGTTTTAACACAAGAAGAGTTAAATGAAATAAATAAAGTTTCTCAAAGCCAAAAAAATTTAATTGAAACTTTTGGGTTTTTAGAGTATCAAATTCAAGATTTGGAATTACAAAAATTAAAACTTGTTGAAGATATGAAAATGCAAAAATCTCAAGAAGTTGAAGTTGCTAAAAAAATAAATGAAAAATACGGTGAAGGAACAATAAACATCAATACTGGAGAATTTATAAAAACAAATTGATTTTTGAACCCTTTGCCAATATTTATTAACAAATAACGACTTAATAAGATGGCATCAACACTAATATCACCTGGCGTACTCGCAATCGAAAACGATCAGTCATTTATCACCCAACAACCAGTAACCGTTGGAGCAGCTATTATTGGACCTACAGTTAAAGGTCCTGTAGAATTACCTACTATTGTAACTTCATATAGTCAGTATCAAAATACTTTTGGTACTACTTTTACTAGTGGTAGTGATTCTTATACTTATTTCACTTCAATTGCAGCTTATAACTATTTTGCAAATGGTGGTGAAAGTTTGTTAGTAGCTAGAGTAGTTACAGGTTCATTTACACCAGCAACAACAGACACTGGTTCTGTAACAGGAACTAACGGTATTGAAAATGCTGTAGGTGCTCCAGTTTCTATTATGAACTCTGCTTCATTATCACAATCATTTGCTTTAGAAACTATTTCTGAAGGTACTATAATGAATAGTGTTAGCCCAACAGGTTCAAATGGTACTCTTACTTCTGGATCAAGTGATAACTTAAGATGGGTAATTACAAATCCTGATTATGCTAATGGTACTTTTTCATTAGTTATTAGACAAGCTAATGATGATAATAATAACCAAAGTGTTTTAGAAACTTGGACTAATTTATCATTAGACCCTAAAGCTGATAATTATATAGCTAGAGTAATTGGTGATCAAACCTTAAATTATAACTCAACTAATAACCAAATCCAAGTATCTGGTTCATATCCAAATCAATCAAGATATGTAAGAGTTAAATCAGTTGATCAGAAAACCCCAGACTTCTTTAGTAATACTGGTTTAGCTAAATCTGAATTTACTGGATCTATTCCAGCAGCAGGTAGTGGTTCATTTATAGGTGCTACAGGTGATTTATTTGTAGACGGAAAAGCTCAATATTATGATAAAATCACTAGTGCTTTATACGCTCAAGGTTTAACTAGTAGTAGTTATGATAACATGATTAATTTATTATCTAACCAAGATGATTATAGATTTAACGTGTTATTAACTCCTGGTTTATTTAATTCTTTACAAACATCTCAAGTTACAAATATTATTAATAATACTCAAAATAGAGGAGATAGTATTTATGTTCTTGATTTAGTACCTTATGATTCAAATGTAGCTACAGTCACTACTGAAGCCGCTGAAAGAAATACCTCATACGCTGCTTCATACTGGCCTTGGGTTCAAACAATTGACCCAGATACTTTCCAAAGAGTTTGGGTTCCAGCTTCAACTATGATTGGTGGTGTTTATGCTTATAACGACAGTGTAAGTGAGCCATGGTTCGCACCAGCAGGTATTAACAGAGGTGGTTTATCAACTGTAGTAAGAGCTGAACAAAAATTAACTCAAGCTAATAGAGATAGTTTATATA
>Ga0222714_10004086_pt1 | contig 14528 bp, 10 predicted proteins | sample C33_3DmetaG_FD_165048 | JGI IMG/M metagenome (GOLD analysis project Ga0222714, IMG submission 165048) | Estuarine water microbial communities from San Francisco Bay, California, United States - C33_3D | ecosystem: Environmental > Aquatic > Marine > Unclassified | place: USA: California... | reverse complement strand
TCACCGGATCGGTTCGTGGCATCTCGGCTGCTATCGTTGACTTTAGGGATACACGATCTGCCAGCGTCAATGGCAGACCCTTGGTTACAACCGCAGAATTTAATGGTAAGAAAGAGTTCCGGCTCAACGGATATGGCCGCGATCCTCAAGTTACTATTACTCAGAATGAACCTCTTCCGATTCATATTAACGGCATAATCTCGGAGCTAGTAGTCTGATGTTCCCTTGGCTTCTTCCATTACTCGGACTTGCTGGCACTGCTGTGCAAGTAGCTGGTCAAATTAAAGCTGGGCAGGCTGCTGAAAAGGAGTCTCGCATTAACGCCAAGGCTCTTGAAGCTGAGAAGACGATGAATGCAGCGGTAGCCAAGCAGAATATGAACCGCAGGATTGCGGACTATCAACAGAATATGTCCGCAAATATTGCCCAGTTTTCTATTGGCGCTGGCCGCGCCGATAAGTCCGTCGAGGCTTTTATGAAAGCCCAGAAGGAAACTCTTGGCAAAGACATTAAGGCAATCCAGACGCAGGGCTATCTACAGCAACAGGCGGATACAGTCGCAGTTGCTTCTGAGAAAGCTAGAGGGAAAGGCGCTATGACTGCCGCTCGTATTGGCGCAGCTACTACGCTTCTTAGCGGCGTCAACAATTACTATACAACAAAGGGCGACTAATAATGGCAGTCATTCGTGAGCAACGTCAGTTTGGTGTAAGCCCAGTTCGAGTCGTGAGGGCCGATACTGGTGGTCAACTTATTGGGCAGGCGATGGCTCAAGCTGGCGAAACATTCTCTGACATTATGTTCAAGCGGGCTGCGGTCCAAGCCGAGAAGGCTGGCAAAGAAGCTGCCTTGTCCATTGAAGCTGAGAAGGTTGTTACCTTTGATCCTATTACGCAAAAACCTGTCGCATACACACCGCCAAAACCTTTTGGCACTATTGCAGCCGAAGCGTATCAGAATGTAATCAATCAGCGGTTCAATCAAGAGATTGAGTCTGACATTAAATTGAGGGCAGCAGAGCTTGCCTCTCAGTTCCAAAACAGTCCGAATGGTTCCGAGCTTTATAAGCAAGCAATGGATGATTACGTCAACCAGCTAAAAGAAAATGCTGGCGGTATGTATGGCGAGTATATCTCTGGTGTCGGCACTGATTACACAGAGATGACCTACCTTAATCTCAAAGAGAATGAGAGGGCTAGGGCTAGGGCGCAGCAAATAGCTGCGATGAATGACAATAACCTTGATGTAATTTCTCAGGTTCAAGCCGCTGCCGCTCAAGTTGGCGCACAACAAGCGGCAGAAATGTTTCCCGAAACCGCTTTGTCTTTGGGTGCTGCTTCCGGACTTTTGGATAGTTCTGCCGACAAGAGGATTCGTGAAGCATATAGAATCGCACTAGCTCAAGGCGATGCTGAATATATTTTCAATCAAGCAATTAATAGCGGAAAATATACCGCAGAAGAGCTTCATTTAAATCGTGCAGCCATTAGCACTAGCAGTGGTTATTCACGAATTACCATTCCAGAGCTTAAGCAGTCACTTGCCCCGTTCAGTTCTAACTATAGTGACTGGTCCGAAATTACAGGCCCGCTTCTCGACACGTTCAACAACTTAATCGTTGAGAAAACGAATCGCATTAAGTTTGAGAATATGGCTGTTGTGTCTCGCGTCACAACTCGTCCGATGGATTTTGGACTTGATCCTAATGGTTACTTTACTGACCCCCAATCCTCGATTGGAATGCTGACTGAAGCAGCCCAAAACTGGAAAGTTATTAGCACTACAGAACCTGACCTTTGGCAGCAAGATACTGCTGAATATCAAGCAAAGTATAACGCCGCACAAAGAAATTACTTTGAAGCTATTGCCACTTCTATCGATGCTTACACGCTTTCATTGCCGTCCGGAATTGATGGCGTAGAAGAAGTCTCAAAGCTACAGACCGTTATTCAAATGGGTGGTCGAGGCAGGGAGGATTTAAGTGAGGCATCGCGCACATTGCTTTCTCAAATGGAAGCAGTAGATGGCGCTACTGGACTAAAAGATTTTGAATCCGCTCTTCTTGATCATCTTGTTGTCTCCAAAGCTCGTTTGAGAGATCAAGAAGAAATTAACAACATTAGGGCCGCTCAAGCTGAAGAAGCTAAACAACTTGAGTTTGGTAATGAGTATACGGCCTCTGTAGACCTTGTTGCGCCCTCTATCAAAACCCCTTTGGATACAGAGCTTATCATTGAGGCTCTGAGAACCAAGAATACAGAAAACCTACCAGATCAATTTAAGAAATTCGTAGAAGATATTATTAACCTCGGGCAAAAATCTGGGTCTGATGAATATATCAATCGTGCGGATGGATACGTTAATGACCTTCGGACAATCTTTGAAGCTCGTGAGCAGCGCAGAAAAACCGAACAGGGAAAAATAGAGGCCGCTGATGCTCTAGCTGCCGCGCAAGATAAAGCCCGAAATCAAAATCAAGCTCGAATTATTGTTCAAGAAAGTAGGGCGGAAATCTTCAATGCTTCCTCTATTGAAGAGGTTGAGGCCCTCAGACAGTCGGCCATAAATGGTCTTGAATCTCTTCTTGGAGACGCAGAGGATAATTCTTTCATCATCAGCCTCAAGAATAAAATCGAAGACGTTACTGCTGAAGTTTATGTGCGGAGCATACTGACTACGGCTGACAGTCGCAGAGAGTTTATGACCCTCATGTATGCACTTGGGGGTGATGAAAAGGCACTAGAAATTCTTAAGGATGATCCAAGGCTAGAGCAAATCAAGCAGGCCAGAACGTATGGCAGTGCCGATACGGACTCATACTCCAGTAACCTTAATCGCATTTCTGGCGATCTTATAGATCAAGCCAATGCTATTGAAGTTCAACAACAGTATGATTTAAACGCACGAAGAGTTTCTTTGGGATTGGGAAATCCAAACTCTCCGCAAGATCAGCAGACTGCTGAGAATATTCTTGGAGCAGACTTTATAGACAGATTGATTGGTGGTTACCATACACCGGAAGAACTTAATATCGCTCGAAATGCGCCACCCACAGGCGTTATAAATTCTTTCAATACAATCCAGAATGCACCGATTGAGCGTCAACTTGAGCTTCTTAACGCCTATTCTCAGTTTGGCTTTATTGAGAGCAGGGGCCAGCTAATTCAATCTAGGGCTGCTACCGCTATAGACCCTAGTGCTGTAGCTTACATGGACAGCTTGCAACAATTCCTTGAGTCAAGTGGCGCAACAACTCAACAAGGTATGTTGTTCTACGCAGAACAATTTAGGCAAGTTAGAACTCCGGAAGTGGTTGAGAAGGTAAACAGCTATTTCCAGAAAAACCCACCAAGTGTTGATGGGGAAGAGTATAGCAGTGTCAATGATTTCCTTGGCTCTCGTTTCTACGAGCATGGACTGAATGACAGAACCATGAAGTATATACGCGACAGGTTTTATATGGATGCTGTTGCCAAGCAAAATACTGGACAAGTCCTTGACCTGAAAACTTGGGCAGAGGGTATTGATGGATATATCAATAGAGACTTGTCTTATGATCCCCGCGTTTGGGATGGTGGCATTTGGCCTGCTGATTTTGAAATGTCTGATCTTAGCACTTCTATTGGTTTTACTTTTTTTCCAATTAGTGTGTCAACGGGAATCCAATCTTCCCCAACTGGATTGGTTCTAGAAGAAGCTCGTCGCCAGCAATGGGCTAAGACAGAATTTGGTCTTGTGAAGACACTTGGAGGTGAAGAGCAAGCTGCTTTATTTGAGCAGTATGTTGCTCAAACTGTTGGTCACAACAGGTGGATTCTTCGCCCAGTCTCAACTGTGTCTCGGGATGGCGGCGTTGTTTATGAAGTCCTTGATGTTACTAGCGGTGTGCCTAATCCAGCAATAGCGCGATCTGGCGGGCGGAATGAGCCGGAACCTATCGTTGAGCCTATCTATGTTTCAACAAGAGGGTCAACATTCCTTGGGGCAAAAGTTGCTGCTGAAAAAGCTGCTATTGCTGCCGAAATGGAAGAAGCAGAAGCAAGGTTGAGTGCGCCAGTAACTTCACAAGATCAGAATATTATCGAAAGAACTATCAAAGGCGTTGGCGCTTTCTTTGGTGGCCGTTCTCGCTCAGATCAGGCGCTGTCTGATTCAATCAGCGATTTTGGTAATACATTCTCTAGCCAAATCGAAACTCTTGGTGTGGGCGATAGATCGACCCAAAGAGGCTTGATCTCTGGTGGCATTGGTTCTTTGGATAGATATAAAACCAGACTTGAAAGAGCTTTGGTAAATACCGAGCAGGGAACTCCACGTTATAACGAAATTCAAAATCTCCTTGGGGAAATCCAAAAGATAAATGAACTTCACGGAAGGTGAGTAAATGCCGATTGATCGTAGCCAGTTTGCTCTTGGCAACTTTTCTGGGGTCAGGCGCGGGCCGATTGAGAGGCCAGCGTTTTCTGAAACTGTTAGTGCAACGATTGGTTACACATACGATCCCGCCTATGAGTTTGTTCGCAATAGGATAATCTATGGCAATGTTCGCCAGAAGGATTACAATCCTATGGCCGACATGGAGGGCTACGAGCAATACGCAGTTCACTTAACCCGTGCGGTAAGTCCAGAGCATATGATTGATCTGAAGCGCGGGATTGATGAGTCTGCTAAACGTAGACAGGTTCTTGCAAGTTCTTCGCTTTCGGCTCAGTTCTTTGCGGGCCTGTTTGATCCAATAAATTTGGTTGCATTGCCTTTGGGTGGTCCTACTGTTGGCGCTCTCCGCTCTGCCGCTCGCGTTGGGGTGGGCGTGGGCGCGTTGCAGGCTGGCACTGAGCTTGCCATGATTCAACCTTTCGATCCGCTACAGACCGCCAAAGAAAGCGCGATGAATGTTGCTTCTGCTACATTGTTCGGTGGTGCGCTTGGTGGCGTTGCGAGCATTCCAATTTCTCGTAGAGCTAGAGCGTTGACCGCTTTTGAAGAAAACTTGGCAGGAACACTTGAGTTTACTCAGAGGATGGAATTGTTCCGGACTCTTACTCCGGAAGACCTCACCACTCTTAATCAACAGCAAACCAGAATACTTGGCAATGCCAGTGAGAATCAATTACGGCTTGATCGGGCAAAGGCTTACAACGAAATAGATCAGCTAAGACGATCTTCTGGTGCGGCTGCAAAGTTAGCTTCTATCGATCAGATTGAAGTTAAAACAACATATATCAATTCAATAGAAAAAGAGTTAGCTCTCAGGGCGCTTGAGGCTGGGGGATACAACAAGGAAAACGCTTTAGACTTTGCTATCAATGCGTTCATAGATAGCCCCCTTTATCAGACTCTAACCACGCCGTTCAAAAGAATTATTCAATCTCCCAAAACGCCAGCAAAGGTAAAAGAATATACTATCAGACTTGCTGGCGACAGCGCACTGAACCATGCCTACAGTGCTGTTCTTGGTGTGCCTTCTACTCAATCCGTTCATTCAAGAGCGCAGATGCGTAAGGGTCAAGTTGCTGCGGCCTACGACAACCTTCATCAAGTATATAGAGAATCATATGGCGTAAAGGATACACGTTTCCTTGACATTGATCTTATGAATACTGCAAGGAAAGCATTTGATTATGATAATTCTTTTGAAGGTTTTATGCGGAGGGTAAACGAAAAGCGAGTTAAGAAACTTCCCTTCTCAGCCTCAGAGGCTAAAGCGGCCAAGGTTATTGATGATTTCTTTAAGAGCGCAGAGCGAGAGCTATACGATATGGGCATGATTGGCCTTACTGGTCGATTGAAGAAACAACTCGAAAGTATTGAGTCCGCAATCTTTAACCTTGAAGACGAGGCCAAGTCTATACGTCTTGTTTTGGGTAAGAACGCAGCGGGTGATCCTGAGTATCAGCGTATCGTAGGCGAGCTTGGTCGCCTCAATTCGGATAGGGGTGGTATTGAAAGAGACTTGGGTATGGCTCTAAATGCCCCGCCTACTTTAACTGAGAATTGGACTCCTCGGTTTTATGACAAGAGAGCAATAAAAAAGAATATGGCAGAGGTTGTTCAAATCTTTGAGGACCATTACCGCGCCAATCCAGAAGTATGGGACCTCAAAGATGGAAAGTGGGTTAAGGAAATTCTTCCGACCGATCCTGTCTCTATAAATAAAAGAGCGAAGGATACTGTTGCAGCAATCTTAGAGGAAGATGATCTTGTTTCTGTTGTTGCAGGAACCAGCCGCAAGAAACACTTCAACGGAAGGATTGACATCGAAACCGAAAAGGTTTGGGACTACATCATTAAAGACCCCATTAACATTATGCGGGCATACTCTACTCGCATCTCTCCGACAGTAGAGTTTAATAAAGCATTCGGTGGCCGCAGCATTCAGAAGGTTGATCGTGAGCTTCGTGAAGAGCTTGCTCTTGCTGGCGTTAAAGAAGGCGAAGCCAACAGGATTATGTCAGACTTTCTGCATCTATATGATTCTGTTGCTGGCATTGTCATGAAGGAACCGGATCGATGGGATAACAAGATTGCTTTTGGTTTGAGAAAACTTGCTGAACTCAACTACATGGGTTCGGCTTGGCTGTCTGCATTTCCTGATACCGCTAGGATTATTGCGGAGCATGATCTTGACAATATGTCTAAAGCTATCAACCTTCTGCTGGATAAAAACATGAGGCCGATGCTCATGAAGGACGCCAGACTATCCGGTGAAGCTCTTGATTATTTCCATAATTCTGTGGGCTTAAGGCTCATGGAAGACCTTATGAATGACCCATCAACGCAAACCATTTGGGATACTGCTACTAGCGGGTTTTATGTTCTAAACGGACTAACGCCATTTACGCAGGCCCTCAAGGTATTGGACGGTATTGTCACTGGTCACGAAATTATTGACACCGCTATAAAATACACCGAGGGCAAGGCGACAAAGCAAGACCTAACCAAGATGCTGCGCTACGGAATTTCCGTAGACCAGATGGAAAAGATTGCCAAATCTCCTTGGATTAAAACTCAAAATGGTATGTATATACCGAACACCGCACACTGGGAGGGTCATATATCTATACCAGACTTTGATGCTATTGGCCTCAAGGTTGTCGAGATTGACAACAATGGATCAACCCGTGTTGGTGTAATTTCTAATGGCGTATATCAACCTGTTGCTATCGACATTAAGAAGAAAACTTTTAGGTTTGATCGTGAGTATATCGAAGGCACAGAGTTTGATGCAAAGCCTTGGTTCCATCAGACCCAAATGATTCAGGGCCGAACTGTCTTCCCAAAAGATGCCTTCGCTACACCGAAGGATTGGGCAAACTTTAGAATGCTTAGAGCGGCTGAAGAAATCAAATTGGGAGCAAAGGGCGCACTATCTGTTGCTCAAGAAAATGCTTTGGACAAGGCGGCTTGGAATAGGCTTAAGAAAGCCAGCAAGATTACGCAAGAAACTGTCGATACATTTAGGACTGCTCTTGGCAATTCGATCTTGAACACTGTTATGTCCGCAACTCCAGCTGATAAGCCAATGGCTACGTCCGGTCGCTTCCGTGTTCCGCATAAGATTGGAAAGCAATTCGGATTCAAAGAAGACCCAATGCACAAGGGATACAGCATTATCCAAAGTCAGTTTCTTGGACTACCATTCCAGTTCTACAACTTTGCCCTAGCAAACGCGAACAAAACGATTGCTGCGTTTGGTCACGGCCAACTAAAGAACCAACTATTTGCAACATCAATGGCTCTTTCGTTTGGCTATATGTCTACAAAGCTGAGAACCCCAGAGTTTGCTTGGGAAGAAATGGACTACGCTGATAGGTTTGCCCGCGCATTTGATGCAAGTGGTATTCTCTCTATATATAGCGGTCTGTTCTACACTGGGCTGCATACATCTCTTGCCCTTGGCGGGCCTAATATTTCCGGTGGCGTTATCAATCCAAAGTTTCCCGTTGTGCCAGATAAGGTCAGAGGCGTTGTTGGACTCATGGGTGCTGGTCCGTCCATTGGATTTGATCTTGGGGCTGGCGCTTATGAGTTAATGTTTGGCGATAACAGGGGCGAAGGCGCAAAGCAGATATTCAGGAATCTTCCATATGCTCGATTGTGGTTCTGGAAAGATCAGATGAACGCAATGACTAGAGCTTGGGGATTGTAGTTTGTCCTAGTGCTTTTGTGCGTTGAGTTCACTGCCTCTTCTATGCAATTCATAGACGAAACAGAGGGCATAGCATGACCATTAACGCGGCAGACAACTCACCACGCATTGAGTATACGGTAGCGCAGGGCGTTACTCAGACGACCTTCTCGGTTCCGTTTGAGTTCTTTGACACTGGCGATCTAAACGTCTACGTTGATGGCGTCCTCAAGGTCGAGGGTTCTGACTACACTGTCACTGGCGGCGAGGGATCGACTGGTTCGATCATCTTTGTTGAGGCTGATCCGGCTGAAGTGCAGCAAGTCACTGGTGCCACTGGCGGAAGCCAAGTTGTCATTACCCGTGACATTCCCATTGAGCGCACGACTGACTTTAACGCTGGCTCAGACATCAATCGCGCTGCGCTGAACGAGCAACTTGACACGATCATTGCCCTGATTGCTGACGTTGACGACAAAGCCAGCCGCGCCATTCAGATTCCCGACTATGAGGTTGCGCCCAGTCTATCTTTGCCAGACATCGAAGACCGCAAGGGCAGGGTTCTTGCGTTTGATGAAACAACTGGTGATGTTGCTGTTGGCCCCGTTATTTCGGAAATTTCTACTCTTAATAGTATTACTGCTGATATTGCGAGGCTTGCTGACATTGAGGACGGAACACTAGCTACCGATGCAATTCAAACTGTGTCTGGAATTTCTAGCAACGTAACTACTGTGGCTGGAGTTTCCGGCAATGTTACAACGGTTGCTGGAATTAGCTCTGATGTTACTGCGGTTGCCGCTGATGCTACAGATATTGGAACAGTTTCAAGCAATATTGCTAATGTAAATACTGTTGCTGGTATCTCTGCTGATGTTTCCACTGTTGCTGCTGATGGCACTGACATTGGTGTAGTTGCTGGAATCTCTTCTGATGTAACTACTGTCTCTGGTATTTCTGCTAACGTTACAACGGTCGCTGGTATTTCTAGTGATGTTACTACTGTTGCTGGAATCAATACGTCTGATCTTGCTTCTGTTGCTGCTATTGATTCTGATGTGGCGACTGTTTCTGGAATTGCATCTAATGTAACTACTGTCGCTGGAAACAACGCCAATGTAACTACTGTTGCGGGAATTAGCTCTGACGTAACGGCTGTTGCGGCTGACGCTACTGACATTGGAACTGTTGCCACAAACTTGGCTGGCACTAACACTATCGGGACTGTCGCCGGATCGATCAGTAACGTCAATGCTGTTGGTGGCTCTATTTCTAGCGTAAATACTGTTGCGACCAACATCGACAATGTAAACGATTTCTTTGATGTTTACCGAACTGGGACATCATTTCCGACGACAAGCCTTAATGCTGGCGATCTGTTCCTAAACACCGACACTGGCACTCTTTATGTATATTCAGGTTCCGGATGGACTGCTGGAGTAACTGCTGGTTCTGGCTTTATGCCAATTTCCGGAGGAAATTTTACCGGAAATATTATTCTCTACGCTGATCCAACAAACAGCTTGGGCGCAGCTACAAAGCAATACGTTGACACGATTGCCGCCGCCGGATTGCACTACCACGCTCCCGTGCGGGTGGAGACTGATGGATCATTACCAGCAACCTATGATAATGGCACATCTGGCGTTGGCGCTACGCTTACAAACAGCGGCACACAGGAGGCTTTGGTCATTGATGGTGTCACCCTTTCAGTCAATGACAGGGTTCTTATCTACGCACGAACCAATGCCTTTGAGAATGGCGTTTACTATGTAAGTGACACTGGCTCTGCCAGCACCAACTGGGTTCTTACCCGCACCACAGACACGGACAGCTACGGCGCTTCAGACCCAGACGCTCTTGGTCAAGGCGATGCTTTCTTTGTGCTGGAGGGCGAAACTGGCGCTGGCGAATTGTATGTGATGAATACCCAAGGTGAGATTACCTTTGGAACAACTGGCATCACATTCACTCAGGTCGCAGCTACGGCGGTCTACTCCGCTGGCACTGGCCTTACGCTAACTGGAACTGAGTTTGCTGCTGCTCAAGACATTGCAACTTCCGCCAGCCCGACCTTTGCTGGTTTGACCTTGAATGGGGCAGCAACTTCTACCGGAGATATTACTGCATCTAATTTTGTTACGACTGGCAATGTTGATGGTCGTGATGTTTCTGCAGATGGCGCAAAGTTGGATGGCATTGAAGCTGGCGCTACGGCCGACCAGACGGCCGCTGAGATACTGACTGCTATCAAGACTGTGGATGGTGCTGGCTCTGGGCTGGATGCTGATACTCTTGATGGCATTCAGGCTTCGTCGTTCTTGCAGGCCAACCAGACCATCACGTTATCTGGCGATGCCACTGGCTCTGGCACTACGTCCATTGTCGTGACGGTGGCTGATGATAGCCATAATCACATCATCTCTAACGTGGACGGATTGCAGACTGCACTTGATGGTAAGCTGAACCTATCCGGCGGCACTGTCACAGGAACGATCAACGCAGCCACCTTCAATGCCACCTCCACCACAAACGGCGGTTTCCAAGGCATCGACGCTGATACAGCCACAACTCCGTCCTTTACATGGTCTGCTGACCTTAACACGGGCATCTATCGCCCTGCCGCTGATACGCTTTCGGTTACTACCGCTGGCACACGGCGCTTCACAGTCGGTCCTGCTGGTCAGATTGGCGTGGGCGGTGCTAACTATGGCACATCCGGTCAGGTGCTTACCAGCAATGGCACTGGCTCTGCGCCGAGTTGGCAGGCTGGTGGTGGTGCAGTATCTCAGACGTTCACTGCATCCGGCACTTGGACAAAGCCTAGCAGCGGCACATACGCATTTGTCGAGGTCTGGGGAGGCGGCGGTGGGGGTGGCTCTGATCTAACTGGTGATGGCGGCTCCGGTGGTGGCGGGGGTGGCTACAACAGCGAATTAATCAAACTTAGTAGCTTATCAGCCACTGTCGCTGTTACTATAGGCGCTGGAGGCGCTGGCGGAACAACCGCTAGCTATGCTGGAGGCACTGGTGGCACAACAACATTTGGAAGCTATCTAAAGGTTTATGGTGGAGGCGGCGGCAACAATCAGTCTTGGGGCGGCGGCGGCGGCGGTGATCTTAGCGCAGGCGCTACTGGCGGCTCCACATCGCCAACTAACGGTGGGCAGGGCAGCACTCGTGGACATGACGGTAAGACGATAACTGTCTCTGGTAATCAAGTAAACACGGATGGCTATACAAGTGGCAATCCGAATGTCCCACGCTACGGTGGTGGTGGTGGTGGCTCTGGAAGCGGCTCTGGAACCACCTACGAGGCTGGTGACAGTGTTTTCGGTGGTGGCGGCGGCGCTGGTGGGCTTGATGGCACAGCAGGAACCACAAACACTAAATATGGTGTATCCAAGTATGGTGGTCGTGGTGGAACAGGTGCAACGGCTGGTGGTGCTGCTGGAAATGGCGTTCAGCCAGCGGGGGGCGGCGGTGGAACTGAAGCGGGTAATGCTGGCAATGGTGGTGCTGGTCAGTGTCGTGTGACTGTGTGGTGAGGGTAGTGATATGAAGCTCGCAAAAATAGAAAACGGCGTTGTTGAAAACGTCATACTGGTTGATCCAGACAACATTCCAGACTGGTGCGCTGACTGGCCGGAAGCCACACAAGATGCAGAAATTGGTGGCAGCTATGACGGGAATGTATTCTTTCGTCGGCCAGAGCCACTTGTTGACTTGGAAAAACTAGCGGCTGACATTAGGGCAGAACGTAACCAACTTCTGACCGAATCAGACTGGACACAGATGCCTGACGCACCTGTAGACCAAGCCGCTTGGGCAACCTACCGCCAAGCCCTGCGTGACATTTCACAGCAAGCTGGCTTTCCGACCGACATTACTTGGCCGACTGAACCGGAGTAGCCAGCATGGACCAAAGGGCCGTCATCTCAGTCTTGTTTGCGGCGATTACGGCAATGATCGGCTGGGACATCAAGACGACCAACGATCTTCAACTGCGAGTGCAGCGGTTGGAGATCATTCTTCTAAACGATGCATTTATCAAGTGAGCGCAACATGGAACTGATTAAGACATTCTGGCCCATCATCCTCGGCTTCATAGGCGCTATCGTGTGGCTAATTAGATTGGAAGCCCGTTCGATTGAAAACGAGAAAGAGATTAAGCGGCTCTGGCTGCAACGCAAAGAGGACTTGGAAATGTCTCGGCAGGCGCGTGAAGACACCAACAGAATGCTTAGTGAAATCCGCGACGACATCAAATCGCTAATTGCAAGGGTAGGCAAATGAGACCGATCAGCGAGATTATTATCCACTGCACCGACACGCCCCCATCTTGGGGCGCAACGCTCACACCGCAACAGCAGGTCGCTGAAGTCCGGCGCTGGCACGTTGAGGGCAACGGCTGGAAGGACATCGGCTATCACTACGTCATCACCCGCGATGGCACTGTGGTTAAGGGCCGACCCGTCGATCAGGTTGGCGCTCACGTTAAGGGCCACAACACTGGCACGATTGGCGTGTCGTTGGTCGGCGGCAAGGGCGGCTCTGCTGACGACACCTTTTCTCAGCACTTTACTGACGCCCAGAATGCTGCACTGCGGAATCTTATTGACGCACTGCGGCGAGACATCCCTGCAATCAAGAAGATCAGCGGACACAACGAGTATGCCGCCAAGGCTTGCCCGTGTTTCCGCGTTGCAGCGTGGAAAGATTACGCGCCAGCCCCTACTCCACGCAATAATGTTGCGCAGAGCAAGACCGTGCAGGCCAGCGCCGTGCAGATCGTCAGCGCCGGAACCGCTGGCATCGGCGCATTCGCTGCGTTGGATGGCACAGCGCAGATCGTGGCGATGGTCATCGCTGGCGTGATCGGGCTGGCCGCGCTGGCCATTATCCGTGAGAGGGTGCGGGCATGGGCATCTGGCTGGCGTTAAGCAGCAAGGTTAAGACGTGGCTGGCCGTAGCGGGCGGGGTCGTCCTTGCGCTATTCTATGCCTACATCAAGGGCCGCACGGATCATGGCAAGGCCGACGAGGTCGAGGAGCTTAACGAGTATGTGGAAACGCGCAGACGGATTGACGAAGGCACTATCCCTCGTGACGCTGACGCTGCTCTTGAGTGGCTGCGTAAGCGCCAATCAGGCGGCGATATGTGATGGCACGAAAGCGTCCAGATCGGAACTTGCTGACGCTCTGGCTGCTGGCGCTAGTGATAGCGTTGTATTTCGCGGCGCTGTCCTCATTGCCCAGATAGACGCAGCGTGTGGTGACAAATGATTTCCGAAGTAGACATCGAAGCAATGCGGGACGACTTTGAAACCGCAGATAAAGTCTGCCGTCGAGCGAAGCGCGGAATACCTGTTGACAGGTGGACCATTGGCGAGCAAGAAATGAAACAACTCGTAAGGGCATATCTCGGAATGTCCTCTCTTTGCATGGAGTTATCTGTCGCTCTTGAAGTAATGACTGACGAGATCAGGACGCGCGGGCTCGAATCAATGGATTGTGGAGATGCCGACACCACCACTTTCGGAGGAGCTTCTTCTTGAGGCCGTAGAGGCACGACAGAATTTTTCCACTCTATCCGAAGCAGCAAATTCACTTGGCCTAAACGTCAATACATTCAGATCAAGACTCAGAGTAGCGGAAGCCTCTGGTCTGTATTTGTCTGAAGGCGCTCGCAAGTCCGCCCTCTCTGCTGAGTTAAACTATGCGGAAGCAAAGAGCGGGTGGATCGTTGAGGTTGATCCCGACACTGGCTCTCGCAGATCAACCTACTGGCAGGCGCAACCGCTACCACCAGAAACACTGATTGACCTCGTTGAGTCGTCTTTCGCCAAGATCCAGGTTGCCGCTCCGATCAAGCCGCCCAAGCAAACGGCAGACAATCTTTGCACTGTGTATCCCCTGATGGACGTTCACTATGGCATGAGAGCTTGGGGCAAGGAGACTGGATCAACTGACTATGACACTGACATAGCTAGAGATCAGTTGCTCAAAGCCTTCTCTAAGATTGATGTCCTGACGCCAAGCAGCAATACTGCGATACTAATTATCGGCGGTGATTTTTTTCATGCTGACGACAACAAAGCTGAGACGCCAGCCTCAAAGCACAAGCTAGACGTAGACGGTAGGCACTGGCGTGTGCTGGATACTGGCATTGAGATTGTTATAACGATTGTTGAAACGCTGGCGAAGAAGCATCAAAACCTAAAGGTCAGGGTGCTGCGCGGGAACCACGACGAACACTCCCATCTGGTTCTGACGTTTGCTCTCTTCCAGAGATACAAGGGGCACGACAGGATAGAGATTGAGAAGACGCCCCGCGATTTGTTTATGCACCAGTGGGGCAAGGTTTCTATCTTTGCCCATCATGGCGACAGGATCAAACC
>Ga0222714_10004085_pt1 | contig 14529 bp, 10 predicted proteins | sample C33_3DmetaG_FD_165048 | JGI IMG/M metagenome (GOLD analysis project Ga0222714, IMG submission 165048) | Estuarine water microbial communities from San Francisco Bay, California, United States - C33_3D | ecosystem: Environmental > Aquatic > Marine > Unclassified | place: USA: California... | reverse complement strand
CTATGGAAATAGTATCTTGTGTTGAGTTTTTAAAATTGGACATTCTATCTTTTCTTAACATCTCTGATAAAATTACAAAATCTTTATGCATTTTTATATTCTCATCAATTATACCTCTACAATCATCGGTTTTAAAATATTGTATAGCCAATATCGTAATCAATATGATTGTTAATACCATCAATCTTTGAGATTGAGTAAATTGCTTTAGTATGTCAACTATATATTTCATAAAAATTTTCCACTATAATACTTCTCACATACAAATATACAAAATATTTTCCACTATTCCAAATCTTTTCGAAAGAATTTTCCAAGAAGATTATCATTTAGTGCAAGCTCATCTCCAAGAACATCGTGTGCAAATTGTTCTTGTAATTCGTAATAAGTAAGTGATTTTTTGTTGGAACAAAAACGAAGGATTTCTAAATCACAATGAGAAGATAATTCTTCATCTAAAAACCAATTCTTTACCGTTTGATTTGATGAACGATATTGTTTCCAATCGGATTCTTTTTCTATCATTTCATATTTCTTCATTCTCTTATCTTCAAGAGAAGCAATTTCTCTTTTACCGAAATTTCTTTTACGAACTGATATCACTTGTTTTTTACCTATATAATATTCACCAGTTATGGTGTTGGTAATTTTGTAAATAAAACCGAATACATCTTTTGGCATATCTACCAATTCAGTAATGTAATTTCCCTTATATCTCCAACTCATAGTTAAATTGTTTGAAATCATTTTTATATCTTTCTTTAACCCACTCTATCATCCAATTTTCAGTATAAAAAAATTTGTAATATTTTTCTTGATTTAAATTTGCATGTCTTTCGTATATTGGATTTCTATTTAAGTGGGGAATTGTAGTGTGTACATTTATAAACTCAAGTGGTTTTTTAATACCAGCCGATAGATTTTCATATCTAATTACACAAGAAATTTTTTTATTATTAGTTTTACCTTGCTCAAAGTAATATTCTTGTGGTAAAAACCACATATCGTTTTCATTAAAATTTTCTATAAACTCATTAAAATTATCCGAGTATCTACCAACCCTAATACCATGTTGCCAAGCAGACATAAATCTAGTGTATGGGTTTCTAACTATTGTAAAAATAAAATAATCTGAATTATCTGGTATAACTCGTATGGAATCATGGGACGTAATTCTTTCAGTACCTTCCTGATTTAATAATATATTATTAAGAGAAGTTCCTCCGGTTTTGGGTATGTGAATAAATGCCCATTTACGAACATGATTTATGAGTAAACTCAAAATTAAAAATCTATCGTTTTACCGTATCTGAATATTTCTTTTCAGTTAGTTTTCCACCACGAGCTTTTTCTAAATTACCCTCGTTTCTTAAATCTTTGCCACCATCTAAATCAATGGGTGTGGTATCAGAATTTTTATTTGGTAGTTTTGAAAATTCTGATTTTTTGTATAAATCTTCTATTGAAGCCATATTGTATCTCCTTTATATAATATAAATATAATTAAGTATCAAAACGAACAATAAAGTTCACATCATAATCTGGTAAATTTTTTATTGGTTTTGGTAATTTAGCAATTGCAACCATATCTCCATCATTATCATATAAACCAATTGTAGTAATATAAGTTGTTAAATAAGAACCAGTCGGGTCTACGGAACCTGAATTATAATAATCATCCCATGAACCACTAATAGAACTACTGTAAGTACCAACAAATGATTCTTTTCTTTTTATATCTAAAACTTCTTTTATTTTAATAGTTCCCGCTGGTGATGAATTCGTAACAGCTGTTGTTTGAAAATCATACGAACCACTAAGAGTTACAACTACTGCAGATGGATTTTGTGAATAATTAAATTCTCCTGCTCTTGAACTAACTAAAATTTCAGTTTCATGTATTGTCTTAGTACTTCTATAATTTAATATATAATTAGAAAATGAGTTTAAATTTATAATAGAAAGAATTCCATCTGAATAAAATATATTACCAAATCTAGCCTCAGCAATTTCAACCCCATCAAAATCCAAAGGTACTGCGGTGGTTATTGTTCCTTGTTGCAAATCAATAACAACAACTAAAACATTATCAGTATCAGAACCAAAGGTCATAGTAGCTACACCAGTATTAACATCAAAAGATAAAATCGTTCCATTAAAAACATTAAGAGAACTATCTGATATTACCACTTCCTGAGTTTGAAAATCAATAGATACTAAGGTATAAAGGGGTTTATCTGATACAATATTACCATGACCATCATCAGAATAAATAACCCCACTATCGGTATCAGTTAAACTAATACTATTTGGTTTTATTTTTTCACCATATAAATTTTGAGGTAATGATATAACATAAAAAGTATCTGATTGTTTTCTTTCATTGGAAATATCAGCTATATTATCTATACTACCAAATATAGTAAAAGGATTTGCGGTTTGATTGTAGTATTTAGAAGAAAGTGATTTATATAATGGGTGTGTGTATATTCCATTTTGTTGGTTTGAAGTTTGGTTATCAAACAATCCATCTTCCAAAGAAGCTGATATTACAGGGTATTGCGTATTATCAACCACCCATTCTTTATAAACGGGAAAACTTCGTTTTGTTATATTTGATTTTGGTATTGTTTTTAACATAATACATTCCTACTCTATATAAATATAGTAAAAGAAAAAACCCCATATTACTATGGGGTTGAAACTCGTATGAGTCGGTCCTACGATACTATCATAGGGGGGTACTATTTTTAGAAATCAAGTTTTACTTTTATTAAAACTTCTTTATCAAATGATTTTGGAATTGGTTGTGATGTTTTAGCAACTGCAATCATTTCGTTAGCATCATTATACAATCCAATAGTTGTGATGAAAGTTTTAGGATTTGTAGTAAAGGTAGATTCCGCAAATGTTCCATCAGAACCAGTTGTAAATGTAGGGTTGTTTGAGAAGTTAAATTCTCTGTTTGTTGCTCTTACAAAGTAGTGTGATGTAGAAACATTTTCAGTTCTACGAGCCTCGAAATCTCCACCACTTTTGATTGCATTATACAATAAGAAATGGTTTTGACCTTCATCGGCAACTCCACTATATACTGATGCTCCTTGGTTAGAGTCACTATCTATTGAAGTTCCGATGATATCATGAACCGCCGTTGGGTTTAAGATTATTAAACCTTGGTCAGGATAAAACAATCCCAATCCTTGTCCGTTTGATGCGGTAATTGTATTAACAGTTGCCTCTGATTCACTTCCTAAGTTTAAAGAACCACTACCTACGTTAAATACTCTACCTGCTTTACCAACTGTATCTGAAAACTTCTTACCTGAGTCATCGATGAATGTTGAAATACCATTTGAACCACTCAATGTTAATGACCAGTTTCCTGCATCCATTTTTTCCTTGTAGCGGGCACGGGCTACATTGATTACATAGATATCGGAGGAATCATGAGTTCCAGCTGCAGATGATGAAACAAATGTAAAGAATTGGTCATCTTGGTCTAAAAGAATTGAACGATATTGTGCGTAAGTTGCTTTAGAAGCTAAAGTTGAATTATCATCATTTGCTAATGATATAGAACCACTTCCATATTTGTGTCCATACGCAATTGCAAATTGTACAGCAGCTGATGAATTAGAAGCGGGGTTTTCATTATAAACATTTACATAATAATTTAAACTAGAAGCATTTTGAGTAGATGATGTGTAAAATGAAGTTAAACTTCCTGTATCACCACTCCAAAGACCAGTAGTAACAACCTCAACTTTACCAGTTATTTGGTCAAACTCACCGAATCTTTTATAGATACCTCTTGCAACTCCACCACCAGTTGCACCTAGTTTATCACCACCAGTTAAATACTGATTGATAATTGTTGCTAAATCTTCAGAAGTTACATTACCATTTGCGCTTGATAAATAATTACCTAACTCAGTTGTTAAATTACTTCCTGCCTGTCCTAGAATTTGTGCCATGTTTTAGTTTCCTTAATTATGTTGGTTGTACATAAGTTACGGTAACTGGTATAGTTTGTGAACCACCAGTTTCGTTACCATATACAGTAATAGTTGTCTTAACGGTTGTTGTAATTTGTGGGTTTGGTATAAATGTGAAATTTATTCCGGTTTCAATAGCAGCAGTTGCTGTAATCTCATCACCTAAGAATGAAGGAACCGAAGCTGCTCCATTTGCTAAACCAGTTCCAGTAACCGTACCAGCATTTTTGTTAGCAAGTATAATAGTGTATCCAGCCTGTGCATTTCCACTTGGAGATGTAGTTGGAGAAAGTGTTACTTGTCCTGAGTTTTGATTTACTGAAATTGAAGGGATACCAAACTCTACTTTAGGAATTTTTGTTGTACCTTTTGGTAATGTTACTAATTTGTATCTCAATACTTGAGTTTCATCAGGAGATGCCTCTGTGATTGGGATAGCCTTAATTGCCGCATCATAATACGCACTACCCTTTGGATGTGCTGGTTCATAAAGGGTATAATCTATTTCATCATCACCCAAAGCAAACTTTGCGATGTTTAGACCTTCACCTGCTGCCAACTTCTCTCTACCCTTCTTTGTGAGAATCGCATCTACTGTGATTTCATTATTATCTAAATAAGCCATAATATAAATTCCTTGTTATTGTTCAATATATAAATATAACATTTATTATTTTTAATTATTTTCTTTTAGTCAACTTCCAAAATTGGTTCACCACTACCTCTACCAGTATCAGAAACTCTAAGAGTATTCGGGTTGGTGGTAAATGTTTGAACAGGTGAACTACCATCTAAAGTAGTTGCAGATGTTTGTTTAGAACCATTAAAAAATGAATTTTCCATACCTGATGTTAAATCACCAACATTACGATAATGTGATGGAAAATATCCATTTAGTGGGGTTACCTCCACAATATTTCCACCAACCACCGGGTCCGATGCATTAAAAGGTAAAATGGTTACTTTGTTTTGATATTTCACCACCTCTTCGTTCTCAGATATAGATAATCTATAATACGAACCACCATCACTTCCACTAATAGTTGGAACCAATTCAGTACTTGATTCTTTTAATAAATATACCTTTACTCTATCTTTTACAAAATTATTATTTATTAATCTTGTTCTAATAGAATGAGAACCACTTCCATATAATCCAAATCCTAATACAGATACCGAATCAGGGTCCATTCCAATTTGTTGATATGCTGTTGAATCATATTGACCTTGAATAGAACCAGTAAATTTAGCATCTATTGTAATAGAAATTCCACCCATATCAGAGCCAGAATTTCTTGTTATTTCACCATATAAATTAATATCATTTTCGGTATTAATTATTGTAGAATAATCATCCCTAGTTCCAGTTAGATTAATATCATCTTGAGTAATTATGGTAGTATCATATTGAGGGTTTTCACCCGATAATTCACTATTTAAAGATGCATCTACAACCATATTGTATTGGTCATTTGTAGATGTTACATTCACATCCTCTTCTACATTTATAGTGGCGGCGTAATCATTTTTTTCACCAGAAGGTCTTTTCCATTCGGTTTTACTTCTTTCTAAGATATGTGGTTCAATTAATAAACCCGAAGAAACCTTAGCTCTTGCCGGTACTAATGACTCTAAAACATCAAATAGTGATTTATCAATATATCTAACCAGTTGGATGTATTCGTATATATTTAAAGTATATCTATCAAAATAATAATTTCTAAGAGTTCTTAAATCTCTATATTCGTTTGAATACTCATCAGATGGATTACCAATATAATTATCAATATTAAAAGAACCAAGTGATTTGAGAATATCCATATTGATTTCTTTTATTGGAGAGAAAAATAATCCCAATTTATTAGAATCAATAGGAGATTGGTCAAATGATTTTTTAGTTGCCCTTGTTTTATATGATAAATCCGTTATTTTTGTTTGAGTTTCAAATCTAACCTTATTGGAAAAATTAAATCCAGTTGAAGGAACATTTGCAGTTACCGTTCTATCATATGGAGTATATTGATATGGATAAGATGATATTGATTCAAATCCAACAGCTTCGGAACCAGTGCAATATGTTGTTACCAAAGCAACGTTTTTTATATCGGTATCAACTCCTCTATTTTTAGGATATTCAAAATCATGTCTTAAAATTAAATCATGAGTAGATGCAGAAATATGATTACCATCAATTGCATCAGGTAATAGAGTATGGTTGTCAATTCTTGATTCCGAAAGTGCCGTTCTCCATAAACGGAATTCATCAACAGATGCGGTTAAAGTATTTCCACCAATTTTTATTTCACTACCACTAGTCCAACCACTAACTCCTGAAATGGTTAATGAACCACTTACATTTGTTCTTAATCTTTCTTGGAATCCCTCTTTGCCATAAAAAGTAAATACATCGCTACCAGCTATTCGTTCTTTGTTTACAACTACTTGAGTATATCCGTCATTAAAGAATGAACCACTATCGGAAGATGCAGAGTATAAAGTACCACTTCCACTAACCCTCAACTCAAAATGAGCCATAGAACCAGTATCTTTTAATAAATGTAAAGACCATTCAGAACCACTTATTATTTCTTGGTCTTGTCTTTGGTCAGTATTTAATCTAATTTCAACTGAGTTTGGATAATCAGTACTAATATCATTGGTGAATTGTTTCCAAGGAATTAAAATAGCAGATGAACCACTAATATTAATAGATGCAGTTCTATCTTCAAATGTAAACTTAGTAGTACCATTTAATTGTGGGTCTTGTGGGCCACCAAATTCCATTACGGTTAATAATGAAGCAGGAATACCATAACAACTTAATGCAGCATGTAACGCTCTCTTAGTACCTTTGTGTTTATATAGGTACGGTAAGTTATTTAAAATTCGTCTCCAAATTTCTTGTTGTCTATCTTTTCCACTCATTGATGAAACTTGTGTTCCATCCGAATGTTTGCCGAATGCATATTCCCAAAGGAATTGAGATTTTACACCCATATCAGCATCCCACCCAAGCGATTCCAACATATGATAAACTAAATCATTTACAATTCCAACATCTTTTTTGTTTTCAATATTTTTGGTATTAGAAATTGATTTAATATGATTCCATAATATATCAAAGTGTTGACCAACCATATCGAAAAACAAAATGAATTCAGAATTATTCTCATCATTTTTTATATGTTGTGGTAGGTTATATGTCAAACGAGATGTATTAAGTTCATCATATTCTTGTGCAGAATACAAGATACTATTCAACCAAGATAATGTTTGTGAATCGTTTGAATTTACAAGTGAACCCGTATTATTTTGTTTAGGATACGTTAACCCACTTTCAGAAGATGATACATATAACCACTTTTCAAATGAATCAAATCCATTTTGAACTTCTTTTATTTTTAATAAATTTTTATTAGCTTCATTTAATACCGATAATGAACCAGTCCATTCGGTGTCACCACTACCTGATGTTAATAAGTTATATTTACTTTGGTATATTTCTATTAATTGAACCTTATAGTAAAAATTACTAACTCTCTCAGCGGCAGATGAATACTTAACAAATGATTTCCAATTCCATTCCGGGTCTCCAACCTTTTCTATTATAGAACCATTTAATACAACATCTCCGTCATAACCATCATATGTAAGAGTGTATGCAGATTGAGTTACAAACTCCAATTCTAAATTATCCAAAGAAAGCCCACTCGAAGATATAAACTGATTAACCAAATCAGTAGAAGTAGTTGAGCCACTTGATATTAAATCATCCAATATTTGATAACCAATATCATCGGATAAATCCAAATCAAAATTGGGACGTAGTGGTGTACAATTACTTACAACCTCATCAAGAAGGGTAATCTGGTCAATTATTGGTATAGATTGGATTTTTGATATCCAAACCGTATCATTATTCGAAATGGTTCTGGGTAATGGTTCGTATAATTTTAATACAATAGATTTTTCAATATTTTTATATTGTATTTGATTATTACCATCTCTATATTGTTCAGAAAAAGTTACATCATCTATACCCCATGTTCCAATTAATTTATTAGAACCATTTCCTAAGTGTAAAAAATGTGTTAAAAATGGGCTAGTATATTCATCAAATCCGGATGTATTTAATTCCGATTTAAATGAATTTAATATATCCCTAACAACATTTGCTCTTCTTACTTTTAAATCACCTTTATCAAAGGTTATATTTATTTCTTCATATTTACCTTCGGTTGCCTCATCTCCCTCTATATTCCAAGGAACAAGGATTAAATTAAATGTAGTTAGATTTCTATTTTCATCTAATCGTTCTCCTGCTTTTCTTAAAACATCGGAAACTTTAAATTCTGCACTACCTGCATTTGAAAATTTTCCTAAAAATGTTGAATCGGATACCTTACCAACATATACATGAATGTAATTTGTATTTACCGATTGCCATGAAATTTCAAAAGGTACATCATATTCAGTAAAATCTCTACCCTTTATATTCTGAGGATAATTAATATGTGTAATATCAGGTCCTGGTAGATATGCTTTGCTTTCTACTGTTATAACTATTTTTTGAACATCCCCACTTCCTGCTGTTTCTGAAACAGGTTGCAAGTAAAGTGTATATTGACCGAGGCCTCTTGAAAAATCAGATTCAGTTAAAGTTATTGTTCCACTTGGGTTTAATGTTCTCTTAGTATTTCCAAGAGAAAAAATAACATTATCAGAATAAATTGAACTATAACTAATAGATATCGGAGTTGGATTTGATATATTAAATACACCCGAGTTTCTATCGACTTTAATATTTGGAGTTTGGGGTGATGGAGTATTTACATTTTTTGTTACAGAAACAGAAAAATCATTTGTTCCTGGTCTTAATTCAAATTTTTGAAAAATACCTTTACGAGAAGAAACGTTTTTACTATCCACTTGATATTCATAAGCGGCAGTATTTGTAAAATCAGTTATACCATTTCCAAAAAATTCAATATATGGAATTTCAAAGGTGCGTTGTTGTTCTATTTCAAATGTAACAATATCATCCTCATTTAAAACAAAACCAGTCTGACCATAGTTCGTTCTCCATCCAACTGAATTGTCTGAAGGAACTTCACCTATTATTCTAATTTTATAAATTGAAGTATTGGATGTTCCAACTTCAGTTGTCTTAATAGAATCATCAGTACCCCCAACACTACCACCCGATGAATTTAAAGGGGTTAGGTTAAACGATAAATTAAAAGCTATAAGTCTACTTCTTATAGAAATATCGGTTATTGGAGTGGAGTTTAATGGTGGTTGTGCAACAAATACACCATCTATTTTCTTTTCTATTTGTAATTCATAATAGTTAAAAGTTGTAAACCCAACCACCAATGATGTTTGTTGTGTAGATGGAGATGATACAGGTGAAGTATATCCCAAGTACCCATTATTATTGAGTTGAATATCATTTCTACCAGGAATCCCCATCGTCCCAATTTGAGAAAAATCACTACGAACTCCAGGAGGTAATTTAGAATCTATTAAAATATTTTGATTTGATGTATCCGAGGTTGGTATTCTATCAGATAATGAAACCAACGGTTTTATTTCTTTTTTTATTGATTTATATACCGTTTTAACTCGGTATTCTTCCATTGAAGAATATCCTGCTTTTTTTACAGAAATTATACGAGGTGATAGTAATGATTTTTCAGTAAAATCAAGTATATGTGGCGTATTTGAAACTTCAACACCATCAACAACTACGGTTGCAGTACCAGCTGATATATTTTCTAATAATACATTTATTCTAACAGGTGCATCATAATCTAAAACAACTGGTAAGCTAGGTGGGTTATAAACACAACTACCATCATCGTATGTGGCGGAAGCATTAAAATTTCTAGCTCCCCTATCGGTACAACCACCAACTACTCTAATGTATATTGAGTCTAAAGGTTTCTCAATAGGAGATGGGGTTATTATGCCACCAGCACCCCCACCCAAGAAATCATCTTGTGTAAGTGTAGCATCGTCCATTCCAAAATTACTTTGGTCTGGATTATATTGAGTTATGTTTCTATCAAATATTTTGTTGGAGGCCATTAAACTATCCCGATTATCTTTATATAAATATTTTTATTTTATGTTTTGTCTTGGTTTTTGGATATTAACATAACTACCACCCATAAATCGTGGGTCATTACGGTCAATCACCTCAAAAATATCTTCAGGATTTCTACCTCCTCCTCCAATAGTACCACCACCTGAATAAGGAGTTGGGTCAGGTACGGGTGGTGGTGTTTTAATTTCTATTACAGTAAATTTACAACTACCATCATCAATTGTTGCCTCTTTAACATAATTAGTTGCTTGTGGGTTTGTACACCCTCTTATTGGTAATGGTGTTTTATCTAATACAACCTCTCCACAATTTCCCATTTTAGTAATTTTTAATCCAGGAAGTGCAACTATGGAATTTTCTTCAGCACATACAAGTATTTTTTCACCAACCGATATAGTTGATGTTGTTTTTAAATTACCAAGTTCATCTTTATATTGAACATTCATAGGAGCTCCTACAAACGTAGATTCACTACTTTGATTATCTGAAATTATACCTTTATTGGGGTTTGATATTGATTTAGATATATTTGAAATATTTTCAATCATATAAGCAAATGATAATTTGGGTAATACTTTTATTTTAGGTATTTCTCTAATATCACCAACAAACATAACACTATCTCTTATATGTGATAATGGTATTGCATCATATTCATTTCCACTTACTCTTAAAGGATTTTTATTTTTATCTTTATAAGAAATAGAACCAGTAGAGGACCAAACATAATATGTTTTAGTTACCATTTGAATAATCTCTCCATCAGTATCATATTTACACGAACCATCGTCCTCATTCGCATATTTGTTATAGTTAGCGGCCGATGAATCAGTACAACCCTTTACTTTTATAGGTGGATTATCAGGGTATCTACAACTACCATCATTTTCTTTAGCTAATGGATTGTAATTTTCTGCATTTATATCAGTACATCCCCTAACTATACCATTTACTTTATCAGGAATAGTTGATTCTATTTCTAAGTTAGAATATGTACTTTTTAATATTGATTTTAGTTTATCAAGTGATACTTTCTGGTCATCACTTAATTCATTTTCTTCCTGTATATTTCTTTTAGGTAAGAATTCTTCTATGGAATTTATAAAACAATTTTCAGATACATTTATTATAGCTGAAACACTTAACTCAACTTTATCAATGTTTGTTTTTACTTTTCCATATGTTGATTGTTTAGAGTCCCATTCTCTACCATCAATGAAATAATTCATTGATTTAATATATTTTTCTTTTACTTTCTCAAATAGTTTTTCTAAATCAATTTTAAATTCTTTTTCTATTAATTGTTTATAATTCATACCATCCGAAGTTGTTCCTTTTATTTGTAGAAATCTTTCGAAAGCAGAATTTACATCAATTCCTTCAATAAATTTTTTAGAATAATAAATTGTATCATCTCTAAAATTGCCATTTGATGTAAATAAATTATATCTTTTTATTAGGTCTTTATTACTGGTGTTTTTAATAGGAACAACTCGAATCTCAGTTCTTGATGGAGAAATTTCATGTATCCACATTCTATCAGTATCAACCTCTTCAGAACCAATTCTTCTGTTTAATAATGTTACTTGTGTTTTAAAAATACCATTTGAATAACCAGCCTCTCTTACCAACTTTTCTAAGTTAATAAAAAATTGAGTAGAATCGTTCAAATTTTTATTGAAATTACTATTTCTTGGCAAATAAAAATACTCATTCCAGTTTGAATCACTAATGTGAATATAACGCACCAGTCTACCATCAGTACCTTGTGGTAACTGATTGTCATTTGAATCATATAAAATGAATTCAATGATATCAGAATATCCTTCACCAAAATTAGATTTTGAAATTTCCTTTTCGAAAATTTTTCTATCTTCTTTTTCTACAAGATATCCCTTTCGGTTTACTATTTCTTTATAATCTTTAATTGCCATAATTTATTAGGTATCTCGTTTTTTTCTAGCCTGCCAATATGCAGTTTTCATTTGGAATTCTTCTCCAGTTTTTGTATTTTTTAATTTAATAGTTGAGTTATGTCCACCTTCACCTGCCTTACTATTTCTTGATAGAGTAAAGGTTGTCATACCAGGAGTAGTACCTGCATCTGGACTTTTAGGAATTGTTAATGATGAAGGTACTCCATTCAGCCATTTTACACCTTTAGTTACCGTTTCGGTTACCGATAATGTAACATCCTCATCTCCTATATTGTAGAATTCAAATTTCATTCCAGATAAAACTCCTTTCGGGTCTTTCTTTCTATCATCATACGCGATTGGAAAATCTGGTTTAAGATTTTTATTTGCCTCTGCAGAAGCCCATCCAACATTACCCTTTACTTCAAAATGATTTCTAGTACCAACTATTTCTATTAAATTTGTTTTTTTAGCTTGTTCTAATTTTTCTGCTGCAAGTTCTGCTTGAGTTTCCGCGGCTTGTATTTGTATTTCCCCTTGGAGTTGTAAGGCTTTAACTATGTCTTGTTGTGCTCTAAGTTGTGCCTGTAAGGTTTCTTTTTGAGCTTGCAATCCTTTTACCTGAGCAGTTAAAGATACCCGTTCTATACCTTCCTTGGTTCCTTTGATTACTGAGTTTTGATAATCTTCTAGTAACTTATTATATCTTTCTAAGAATTTTGCAAGTTCAATATCTTTCTGAAGTAGTTCGGCGTTTAATGATTCTATTGTTGCATTTAAAGTTAAAATTTCACCTTTTAATGTTTCAATAGTGGATAACGCCTGATTCAGTTGTAGTGTTAAATCTTGAATAGTAGATTGTGCCGCCAGATAATCATTAAGCAACTTATCATACGTTGGTTTTGGAACCCACTCACCCCTTTGTTCTTTTTTGGGTTTTATTAATTCATCAACCTTAACATCTACAGCTTTTTTTAATTCATCTTCATTGTATTTTGGTATCTCTATAAAAGCAGAAGATTCTCCTGAAAATATGGCTTCTGATTCATCTCTTGGTTCAATTGCGGAATCGTAATACTTAACTAATTCTTCTTTAGTTTTAGGATTTACTATTTTATCTCTAATTGGTTCCGTACCAAACTCTGAATTTTTTCTTACATCTACTGGTTTTAAGATATCGGATGTAATTTCCTTGCCTTCTTTTTTTCTTTTTACAAATGTTTCTTCTTGAGTTCTTGATAAACCATGTGGTATTTTTATACCATCAACATTACGCACAACAATATTACCCGAATCATTTGTGGGTGCAATAGTTGATGGTTTTTTTATAATCTCATCAAACTTAAATCTGTCTTTTAAATTATCCATTTATTTTTCCACAGTAAAAGTTAAATCTCTATCTTCAAAATAATCTACCGAATCGTTTCTATCAACTTTTATTTCAATGTAATAATCTCTATTTATTTCCCAATTTGATAAATTTAATTTAAAATAATTACCATTCGAATCACATGATACTTTTGAGTAATCACTAAATGGAATAATTATTTCATGTGTGATAGCATCTTTTATTTGATAATAAGTTGTTGATGGTAAATACTTAACATCGGTATAAGAATATTGATTTGTGTATGTTTTAAGTGGATATTTTTCTCTACCAATAACTCGTATCTCTGGTTTACTTCCAAGTTTATATCTTACTTTTAATCTTTTGAATGTTACATGGATATCATCCGATGTTAATTCAGTTAAAGAACCAGTTTGAAATACAGAATCATCCCAACCAATTCTTATCTTAGGTTGATATATTGTACTTGTTTCTTTTGAAAAGAATTTTATTTGTCCATAATCGTTTGTATCATTTTCAAAAGAAGAATCATATTTTAAAATCCAGCCTTGATTTGGAATAGAACCACTTATCCATGCATTTATTGAATCCAACACATCCATTTCAACATCAGATGATTGGTATTCAAATGATTGAGTAGAAACATAATTAGTGTACCACACACCACCTCGGCCGTTAAATGAACCAGATGTACCATCTGCTAAATCATTTTCCAACCAAACAGTATTTGTTGCCCTTGAATTCCACGTTACACCATCAGTTGATATACTATCAAATCTGGTCCCATTACCCATATCCCATGATTGGGATATTGGATATGCGTATAGAGTATAATCTATTGGTATTTCTAATGATTCAGCTTCTTTTAATATTAAATCAGCTGAACTCATTGTAATCTCACCAGATGATATCAAGGATGATACCTGATTAGTATCGAATTTAATTAATGAACGAGCAACATCTTTTAAGTTTCCATAATAAGTTTTAGAAACTTCTAATATCTCATCCAAACCCGTATTCTGGTTGGGTTGTTGTAAATAAATTGATGCATCCTTTGATGCTGTTATAAAGTAATACATTATACAACCCTCCCTTTAATATCTTTATTAGGAAACTTAACTTCGAATACAGATGGGTCTAATGATGGGTAAACCATTT
>Ga0222714_10004084_pt1 | contig 14531 bp, 11 predicted proteins | sample C33_3DmetaG_FD_165048 | JGI IMG/M metagenome (GOLD analysis project Ga0222714, IMG submission 165048) | Estuarine water microbial communities from San Francisco Bay, California, United States - C33_3D | ecosystem: Environmental > Aquatic > Marine > Unclassified | place: USA: California... | reverse complement strand
TCTGTGGGTCTTACATTGCCAGCCAGTCTGATGCCGGATACGCCATTCGCGACACCTATGCTCACTTGCTGATGAAAACGCAGCAATGGGAAGAGGCCGAGTACCAAGGCCGAAAAGCTATAGAGTTAGCTGAAGCCTCTGGTGAAGACGCCAAAGAAACCCGAGAATTGCTTCAGGAAATCAAGGTCAAGCGCGAGGCCGTTCAACGGGCTGATTGATTCAATCTTGAGCCAGCCAAAGGGTTCCATTTAGGTGTTTGATGCCCCAGGTTTGGCGTTGGTCAGTCCATTGGAAATCGATGTCTTTGATGTCCAGGTAACAGCCGTCTTGAGAGAATATCAAGCCTTGGTTGCCCAATTTGTATCGCTCATTGGTATAAGGGGGATACTTCAGGGCGCCTATTCGTTTTTTAGCGGTTTCCAGTACGGGGAATTCCCAGGTTTTGGATCCTTGGTAAACAAATAGCACAGATTGCGCCGAATCAAATTCCAAGTGAACGGTATTTAGGTACAATAAGTTATCGAGTGATACATCGGTGGTCCATGCCCAGTTGCCCTTTGGGACAGCCGTCAATGATTGGAGGTTGGTCGAAGCATTCAATTCAAAGGCTTCTACAGGGACTGCTTCAGCCACATCGAAGCTGGAATAACGGCTGAGTCCAATTTTTTGCAACTCGTTTTCCATAAACGATTCTGCCATGTATTGGCTGTATCGTCTGCGCTTTTCTTCTACATAGTCGCCGTTGGTCATGGCACTATCGGGAATGACTATAAATGGCTTCAATGCATTCGGGCCGTGTTTGTCCAGCAAATAATCAAACTGCTCAAATAAGGCCATAGAAGTAGAGTCGTTCAGCGCCACTTTACCCGCCATCAATTGTTGTTTATCGGCATCCCACAAGCCCAGTTGGGTCAATTCCTTTTTCAATCGAGCTTTCTGGCTGCTCATCGAGATTGACCAAGCATTGGTACCAGGGAAAAACCAGGCAATCACCAATAGGGTTAGCAAGGACATGGGAACCATGGCTATGTGCCGGTTGCGGGTAAGGGGCATGTAAATGGCGATAAAGGCCAACCAAATCGCCAAAGCCAATAATGAGTAGCGCAGCACGGTGAATCCGTATTGGTCGATTCGCACCAAGGCAGCCACGAAGAGCAGAATCAGCAAAGGATAAAGCGCAAAGTAATAATTGCGGGTGTAGCGGTTGACCCAAGGCTTTTCCTCATTTTGGCCATAGGGGTGCAAAAGCAGTAAGGCCAATATGCCCACCACGGAAAAGGCCATGATCAAGTAAGAAACCCATCCTTCTGGCAAAGACCAATTGGCGATGATTTTTCCTTCGTAGGCATACAAAATGACGCCATAAATGACCACCAAAGGGAGCAGGATATAGGCGGCAAAGACCGATAAGCCTTTGGGAAGTTCGTGGTTGTCTTCCAGGCTGCAAATGTCTTTGGGTAGGCCCGCAGTGAAAATTAGGGAGCTGCCAAAACCCGCCATGCACATCCACAGGTCGGCATAGATGCGCTCATCAAACTGCATGCTAAACAAGGTGTCGACAGCCAGTATGGCCCCAGCCAAGCCGGCGTACAATACCCCTATATACAGAGCGGTAGTAAAGGTTCTTAAGAACAGGACTCGGTTGTATTGCCACACGGCGTTGCTGTTTCTTTTGTTGCGAACGGGGAAGAAAGCCGCGATCAAATGCACGCCAAGTAAGTACCCAAAGAAGCGCAAGGCGGCTCCTTCATCGTTGCGCATTTCGTAAAAGTGGCGAAAATCCAGGTAGCACAGGGCCAAAATGGCCACAGAGGCGAACATGGGCCAGAATCGCTGCAAAAAGGAGCCCGGGCGTTCGGCGTACAAATGAGAACTGATGAACAGCGAAATTCCCAAGCCAGCAATCATGGCGTAATGCCCAATTTGATCGCGCAGCAGAGGGTCTACGGTATCGTTGTAGTGAACCAAGAAAATGCCCAATGCCGAGGCCGTTGCCGAACACATGAATACATAGGGAAAGCGCAAGATGGCTTTCAGCGCGCTATCGAGGAGTTGGCTCGTGGCCGATAATATTCTCATTTTTCTAATGGGGGTTTGGTGAATAAGTGGCTTTGTTCAACCTGGCATACCAAACTGCGGTAAGCATCGTACCAAAGCGTGTTTCCTAGTTTTTTGGCTTCTTTGTGCAGCGGGTGCATGGCCCATTTTCGCACGGCTTTTTGGTCTCGCCAGTAGCTGATGAAAATGGCCGCTTCGCCTTGGCGCACTACTTCGTATCCCAAATAACCGTCAATTGAGGAGGCCGCCTTCATAGTGGCTTCGTCCATTTCGGCATAGCCCGGAGGATCTAACGGCCTCTCAGAAGCAAAGATGACCGCGTAATGGCCAGGCTCAATGGTTAAATCGGTGTTAATCATGTTGGCTTGATCCAATAACTCATTTTATTTCCTAAGTAAGCCATGGGGAAATAGGCCAAGACCAAATCAGCGGCGATGAACCACCAAGGGGCAGGTATCATGAAGACCATCATCAATCCGCCGATGAAAAACAGGCCTCCAGGAATGAAATGCGAATAGTGACGAATGGAGGGGGCCCACCAAGCGGCCAAGAATCCCGAAACCAATGTGCCCAAGGCATGAGCCAACCAAGGCATTAAGAAATGCTTGGGCTGCATGAGTGGAGCCGCTTTCAATAATCCCTCTTCTGTTGTCAAATCTGCACCCTCTGGTGGAGGAATGAGTTCAGGGCTGAGGGTAATGATGCCCATGTTAACGGCGCCACCGATGTATAAGGCTGCCGCGATGAGTACAATGCGCAGAATGCGATTCCAATTCATAGAAGCAAGATAGAATAATGCTGGGACTTGAGTGCCCTGTTTGGTCGGATTTTTAGGGCTTTTGAACCGTGGTCGGTGTTAGCACTTGTAATCGTCGTGGGGGCCCTTTCCGGCGCGAATGGCGCCCTCGTATTTTTCGATTCGCGAAAGGCGAGTGGCCGATTGCTTGGCTTGGCCAAACAACAAAAGGTAGGCCTTCTGACGACCAGGGGTCAGAGCGTTGAAGGCGATTTCCAAGCTGGAATCTTGGGCGAATTTTTGGGTCAATTCTTCAGGAACTTCGTATTCACTGACTGATTTGGGGGCGATTTTTAGCCCTGCCTTTTCGACCTCAATGGCTTCTTGGATCAAGGCTCTGAGATCATCGGCACAATCCAGCACTTGTTGCGCATTTTGAGCCCGAAACATCATGCTGCTTTGGGAGTTTTCACCGTTGTTTTCAAGCAGTTTCTTAGGGTCTTTCAGCAAACCTCCCTTCATGAAATTGATGGCACAATACTCATTAAATGCTCCCAGAATGACGATGTTTCGACCCTCGTGCAAGTAGCAGGGATGGGCCCATTTCAATTCTTCTTGCATACCCGATTCCAAACAGATGGCTCGCATGGCCGCCAAGGCCTCATCCCATCGGTGTACCCGGCATTCAGGGGTGTCGAACTTTTTGCATCGCCCGCATCCTTTTTCGAAATAGGTCTGAACAGAATCAATCTTTACGGCCATTCTACAAAGGTAAGCAAGGGGACTTGTTGTAATTTGCCCCCATCAATACGGGGAATTACAGGTGGTTTTCAAAGGTGTATGACGGTTTGGCCAAGCTGGGCATTCCTGGGGATGTTTGGCGTCTTTCCCACAATGAACTCATTGCCCATTTGCCTTATCAGGGGGTGGTCTGGGTCATTGGGACAGGGACTGGGGTAGCCTTGAAAGCGATGCCCCTATCCCTTCAAATTGTCAGTGTCGACGCCTCGGTGCAGATGGAGCGAAGGGCCCAAAAAGCGCTTTGCCAGCACAGGGTACTATTCGTTAGGGCATCGATGCAAGAATTGGATATGGAAGGCTTGCCTTCGCCCGATGCCATTGTGTTCCCGTATCTCCTTCAATTGGTAGAACCTGAAGCTTGGCGAACATTTGAAGACAAAATCAGGGCTCTGAATCTGCCCAAGTGGCCTGGATTGTATGTGCTCGACTTTTTTAATCCGCCTAGGCAAAGGTTTTGGCATCGCCTTTATATTCCTGTTCTTCTAAATTTATACGCTTGGGCCAGTGGCCAAAGGGTGCATCAATTGAATGACTGGTTTGCCATCTTGGAAGACGGCGCATACGACAGCCTGCATAGCCAAACTTGGCTTCAAGGCTTGGTCGAATTTCGAGTCTTGCAGAAAAAATAGCGTCTACTATTTCAAGCAAAGCGCGAAGGGGTAGAAATTACCCTCGAGGTATCTTCGTTTTTGCCTTACTTTGTTTTACCTAGCTATGTCTAAGAATTTAAGTGAACTATCGTTTCGCAAAGGGCTTCAAGATAATTTGTTTGAGTCTTTGGGTGCGGCCGCTCGTCAGAATGGAAGCCCCAGTGCTTCCGAGCTCGATCGATTGGCAAAAGCCTTTTTGATTGGCAAATCTTCTGTGTACGGAACGGCGAGTTTTTACGACTTTCTGAAAGAAGACAACAAGGGCAAAAAAGCCTATGTCTGCAACGGTACCGCCTGCGTTTGTGCTGGCAAACAAGAGCAGGTGCATCAAAAGCTGGAGCAGCATTTCTCGGCCGATCAAATCGGCCATATGACCTGCTTGGGTCGCTGCCACGAGAATTCGGCTTTCCACTTGGGTGGTGAGAACTACTCGGGTCAGGATATCGATCGCTTGGACGACTTGGTCAAGGGAGAGACCCTGAATGCCGACCAATACCATGTTGGGCATCACGGGCCTCAATTGCTCAGCCAGCCTTTCGGCGGATTAGAAGAATTCAAAGCCCTGTTTCAAACAGCCTTGAATCAAGGCCGCGATTGGGCATTGAATGAAATCAAAGCCTCTCAAATTCGAGGTCGAGGAGGAGCGGGTTTCCCCATGGGATTCAAGTTGGAGTCTTGTGCTCAAGTCGAAAGCGATGTCAAATTCATCGTGTGCAACGCTGACGAAGGAGATCCAGGAGCCTACTCTGATCGATACTTGTTGGAACAGCAGCCTTATTCCGTGCTGTTTGGCATGATGACGGCTGGTTTTATTACCGGCGCCCAATGGGGTGTTTTGTACATTAGAGCCGAGTATCCGCAGGCGGTGAAAGAGTCACAATTGGCCATTGAAGCCTTGCGAGAAGCCGGATTGTTGGGTGAGAACATACTCGGATCAGGTTTTTCCTACGATTTCAAAGTGATTAAGGCTCAAGGAGCTTACATATGCGGGGAAGAAACGGCCCTGATCAACAGCATAGAAGGGCAGAGGCCCGAGGTTCGCACAAGGCCACCGTTCCCCACCCAGAAAGGATTGTTCAACAAGCCTACCGTGGTCAACAACGTAGAGACCTTGGCGGCGGTGTACGCCATTTTGCAAAAGGGTGGTGCCTACTATGCCTCATTGGGAACCGAGAAATCAAAGGGCACCAAACTGGTTAGCCTGGACAGCTTTTTCAAACGCCCTGGTATTTACGAGGTGGAAATGGGAACGCCCCTAAAAACGGTGTTCGAAGAATTGGGCGGTGGTTTCACCCAGAGCATCAAAGCCATGCAAATAGGCGGGCCTTTGGGCGGTGTCGTTCCGATTTCCAAAATTGATGACTTGAACTTGGACTACGAGTCATTCTCCAGCCAAGGGTTTTTGCTTGGACATGCCTCCGTGGTCTGCATACCCGAGTCTTTCCCCATGATAGATTTCCTGGAACACTTGATGGATTTTGCCAGTTACGAGAGTTGCGGGAAATGCTTCCCCTGCCGATTGGGCACCAAGCGCGGCCATGAAATGTTGTCAAAAGCCAAGAACGGTAAGCTGGTCATTGATCGTGCTCTTTTCAACGATTTGCTCGATACCCTGCAAAAGGGATCTCTCTGTGCGCACGGTGGCGGAATTCCCTTGCCGATTCGCAACTCCCTGCAATATTTTGAATCTGAATTAACCCCCTATTTCAACTGATGGAAACCAAGCAAACTGCCTTTGTCAATGGTTCGGAACACCAATTCCGCCCTGGGGAAACCATTTTGAATTTTGTGCGCCGCATTGAAGGCGAAAAACTCATACCCACTTTGTGCGATGCCCCCAATTTGGACCCTTTTGGGTCTTGCCGGGTATGCAGTGTGGAAGTAGGGTTGAGTGCTGAGGGACCGCGGCGTACCATGGCTTCTTGCCATACACCCGTCACATCGGGGTATCACATTCATACCTCCACGCCTGAAATTCAGAAACTGCGCAAGAACATCATTGAATTGGTCTTAACCGACCATCCCTTGGATTGTTTGACTTGTGAGGTGAACGGAAATTGCGAATTGCAAACCGTAGCGGCTGAAGTGGGCATTCGCAAGGTTCGTTATCCCGAAGGAGAAAATCATTTGGACCGCGAAAAGGACGAGAGTCATTCCTACATGCGATCTGATTTCTCCAAGTGCATCAATTGCTACCGTTGTGTTCGCGCTTGCGATGAAGTGCAGGGTCAGTTTGTGTTGAGCATGGCGGGTCGGGGCTTCGACAACCACATTGTCAAGGGCCAGGACGTGAGCTTCAAAGAGTCAGATTGCGTGAGCTGCGGTGCTTGCGCCCAGGCTTGCCCAACCGCTGCCATCTCTGACATTTTCCAGTCAAAAGCCATTGAGGCTACCGAAAAGACCCGTACGATTTGCAATTACTGCGGGGTGGGCTGCAACCTGGAGGTTTCCTCAACCAATGGCGAGATTCTGAGCATTCGCGCGCCTTATGACGCCGAAGTGAACCAAGGTCATACCTGCTTGAAGGGCCGCTTTGCTTTCAAGTTTTACAAACATCCAGATCGAATCACCGATCCCTTGATCAAGCGAAATGGGGTGTTTGAAAAAGCCACTTGGGACGAGGCCTATGATTACATCGCTTCTCGTTTCAAGTATTACATCTCGGAATTTGGTCCCGACAGCTTGGCGGGTATATCATCGGCTCGATGCACCAACGAAGAGAATTACTTGATGCAGAAGTTCTTCCGTGCCGTTGTAAGAACAAACAACATCGACGGATGCGCACGCGTCTGCCATTCACCCACAGCTTTGGGCATGCAACGCACCTTTGGAACCGGTGCGGCCACCAATAGCATCGAAGATTTGAAGCATACCAATGCCATTTTGGTCATTGGAGCCAACCCCACAGCGGGTCACCCGGTTACAGGCGCCAAATTGAAGCAGTTCGCCATGAAGTCGGACAACGTCTCGATTGTTATCGATCCCCGTAGAACCGAGCTGGCCGAATATGCCACTTACCATTTGCCGGTTCGACCCGGTACCAACGTAGCGGTTCTGAATATGATGATGTACTACATCATCAAAGAAGGATTGGTGGATCAACAGTTCATCGAAACCCGTGCCGAAGGGTATGAGGAATTCAAGGAGCAGGTCTTGGCTGTGAACATCGATGAGATGGAAGCCGTCTGCGGGGTAGACAAAGAACTGGTTCGCCGTGCCGCTATGGCTTATGCCAAAGCTCCCAATGCCATGAGTTTTCACGGTTTGGGCGTGACCGAGCATTCGCAAGGAACCTTTACAGTGGTTCAAATTGCCGATTTGGCCATGCTTACCGGTAACATTGGCCGCAAAGGAGTTGGGGTGAACCCGCTTCGCGGTCAGAACAACGTACAGGGCTTGGCTGATATGGGCGTTCAGCCGCATCAGGGCGCAGGTTATCTGGACGTGACCAACGACGATGTCAACCGCACGTACAATGAATTTTATGGGGTAGAAGTGCCCAAGCACATTGGCCTGAAAATCCCTGAAATGTTTGACGCTGCGATTAAGGGCAAACTAAAAGCCATGTGGATCATGGGTGAAGATGTGGTGCAAACCGATCCCAATACGAACAAGGTGAAAAAGGCTTTGAACAATTTGGACCTGTTTGTGGTGCAGGAGCTCTTTATGACCGAAACGGCCAAACTGGCCGATGTGATCTTGCCGGGCGCTTCGTTCCTAGAAAAGAGCGGCACCTTCACCAATGGGGAACGCCGCATCCAAAAGGTGAACCAAGTGGTGAAACCCAATGCCAATTCCAAGCCTGATGGCCAGATTGTCATTGACATCATGAACCGCATGGGTTATGCCCAGCCCGATTATACGCCCGATGGTATGCTCAAAGAGATTTCCCAAATCGTGCCCTTCTTTGCGGGTGTTACCTGGGAGAATTTGGGCATCAACGGCTTGCAGTGGCCCGTCAAGCCCGACGGCACTGACACCAAGATCTTGCACGATGAGACCTTCAAAAAAGGGAAGGGTACCTTCTTGTTCCACTCCTTCAAGGAATCGAATGAGATTGTCAAACACGGCAAGGATTACCCCTTCATTTTGACCACCAACCGAGATTTGGAGCATTACAACTCGGGAGTTCAAACCCGCCGCACAGCCAACGTAGAGATTCACACCGAAGATTTGCTGTGGATACACCCTGACGATGCCGCCCAATTTGGCATTCAAAGCGGAGACAAGGTCTGCGTGGAATCGCCCCGTGGCAAAGTGGACATCAAGGCCAAAGTAACCGACGGGGTGAAGCAAGGGGTCTTGAGTACCACTTTCCACTTCCCAGAAATCATGGTGAATTTGGTGACCTCAGATGAGCATTGTTCAGAAGCCATGTGCCCGGAATACAAGGTAGTAGCCGTGCGCATTCGCAAGAGCAAAGGCGAGTTTGCCAGGGCTTGATACCCGCTTTTCTTGGCGGTTTTTTTAGATTGCCTGCAGAAGTTAGGCTCTTTATTAAGTAGTGCTTGTTTTACTCAGTAACTATGGGAAGTGCAATATCTGTATTTCGTTCCCAACCAATAATTAGTACTTTTGGAGGGTCCAGAGACCTGATTTTGCCAAAGCTTATTGTTTTTAAATCGACTATTCAAAAGTTATTCAGTATCGTTTTTGTGCTATTTATCTCCGTCTTCTCAATTAAGGCTCAGGTTTTACCATACAATCGATCTGTAAATTGGAAACATGCTGGATTACAAGATACCAATACATCTGGGTTCACTTTTTTCAATCTATTGGATCTCGAAATCGATTCTTCAGGAAAAATTGCCGTAGATGAAAAAATTGATAGTTTGATTCATACGAATGAATCAATTGGCAAACGCCTCTACTTTCCTGGTGGTACGTATTTGTTTAATTCTACGTTGGAATTGCCCAGTAACTGCATTATTTCTGGAGATGGGGCAAAATCAACCCATTTCGTTTTTGATTTAAAAGGTTCTGGCCACTCTATTAGTGCTTCGGGGACTCCTCTTCAATCCGATACTTCTTCTCTTAAGTCAAGCGGCATTAAAGGTTCAGGCTATATCATTCTCAACAATACTGCCGGCTTCACTTCTGGTGATTGGATCCAAATCTATCAAAATGACTCAGACTTGGTGTTTTCATCTTGGGCGAAGGAATCGGTGGGGCAATTAATTCAAATTGATTCCATCATTGAAGATACAGTATGGCTTGAATCAGAATTACGATTGGACTATCCCATCATTCGAAAGCCTAAGATTGTCAGACTTGAGCTCGCAGAAAACATAGGGCTAGAGTGCTTTTCAATGGAGAGAATCGACAATACCGCTCCAGAACAATCGAGTAATATTCATTTTAGTTATGCTGCCAATACATGGATCAGTGGCATAGAATCACATAATACAACCTATGGCCATGTTGAATTTAATTCCGTTACAAAATCAAAAGTAGAGCGCTGTTATTTCCACGATGCCTTTGATTACGGTGGGGGCGGTAGAGCCTATGGTGTTGTTTTGCAATCTACCACCAATGAATGCTTGATTGAAAATAACATCTTCAAACATCTTCGGCACAGCATTATTCTTCAGTCTGGAGCTAATGGCAATGTTGTTTCGTATAATTTTTCAACTGATCCATTCTGGACAGGTGTCAATCCTATATTTCCATCGAATTCTGCTGGAGACCTTGTCTTGCACGGCAATTATGTTTTTGCGAATTTGTTCGAACAAAACGATGTTCAAAACATTGTAATTGATAATTCTCATGGATCCAATGGTCCTTACAATACATTTTTTAGAAATCGTGCTTCATTGTTTGGGATATTCTTTTCGGACACCTCTAGCCCGTCACAAAACCTCATTGGTAATGAAATACCCAATAAAGATTTTCCTTATAGTGCGGTGAATTACACGATTCAGGGTAGAGATCAATTCACTTTTGGAAACAACAACAAGGGTACTGTATCACCATTAGGTACGGAGAGCCTTTCTGATATTAGCTATTACTATACGACAAAACCGAAATTCTTGAGTGAAAATCAGTGGGGTAAAATTGGGTTTCCTAGCGAAATGAATGCTTCAAAGGTTGGGGCTACTGTCAGATTTGAACAAGAAAATTATTTTGCTGGAGCTTGTGGGAATGCTGAATTGATGACGCGAAGCAAAGGTTTGCCCTATTCTACTTTATCCGTGTATCCTAACCCCGTGCACACCGAACTGTATCTATCAGGCTTGAACGAACCCACAACCTATTTCCTGTTCGACAATCTAGGAAAAACAATTCTAACTGGCCTGTTAAAACCCGAACAATCAATTGATGTTCATTCGTTAAGTCCAGGAGTGTATTTGTTGCGAATCAAAGGTCAATTTTATCGGTTTGTAATACACTAATCGAATGGCCACATAAGGGACAGTATAGTTCTTCGTACGCGCCAATCATCTCTTGTTTATTTTTGGACTGATTCGCGATCAGATTCATTGAAATCGGTTGAGATTTATGGATAATTATGGCAAAATTTCATCGCTGGTAGAGTATGAAAGGGATGTTTGATCAAAGCGTATAAATTCTATCGTCTCGGTAATCTCTAAAAATCCTGTACTAATTCTCTCCTTAACTAAACGGGAAAGAAAATTCACTGGAAAATAGGATTATTTGCTAAGAATTTTTTTAATTTGAACGGGAAGACTCTTTTTAACTTGGTGAAAATCAAATTATTAATTGCGATCATTGGCTTCTATTCCTGGCCATGTTATTCCCAAATCCTATTCGGCCAATTTGTGTCGATGAGTTTGGCGAGCGCCAATCCGGAGTTAGGGTATGTCGATGGCTTGGGAGCACCCTTGCACGGCACTGGCGGTAATTCCTGTTTGGTTGTCAACAGCGGCTTTGTTCTTGGCCCTTCTGAGCAATGGAATAATACCTCTGTGTTTGTCTACCGATGTCAGCCTGAGTCTTCAGATGATGAGTCATCTGCTGATTGGTCCTGGCGCATATACCCCAACCCAAGCCAAGGGGAGTATTTCTTGGAAGCCAGTGATGTTTCCCTCTGGGAGGTATATGACAACCAAGGCCGATTAGTTAAATCTTCAACGTTTATCGAGCCCGATGGCCCGCAACGCATCAATATCAGCGACATGAGCGCTGGTTACTACGTACTTCAGTTTGAACAGCGTTCTGAATTCGGATCGCGCAAACAACAAACCCAACTCATTAAGTTAGAAAAACCCGAACCCTCTCTGTATGAATAAACTATTACTCTTTACTGTATTGGCTTTTATTTCTTGCTTGGGGCTGAATGCTCAAATCAATCCACCCGATGCATTTGTGTATCAGGGTTTGGCAAAGAACCCAGGAACCGGGGGTATTGCTACGAATACAAATATTCGCCTCAAAGTTCAAGTATTGCGAGGTGGCATCAAAGGCACAGTTGTATTTGCAGAAAATCACAACACAGCCACGAATGCCGATGGCATTTTTTCCATATTGGTCGGTCGAGGCGACTTGTTAGCAGGATCAATATACAATAGTATCTATGATGTTCCTTGGCTGCAAGACAGCTTTTACTTTTCCCTGTCTATATCGGTTGCCATGAAATTCCCACCTAACCGCTATAGCCCCTATTTGCCCATTGGTACTCAACAGTTCTTCTCTGTTCCGTATGCCATGTTTGCCAAAGAGGCTCAACATGTTTTGGATTCTATAAGTGTCAATGCAGCGGGGCAATACAGGTATATTCAATTGGGTCAACAAAATCCTATTGCATTTTCCATTGCCGACAACGATTCCAGCCTATTGAATGAATTGCAAGAATTGGTCAGTTTGGGTGGTAGATTGGGTCTTCAAAACGCTGATGGATCAATCAGTTACACGGTCAGACTTCCTGATAGTTCCTCAACCAACGAACTCCAAACAATTAGCCAAAATGGGAATACCATAACCTTGAGCCAAAATGGAGGGTCGGTCACAATTGTTGATCTTGACAAACAAACCTTAAGTCTTAATGGACCAAACTTGAGTATCACCAATGGCAATTCGGTAACATTACCAGATGCTAGTGATATTAATGAAATTCAATATCTCAATATTAGTGGGCAAACATTGAGTATTACGCAAGGGAATTCTATTCAATTAAATCCAAATGATGCAGATGCTGACCCAAACAATGAAATTCAGAAGATTTCAAAATCAGGAACTACCATACAATTGAGTAGAAATGGAGGTTCCGTGACAGACTCGGACAATCAAACCCTAAGCTTGAGTGGTGCATCTCTTTCGGTTAGCTCTGGTAACTCGGTTATCTTACCAGATGGCTCATCAACCAATGAACTGCAGGCATTGGGGCAAACCAGCGGGAAGGGGACCATTACCTTGAGCCAAGGCGGTGGGCTCGTTACTCTACCCGATAGTTCTTCAAGCAACGAGATTCAAACCATCAGCAAATCAGGTTCAACCATCAGCTTGAGTCAAAGCGGTGGGTCGGTTACTGACTCCGATAACCAGAATTTAACGCTTAACGGCGCTAGCCTGTCCATCAGTTCCGGCAATACTGTTTCTCTTCCGGACGCATCATCAAGCAATGAAATTCAGACCCTCTCCATAACAGGCAATACCATCAGTTTGAGCCAAAGTGGTGGGTCAGTTACTGTTCCAGACAGTGATGATCAGACTTTGACCCTTAACGGCAATACTTTAAGCATAAGCAGTGGGAATAGTGTTACCATCAATCCTAATGATGCTGATTCTGATTCAACAAATGAAATTCAATACCTAAAAGTAGAATCAGATAGTTTATACATTAGCTCGGCAAATGCAATAGATCTTGCTGAAATTCAAAAGATTAGGTTCCTTGATCCTGACCGAGATTCCTTATTGTTATCCAATTTGAACACAGGTGAGACATTCATCAACGCAAAAACAGGAAAACTAAATGTGGTTATGCCCAAAAGGGTTGTTTACTACGATACATTAACTTTTTTTGATTCAATCAACAATTCATTGCCGAGTACAAAATTTGGAATCAATTATCAACTTGATACAGTGAATAAATGCAAATCAACTTATTCTTACCTGACTACGTGTTACACCAATAATAGTTGGGGAACTAGTTCGTATCAATGTACAAAATATTCGTATAATTCATATTCAGTAGATCAACAAATTCCAATTAAAGATTCAATAATAGTTACATTGAAAATTACAAAAGGTCGGGTATTGGGAATAGAAACACTTGCGGACACCCAAAGTGGTTGGGTTAGTTATATTGGTCCAAACGGCCATAACCCTTATGTTTTGCGGCATTATTTCGATAGTGATTCAATTTTTTACAATGGAGCGTCATTTAGCTATGAGGGCAAAATGATGAATCAATATTCGTATCCAAAATTATTAAATTCCAATAAATTTAATCACCTATTGCTTACGTCAGATTCGACTTTCTTAATTAGAAATTGTGATCGAAAAAGTTATTCTAATAGTAGCGCTAGTCTTGCTATTTCTCATGACAATCACAATGAGTCAGATTCATTTATCAATCCGGTATTTTATAAAAATAGCTCGGTAAATATTAAATCTGAGAATTGTTCGAATGTTGAATACATCTCATCAAATAATTCCAATTCTAGTTTCCCTTTTTGTCTTCGGCTTAAAGTTGAATACTATGATACAAGTCAGAAGTGGTTCAAGGAATTGTAGTTTTAATGTTGTTGCAGGTGTTGCTTTTCGTCATAGTGCCTATGATGCCCATACGTTAGGTAATTAGAATAGCCATGCATGTTTTCCTTGAGGATGGTATGTGGTTTAGATTGAATCTATTGTAACCCAAAACACGAAGGGCTGAGGTACAATTTAGTATAGGATAATACCCATTAATGGTATTAGCCATTACGCCAGTGAAAATAAAATCCAGTAAATGTGCTAAATTTAGAATTTTGCTCAATGTAATCGGTTAGCGGGCGAAGGGAGTGAGATTAGCTCGGCTGAACCCTAGAGGGGAGGCTTCCCCAAGCAAAAGCCACCGCCTTCGGCGGTGTTTTTTATGCCCCATCACCTTCGCCCAAGCAAGCTTGGCTCCAGTTCTGTGGGCATAAAAAAACCCGGCTATTGCCGGGCTTTTGCTTGGGGGCGGAGAGAGAGGGATTCGAACCCCCGGACCTGTTACAGTCAACGGTTTTCAAGACCGCCGCATTCGACCGCTCTGCCATCTCTCCTACGGGGCAGCAAAAATAAGCGGGAAACCTCAATCTGCAAATACAATTCGCACGTCTTGTATCAAATCGGGATGCAAG
>Ga0222714_10004081_pt1 | contig 14533 bp, 6 predicted proteins | sample C33_3DmetaG_FD_165048 | JGI IMG/M metagenome (GOLD analysis project Ga0222714, IMG submission 165048) | Estuarine water microbial communities from San Francisco Bay, California, United States - C33_3D | ecosystem: Environmental > Aquatic > Marine > Unclassified | place: USA: California... | reverse complement strand
CTGTAAAAGAGGTAAATGAGCTTGCTCAGATCCTCAAAGAAGAACATGGCATCGAGCCTGCTGCTGCTGCAGTTGCTGTTGCTGCTCCCGCCGCTGGCGGTGATGCTGGCGCTGCTGCTGCTGAGCAAACAGAGTTCGACGTTATCTTGACCAACCCCGGTGCTGGCAAGTTGAACGTGGTTAAAGTTGTTAAAGACTTGACCGGTTTGGGCTTGAAAGAAGCTAAGGAGTTGGTAGACGGTGCCCCCAAAGCTGTTAAAGAAAAGATCTCTAAGGCTGAAGCCGAAGATATCGCAGCTAAACTCAAAGAGGCGGGCGCTGAAGTTGAAGTTAAGTAAGACCCCTAATCACTAACGCCAAAGGCCCCGGGAAACCGTGGGCCTTTTGGGCGTTTGACAACCCAAGACCATTGTCAAACCTAATTTAACAAGCATTTTGAGCACAACACAACATAAAAGGATCTCATTCGGCAAGGTTCAGCATGCCATTGAGTATCCAGATTTCTTGGACGTTCAGTTGAAATCGTTCCAGGAATTTTTCCAATTGGAGACCCCTGCAGACAAACGCGAGGGTGAGGGATTGTTCAAGGTATTCCGCGAGAACTTCCCCATCAACGATACCCGCAACATCTTCAATTTGGAGTTTTTGGATTACTTCGTTGATCCTCCCCGCTACACGATTCAGGAATGCATCGAGCGCGGCTTGACTTATGCAGTGCCTTTGAAGGCAAAGCTTCGTTTGAGTTGCAACGATCCTGAGCACGAAGACTTTGAAACCATCGTGCAAGACGTGTACTTGGGAACCCTTCCTTACATGTCACCCAACGGTACCTTTATCATCAACGGTGCTGAGCGTGTCATTGTAAGCCAACTGCACCGTTCACCCGGTGTATTCTTCGGTCAGAGTTTCCACTCAAACGGAACCAAACTGTTCTCGGCCCGTGTCATTCCTTTCAAGGGTTCTTGGATTGAATTTGCGACCGACGTGAATTCCGTGATGTATGCTTACATCGACCGTAAAAAGAAATTCCCCGTAACTACTTTGCTTCGGGCTATTGGTTACGAAACCGACAAAGACATTCTCGATATATTTGGTTTAAGTGAAGAGATCAAGGTCTCTAAAGCAGGTTTGAAGCGCGTGTTGGGTCGCAAATTGGCGGCTCGGGTTCTTCGCACTTGGATCGAGGATTTTGTCGATGAAGATACGGGTGAGGTAGTGAGCATCGAGCGCAACGAGGTGATCTTGGAGCGTGATACCGTATTGGAAGATGACCACATCGATGTCATCATCGATGCCAATGTTAAGACCATCATCTTGTCTACCGAAGGCAATGGCGATTTGGATTACGATGTCATCTACAACACCTTGCAAAAAGATACCTCCAACAATGGCAAAGAAGCCTTAGAGGTAATTTATCGCCAATTGCGTAACGCAGATCCCCCAGATGAGGAAACCGCTCGTGGTATCATTGAGCGTTTGTTCTTCTCAGACAAGCGTTACGATTTGGGTGAAGTGGGTCGTTACCGCATCAACAAGAAACTTGGTTTGGATGAGGGTATGGATATGAAGGTCTTGACCAAAGGCGATATCATTTCCATCATCAAGTACTTGATCGAGTTGGTGAACGGCTCTGAAATTCTGGACGACATTGACCACTTGAGCAACCGTCGTGTGCGCACAGTGGGTGAGCAATTGTATGCCCAATTCGGTGTAGGATTGGCTCGTATGGCCCGTACCATTCGCGAGAAAATGAACATTCGCGACAACGAGGTATTCACTCCTCAAGATTTGGTTAACGCCCGTACCCTGTCATCAGTTATCAATTCGTTCTTTGGTACCAACCAGCTGTCTCAGTTCTTGGATCAAATCAATCCATTGGCTGAAATCACGCACAAGCGCCGTTTGAGCGCCCTGGGTCCTGGTGGATTGAGCCGTGAGCGTGCGGGCTTTGAGGTTCGCGACGTTCACTACACCCACTATGGCCGTTTGTGTACCATCGAAACTCCTGAAGGTCCCAACATTGGTCTGATTTCTTCCCTGTGTGTTCACGCGAAGATCAATTCCATGGGATTCTTGGAAACTCCTTACCGAAAAATCGACTCAGGTAAAGTAACACCTGATATCATTTACTTGAGCGCTGAGGAAGAAGATGGAAAAACCATCGCTCAGGCAAACGCCGAGTTTGATAAGGTTGGAAATTTCAAGACTGATTTGGTGAAAAGCCGCAAAGAGGGTGACTTTCCCTTGGTTGAGCCCACTCAGTTGGACTTCATGGACGTAGCTCCTAACCAAATCGTATCCATCGCTGCTTCTATGATTCCTTTCTTGGAGCACGATGACGCGAACCGTGCTTTGATGGGATCAAACATGCAGCGTCAGGCTGTTCCTTTGATTCGTCCTGAGGCCCCCATCGTGGGAACGGGCTTGGAAGAGAAGGTAGCTCGTGATAGCCGCTCTTTGATCAACGCTGAAGGCGATGGCGAGGTTGACTATGTAGACGCCAACGAAATTCGCATTCGCTATTTCCACAACAGCGATGACGACTTGGTAAGCTTCACCGGTGATGTCAAAACCTACAGTTTGATCAAATTCCGTCGCACCAACCAAAACTCTTGCATCAACTTGCGCCCCATCGTAAACAAGGGCGATAAAGTGAGCAAAGGCCAGGTGTTGTGCGAAGGTTATGCTACCCAGGGTGGCGAGCTCGCATTGGGCCGCAACTTGCAAGTGGCATACATGCCTTGGCAGGGTTACAACTTTGAGGATGCTATCGTGATCTCTGAAAAAGTGGTGAAAGAAGATTGGTTCACCACCATCTACATCACAGAATACGAATTGGAAGTTCGCGACACCAAACGCGGTGAAGAGGAATTGACCAACGACATCCCCAACGTGAGCGAAGAGATGACCAAGAATCTGGATGATTCAGGTTTGATTCGCGTGGGTGCCGAGGTTAAAGAAGGTGACATTTTGATCGGTAAAATCACCCCCAAAGGTGAAACCGAGCCTTCTCCTGAAGAGAAATTGTTGCGAGCCATCTTTGGTGACAAGGCTGGCGATGTGAAAGATGCTTCTTTGAAAGCGCCTCCAGGTGCTACCGGTGTTGTGATCAGCAAAAAACTGTTCAGCAAGACCAAAAAAGACAAGAACGCACGCAGCAGCGATAAGAGCCGTTTGGCGAAATTGGAAGACGAGCACCAAAAAGAGTTGAATCAACTCAAAGATGAATTGGTGAAGAAGTTGTTCCAAATCGTGGGAGGTAAAACCAGCCAAGGTGTGTACAACATGTACAGCGAGGAGTTGATTCCCAAAGGCACCAAGTTCACTCAAAAGAACTTGTTGGCCCTGGACTACAGCAACTTGAACTACCACAACTGGGCCGCTGATGAGGAAAAGAGCAACCTTGTGGTTCGCGCCTTGACCAACTACATCAACGTTCACAATGAAAAAGTAACCAATTTCAAACGCGAGCATTACGCCATCAGCGTAGGAGATGAATTGCCTACCGGTATTCTGCAGTTGGCCAAAGTATACGTGGCTACCAAGCGTAAGTTGAAAGTGGGTGATAAGATGGCCGGTCGTCACGGTAACAAGGGTATTGTAGCCCGTATTGTTCGTGAAGAAGATATGCCTTTCTTGGACGATGGAACTCCCATGGATATCGTATTGAACCCCTTGGGTGTACCTTCTCGAATGAACCTGGGTCAGATTTATGAGACCGTTTTGGGTTGGGCTGGTAAAGCCTTGGGTGTCAAATTCGCCACCCCCATTTTCGATGGTGCTACCTTGGACGAGATCAACGAATACACTTCCAAAGCAGGCATTCCTGTGAACGGGTCGGTTCGTTTGAACAACGGTTTGACGGGTGAGAAATTCGATCAACCTACGACCGTAGGTGTCAGCTACATGCTGAAATTGGGTCACATGGTTGACGATAAGATGCACGCTCGTTCGATTGGTCCTTACTCGCTCATTACGCAGCAGCCTCTGGGTGGTAAAGCTCAGTTCGGTGGTCAGCGTTTTGGTGAGATGGAAGTATGGGCGTTGGAAGCCTTCGGTGCCTCTAACATCTTGCGTGAGATCTTGACCATCAAGTCAGACGACATCGCAGGCCGTGCTAAAGCATACGAGGCCATCGTTAAGGGTGACAACATCAGCCAAGTTGGAACTCCTGAATCATTCAACGTTTTGTTACACGAGCTCCGTGGCTTGGGCTTGGAAGTAACGTTCATGGATTAATGCGATAAGAACCTAATGCAACTCCAGAAAAAAACACAAAAAATCGGAAGCAACTTCAGCAAGATTCGCATCTCGCTCGCTTCTCCTGAGAATATTTTGCGCCGTAGTTACGGTGAGGTGGTAAAACCTGAAACCATCAACTATCGCAGCTACAAACCCGAAATGGGTGGCTTGTTTTGCGAACGCATCTTCGGTCCCATCAAGGATTACGAATGCCATTGCGGTAAGTACAAGCGCATCCGTTACAAAGGGATCGTTTGCGATCGCTGCGGTGTAGAAGTGACTGAGAAAAAAGTGCGTCGTGAGCGCATGGGTCACATTCACTTGGTAGTGCCTGTAGCGCACATCTGGTATTTCCGTTCCTTGCCAAACAAAATTGGCTACTTGTTGGGTATCCCCACCAAGAAGTTGGACATGGTCATTTACTATGAGCGCTATGTGGTCATTCAGTCGGGTATTGCTGAGTCAGCCAATCAGTTGGATTTGTTGACTGAAGAGGAATACCTCGACATCTTGGATTCACTTCCCCGTGAAAACCAGATGTTGGAAAACAATGATCCCAACAAGTTCATCGCGAAGATGGGTGCTGAAGCCCTCGAGATGTTGTTGCAGCGCGTTGACCTCGACAAACTGAGCTACGATTTGCGCATTGCCGCTGCGACCGAAACTTCGCAGCAGCGTAAGCAAGAAGCACTGAAGCGTTTGAAGGTGATCGAAGGTTTCCGTTCGGCTCAGAAGTCAGGTGAAAATCGCCCTGAGTGGATGATCATGAAGATGTTGCCTGTGATTCCTCCCGAATTGCGCCCATTGGTGCCATTGGAAGGCGGTCGCTTTGCTACCTCTGATTTGAACGACCTGTATCGCCGCGTCATCATTCGCAACAACCGTTTGAAGCGATTGGTGGAAATCAAAGCTCCCGAAGTGATTTTGCGCAACGAAAAGCGCATGTTGCAGGAAGCGGTAGATTCCTTGTTGGACAACACCCGCCGTGCAAGCGCTGTGAAGAGCGAAGGCAACCGTCCTTTGAAGTCTTTGAGCGATATGCTCAAGGGTAAGCAGGGACGTTTCCGTCAAAACTTGTTGGGTAAACGTGTAGACTACTCAGGCCGTTCGGTTATTGTGGTAGGTCCTACCTTGAAATTGAACGAATGCGGTTTGCCAAAGAACATGGCTGCCGAATTGTTCAAGCCCTTCATCATTCGCAAATTGATCGAAAGAGGCATTGTCAAAACGGTCAAAACAGCGAAGAAAATCGTCGAGAAAAAGGATCCTGTCATTTGGGATATCCTCGAAAATATTTTGAAAGGTCACCCTGTATTGCTCAACCGTGCTCCAACACTGCACCGTTTGGGTATTCAGGCCTTCCAGCCCAAGTTGGTTGAAGGAAAGGCCATTCAATTGCACCCCTTGGTATGCAGCGGTTTCAACGCTGACTTTGACGGTGACCAGATGGCTGTTCACGTTCCTCTTGGAAACGCAGCGGTTGCCGAAGCTCAGATGTTGATGTTGGCTTCGCACAACATTTTGAACCCCGCTAACGGCGCCCCTGTGACCGTTCCTTCTCAGGACATGATCTTGGGTCTGTACTACATCACCAAAGAACGCAAAGGAACCAAAGACCATCCTGTAAAAGGAGAGGGTTTGACTTTCTACGGCTCTGAAGAGGTTCAAGTGGCCTTGAACGAAGGTCGCGTGGAATTGCACGCGCCCATCAAGTGCAAAGTGACCGTTTTGGAAGGTGGCGAGTTGATGACCAAAGTCATCGATACCACTGTGGGACGTGTGATTTTCAACCAAGTGGTTCCCACCGAAGTTGGATACGTGAACGAATTGCTCAAGAAGAAAAACTTGCGCGATATCATCACTCAGGTGATCCGTATTTCAGGTGTAGCTCGTGCGGCTCAGTTCTTGGATGACATCAAAGACATCGGGTTCCAATACGCTTTCAAAGGCGGTTTGAGCTTCAACTTGAGCAACGTGGAGATTCCCGTTGAAAAAGACGAGATGATCGCCAAGGCTATGGAAGAGGTTCGCGAAATTCAAGCGAACGCAGACATGGGCTTTATCACCAACAACGAGCGTTACAACCAAGTCATCGACTTGTGGACCCGCGTGAACAATCAGTTGGCGCGTGTACTGTTCGATCGCTTGCAGAAAGACGACCAAGGTTTTAACCCCATCTTCATGATGCTGGACTCTGGAGCTCGTGGTTCCAAAGAACAGATTCGTCAGTTGGGCGGTATGCGTGGTCTGATGGCGAAGCCTCAGAAGAACATTGGTGGCGGTTCAGGCGATACGATTGAAAACCCCATTATTTCAAACTTCAAAGAAGGTTTGAACGTATTGGAATACTTCGTTTCTACCCACGGCGCTCGTAAAGGTTTGGCCGATACAGCGTTGAAAACGGCAGACGCAGGTTACTTGACCCGTCGTTTGCACGACGTTGCGCAAGACGTGGTCATTGTCGAAGAAGATTGCGGTACCCTGCGCGGTATCACCATGCAGCCCATTTTGAACAATGACGAGGTAACCGAATCCTTGTACGAGCGTATTTTGGGTCGAACGGCTGTTGATGACGTTTTGCATCCTGACACGGGCGCGGTTTTGGCCGTAGCCGGTGAAGAATTGACCGAAGAGATTTCACAAGCCATCGAAGATGCAGGAGTCGAAGAGGTTGAAATTCGTTCCGTATTGACCTGCGAAACCCAAGGCGGAGTTTGTTCCAAGTGCTATGGCCGAAATCTGGCCAGCGGTCGCATGGTTCAGGCTGGTGAGGCTGTGGGTGTAATCGCCGCACAGTCTATCGGTGAACCAGGAACTCAGTTGACACTTCGTACCTTCCACACCGGTGGTACGGCATTGAACATTGCGGCTGAAAATACCTTGGAAACCAAATACGAGGGTTTGATCGCATTCGACGGCATTCGTACCGTAACCAAAGAGGTAACCAACGATGAAGGTGAAACGGTGAAAACCGACATCGTATTGGGTCGCAGCGGTGAGGTTCGAGTATTGGATCCAAAGTCTAAGACCATCATCACCACTTACAACGTGCCTTATGGTGCTCATTTGATGGTGAAAGACGGTGGTAAAGTGAAGAAGGGTGACGTATTGTGTACCTGGGATCCATTCAACACCCTGATCATTTCTGACATCGACGGTAAAGTTGAATACGAAAACATAATCGAGGGCGTAAACATGCGCGAAGAAGGTGATGACCAAACCGGCTTGTACGAATATGTGATCACCGAGAGCAAGGATAAGACCAAGGTGCCTATGATCAAGGTTGTAGGCAAAGACGGCAAAGAAGAGTTGATCAAAGTCTTCAACATGCCTGTGAAGTCCATCTTGGTTGCCAAAGACAGTCAAAAGGTGAAAGCCGGTGACATCTTGGCTAAGATTCCTCGTTCGGCCTCTCGTACCCGTGACATTACCGGTGGTCTTCCTCGCGTTACGGAATTGTTTGAAGCTCGTAACCCATCGAATCCCGCTGTAGTAGCCGAGATTGACGGTGTGGTAAGCTATGGTATCTCCAAGCGTGGTAACCAGGAAATCATCGTGGCCTCTAAAGATGGGGACGTGAAGCACTACCAAGTGCCTCTGTCCAAGCACATCTTGGTTCACGACGGTGACTATGTTCGCGCGGGTCAGCCTTTGTCTGACGGTGCCATCACGCCTCAAGATATTTTGCGCATTGAAGGTCCTGCTTCGGTTCAGAGATATGTATTGAACGGAATTCAGGAAGTATATCGCCTTCAGGGTGTAAAGATCAACGACAAGCACATTGAAGTCATTGTTCGTCAAATGATGCAGAAAATGGAAATCAACGATCCCGGTGATACGCGTTTCTTGGAAAATGAAGCCGTTGACAAGTGGATGTTGATCAAAGAAAACGACTGGATCTGGGACAAGAAGTTTGTGACCAACGCCGGCGAAAGCAGCGTCATGCATGCTGGACAAATTGTTTCCTTAAAAGATTTGCGTCAGGAGAATTCAGCCTTGCGTCGTCAGGACAAAGCGTTGGTAGAGTACCGCGATGCGGTTCCTGCTACGGCTTCTCCGATCTTGCAAGGTATCACCAAGGCCTCTTTGGGTACGCGTAGCTTCATGAGCGCCGCTTCTTTCCAGGAGACAACCAAGGTGTTGAACGAAGCAGCAATTAGCGGTAAAATCGATGATCTGCGCGGTTTGAAAGAAAACGTCATCGTGGGTCACTTGATTCCTGCCGGTACCGGTATGCGTCGATTCCAGAATGTGGTGACCGGTTCACGCGAAGAATACGATCGCTTGATGGCCGCTCGTTACGCTGAAGAAGAAGCCTAATTCTCAAATTCCATAATTGGTGTGAAGGGGGCCCTAGAAAGGGCCCCCTTTTTTATGGTTGCTTATGCCTGCATGTATGGCTCCAGGCGGTTCTTGGTCAGACGCCGTAATGTGCGTGGGGGCAGTCTAAGTTCATTGCATATGGACCATGCTCGTCGAGGAGAAGCGATGGCGGCTGTAAGGGAATAAGAGTGGCCGAGAAATTCTCAATGACCGGTCATCTGGGTGGCATACAATTGGCTGTAGCTTCCTTTATGAGCCATCAATTGTTCGTGGTTGCCCCTTTCCACAATTCGCCCTTGGTCCAGAACCAAAATTTGATCGGCATGCTTAATGGTGCTCAAGCGGTGGGCAATGATGATGGCCGTGCGGTTGTGAAGCAGGGCTTCGATGGCCCTCTGAATCAATTGCTCAGTTTCAGAATCGATCGAACTGGTGGCTTCATCTAAGACCAAAATGGCCGGGTCAAAGGCCAGGGCGCGAATGAAAGAAATCAATTGCCGCTGCCCCAAAGACAGAGACAAGCCTCGCTCCATGACGTTGTATTCAAAGCCACCGGGCAGGCGGTCGATGAAAGAATAGGCCCCAATGCGTTCGGCTGCTTCGCGTATGGCTTGGCTGGGAAGGTCCGGGTCATTGAGCCTGATGTTGTCTTCGATGGAGCCCGAAAATAAAAACACATCTTGCAGCACCAAGGCTACTTGTTTGCGCACTTGGCTCAAATTGAGATCTTGGATGGGATGACCATCTAAAGCGATCAGGCCTTTCTGATGCACGTACAACTGGCTCACCAAATTGGCAATGCTGGTTTTGCCCGAACCTGTATGACCCACCAAGGCCAAGGTTTTACCAGGCTCAACTTCAAAAGACAAGTCTTTCAATACCCAATTTTCCTCTTTGTAGGCAAACCAAACCCCGTCAAACTGAATGGCTCCTTGCAATCGATTTACAGACTCGCCTTCTAGCGATTCTGCATAGGCTTGATTGTCGATGAGTTCGAAGATGCGCTCGGCAGCTACGATGCCCATTTGGATGTTGTTGAATCGGTCGGCGATGGCTCGCACCGGTCTAAAGAACAAATTGATGAACATGATGAATGCCATCAATTCACCAAAGGCCAATTCTTGGTGCAGCATGCCCATGGACCCGTACCAGACAATCAGGGCGAAGGAAAGGGCGACCAAGGCATCGACTAAGGGGAAAAAGACGGCATAGTAAAAAATGCTGCGAATGTTGGCATCGCGGTGATCGGCGTTGATGCTCTCGAACTTGTTAGCTTCTTGGCTCTCTCGGTTGAACAACTGTACCACCGACATGCCGGTGATTCGTTCCTGCAAAAAGGCGTTTAATTTAGAGACTTGGCTTCTCACGTCTTGAAAGCTATCTCGAATGCCTTTTCGAAACTGATTGGCCGCCAGCAGAAGCAAGGGAATCACCGACAAGGTGATCAAGGTCAACGGGGTGTTCATGCTGAACATGCATACCAAGATCAAAATGATTTGCACACAGTCACCGGCTACCGTGATTACGCCTGCTGAGAATAAATCGGTGATGGTTTGAATGTCGCTGATGCTTCGGGTCACAGCCGTTCCTACCGGTGTTTTATCGAAGAAAGACAAGCGAAGGCGGGTGAGGTGTTCGTACACGTATTGGCGCAGCTTTAAAATCACCGATTGCCCAATGCGCTCCCCCAAGTACGAGTTCGAAAAACCCAACAGGGCTTGCACCAGCAGCCAGCCAAATAAGACCAAGCTGAAAGATTCGAGTTGGTCAAACTTGCCCGCGAGAATGATACGGTCTATGCCGTACTGGTACAGCACGGGTTGCAGAGCCGCCATGGCACTTTGTAGCAAGGTCAAGCTCAAGGCCAGCACCATCATGCTGCGCTGAAATTTGGCCAATTCCAGCAGGCGCAAGAAGAGTTTCCATTGGGAGCCTTTGGGAGACGCTGCTTTCACGCTGCAAAGGTACGTGGGGCTTGGCTGCTCTGGGTTTTGTGTAAAACTTTTGTTTTCCCAAGATTTGCGCGGCTTTTCAAGACCTGCGTATAATTGCAACATGGCTCAACACATTGCGGTAGCAGGGAATATTGGGGCGGGTAAAACAACGCTGACCCATATGCTTGCCAAAGATTTCAACTGGGATATGCAGTTGGAAGACATGGATGACAATCCCTATATCTCTGATTTTTATGAGGACATGCAGCGATGGAGTTTCAACTTGCAGGTCTATTTTTTAACGACCCGTTGGCGCCACGTTCAAGCCATTCGTAAGGGGTCTAAAACGGTTGTTCAAGACCGCACCATATACGAAGACGCTCATATTTTCGCTCCCAACCTGCATGCCATGGGTTTGATGAGCACGCGCGATTTTGAAAACTACAGCCAATTGTTTCAAGCGATTTCAGGTCAGATTCAAGAGCCTGATTTGCTCATTTATTTGCGCGCGGGCATTCCCAAATTGGTCGACCAAATCCAAATGCGAGGCCGGGAATACGAAGATGCCATTCGTTTGGATTATTTGAAACGATTGAACGAGCGTTACGAAGCTTGGATTGGCGATTACAAGGGCAATCTCATCATCATCAATGTTGATGACATGAATTTCCAAGACCGCCAAGAGGACTACGCTAAAATCGTGGACCAAGTTCAGGCGAATTTGAATGGATTGTTCACCTCTTAAGCCGATTTCTATAGCGAAGTCATGGGGCTGTTGACGCATCCATGGTCTTGGGCATTTTTGCTCGTATTGTTGCCTTTGATCATTCATTGGCTGCAGCTTAGACGCACCCAAACGCTGTACTTCCCAGGTGTACATCGGTTGCAACATTTGCTGGCCTCAGGTCAGAATCCCGATCGCTTGCGTCATTGGGTCCTGTTGCTTTTGCGCACCTTAGCCCTGCTATTTCTGGTGCTTGGTTTTTTACAAGCCAGCCGTCCTCAAAAGGATTCCTCCTCTAAGCCAATCGCCGTGGTCCTAGATGCCAGTCCCAGTATGTTGGAATCAGGCGGGTGGGACAGAGCGCTTTTGTCTCTGGATAAGTGGATGAGCCAGGCTCCGTCTGAGGTTCAATTTTGCTTCCCTCAATGGAGTTTGGCTTATTGGAACCGCGATGCAGCGCGCAGAGAATTGCGCTCGTTTGAGCGCAAATGGCCGCGTTGGAGTCTGTCTCAAACCGAATTGTACGCCCAACAAGAGGCTAACGCTTCCCAGCGCTACTATTACATCAGCGATGGCTTCTCGCCACCCAGCAGCGGCAAGGTTCAATTGTTGCGAATGAAAGGACCTTCGTTTGGGTCCAATGCCTATTTGGATACGGTGCAGTTGGTATACACGGCCGACGGACCCGTGTACCGGGTTCGGGTTGGATTCGAGGGTTTGTCGAATCTTCCCGAGGTGCAATTGTTCAATGCTCAGCAGTTGCCCCTTCAGAAATTAGCCTACACCGAGCAAAGCGATTCTTGGGCAACTGCAGAATGGAAAGGGAGCCTCCCCATAGAGGGTGCCTATTTTTCCCTGGAAGATGACGCTTGGCAATTCGATAACCGTTTGTATGTGGCCAATCGGGCTCAGAACCAAATTCGGGTAGGGATGGAGGGCGATCATTCATTTCCCCGCAGGTGGGTGGCTTCGCAGCCCTTTCTAACGCCAAACGACACCGCTTTTGATGTGCTGTATTTTGCTGGCTCCAAGCTGTCAGCTGAGCGAAGGGCCGGGTATTTGAACCGGGTAGAATCGGGCAAGCGAATCGTGCTACTGGGCCATACAGCGGTTCAGGCTTTTTTTGAAAACGAAAGCAATTGGGCCCTTGGAGCCACAGAAGGAGAGTCGCTGGCCGCTGTTTGTTTGGAGCACCGACTTTTGAAAGAGGCTTTTAAACAGGCCAATCCTGATCAAAGCCCTGCCTGGCCGGTCATTCGCATTCCTTTTGTTCCCGTTCAGGAAACGTTGCGAGACTGGGAAGTGGTGGCGCACAGCGATGCAGGCACCCCCATGTTGTTGGTGAAAACATGGGGCTTGGGTACGGTGTATGCATGGTTGGGAGGGGAAGATCAAGCCTTCTTGAGTTCGAGTTGGGCCGTTGCATTTTTAGGAATGCCTTGTTTGTCTTTGGCTTTAAAAGAAGGTCCCTTGTACGGGATCATAGGGAGCCCGCAGCCGTTTGAATTGGGGTTGTTTTCCCAACAGGTAAATCCCGAGTGGCCTTTGCTCAGTCCCTTTGATACATTGCATCCCGAGTGGCGAAAACAAGGCGGTAAATGGGCCTTGTCGATGAACCAACGCGCATGGGAGCCCGGTTTGTATCAATTCCCTGCTGAAGCAGACGTGCATCAGGTGATTGCGGTCAACGAAGCCCGAGAAAAGGAGCATGCCCGAGGTGTGGAGGTAGATGAATGGCCCAGTTGGAACGCTCCGGCTGAAGTCTCCAATTGGGGAGGATGGACCACCCTGTTTTTTGCTCTCGCGCTTTTGTGCCTAGCAATCGAATCGGTCTTTGTATTTTTGAAGGAACGCCATGAGCAGAAGTCTTAACATACGGAACGTTCGCATTTCCGATCCCCAAAGCCCATTTCATGCGCAGATTTGCGATATCAGGGTTGAAGCAGGGGCGATTACCCACATCTCGGCCAGTCTATCAGAGCCGGCCGATGAAGAGATAGATGGGTCAGGCGCTTGGGTTAGCCCTGGTTGGGTAGATGCGTACAGCCGAATTCCGGATCCAGGTGAGCCTTGGAAAGAGTCATTGGCGTCTGCTTGCGAGGCCGCCCAACAAGGTGGTTTTACCCATCTGTTCGCCTTATGCGGTACCCATCCCAGTGCTGATTTGCCTGAGACCCTTGAAAGCGTGGGGCAGCGCAGCCGCGCCCTCCTGTGTCAGGTCCATCCCTTGGGTATGGTTTCTGAAAAAGGTCAGGGCAAGGAGCTAAGCGAATTGCATATGCTGAGCCAAGCCGGTGCTGTAGCCTTTACCGATGGCATTGTGGCCAGTCCCAAATTATCCCAGCGGTTGAAAACCATGCAATACGCTCATTCTTTGGGTTTGAGCCTATGGTCGCATCCCTGCATGGCAGGTTGGTTGGGAGAGGCCAAAATGCACGAAGGAACCGTTAACGCCAGCTTGGGGTTGAAAGGAATACCCTCCATGGCTGAATTTGTTGAATTGCAGGCCGATTTGGAATTGGTTCGATACACGGGGGCTTCTCTCCGAATTTTGGGTGTTAGCTGCCGAGAATCGGTTGAATTGATTCGCCAAGCCAAAGCAGAAGGGTTGCCGATTTGGGCTTCTGTTCCCGTAATGAACCTGGCAGAGAATGATACCGCTATGAGCGGTTTTGATGAGAATTTCAAGGTGCTTCCTCCCCTGAGAAGCGAAGACGATCGCTTGGCCCTGTGGGAGGGGCTTCAAGATGGCACCTTGGATGCCGTAATATCGAATCACCATCCCGAAGATGCTGAAACCAGTTTGGTGGAGTTTGATTATTCCCCCTTTGGCGCAGCGACCTTGCCCTTGGTTTGGTCCTTGTTGAGTCGCTCCAATCCTGGCATGGATGCAGATGCTTTGGTATCGCGATTGCACCGCGGGGCACGAACATTTTGTGGCTTGCCTTCGCTGGTGTTGGCCCCAGGTGCTCCCGCCGATTTGACTCTGTTTCAGGTGAGCGGCGAGACGGCCATTCGTTTGCATGAACACGGTTCAACGGCTGTCAATATGCCCTATGCAGGTCAAGTGCTTCCCGGTCAAGTTCTGGGTACCTTGTGCAACGGCACATGGAAGGGAGGCTTGCGATGAGCGATGAAAAAACAGGGCTGAACCTGTGGAAGCGCCCGGCGCTCACCCACGGGTTTTTAACCGGTGCGGTGATTTTCATGATCAAATTCACGCTGTATACCTTGGAGCATTGGGAGCTTCGATTTGCGCCATCGTATCAGTTTTTCTCCTTTGGTTTACTGATGTTGGGCGTGATATGGG
>Ga0222714_10004080_pt1 | contig 14535 bp, 10 predicted proteins | sample C33_3DmetaG_FD_165048 | JGI IMG/M metagenome (GOLD analysis project Ga0222714, IMG submission 165048) | Estuarine water microbial communities from San Francisco Bay, California, United States - C33_3D | ecosystem: Environmental > Aquatic > Marine > Unclassified | place: USA: California... | reverse complement strand
TGCAGCAACTCATTTCCTTACGCGATTTGATTGAAAACTCAGCGATAAAGCAGGTAATCTTTATTTCTAGCACTGGAATTTATCCCAATACAAGTAAGGAGGTACCCTATACTGAAGACGAAGTAATTTCCGAGAGTAACTCGGGCAATGCCATCTTGCTGAAAGCAGAAGCATTGATAGGGGAATCATCCAAGTATGACTTGACGATTTTGAGAATGGGAGGATTGATGGGGATGGATCGGATTCCAGGGGTTTATTTTTCCGGAAAGGAACAAGTAGTGGGACATACACCAGTCAACTTTATCCATCAAGCGGATGCAGCAGGAATAATTGCCTGGGTGATCAATCAGGGACTTTGGAATCAGACTTTCAATGGAGTTGCTCCAGAGCATCCCCTACGGCGGGAGGTGTATCAGCACAATGCTACTACGTTGGGAATTCCCTTACCTGCAAGTTTTCAGGAGACTACTGACGAAGCAGTGGGTAGGTTGATTAGTTCGGATAAACTCTTGGAAACTGGCTTTACCTTTGAATTTCCCAATCCACTGATTTTTCCTTACCTGCAAAGCCCATAAAATTTTAAAAGGGTTTTTTATTTATTTCTTGTAGGGTTGGGGTATAGCAGGTTTTTCTGACATCTTGTCATTTTTTTTACAGGTGGAATAGGCCTTGCAGAGGGAAGTTAGATTCATTTAATACGTAACTAAACCGATGTAAGCCCATGCAGGAAAAAGGCACGATCTCGATCCATACCGAGAACATTTTCCCAATCATTAAAAAATTCCTCTATTCTGATCATGAGATTTTCCTTCGGGAATTGGTCTCTAATGCGGTAGATGCTACACAAAAAATTAAGCGACTTGCGACATTAGGTCAGTATACCGGGGAATTAGGTGACCTCACGGTGGAGGTTTCTTTTGATGAAAAGAAGAAGACCATCACCATCTCTGACAAAGGACTCGGCATGACCGCTGAGGAAATCAAAAAATACATCAACCAGATTGCTTTTTCTGGAGCCACGGAGTTTGTGGAGAAATTCAAAGATGCCAAGGATGCCAATGAAATCATTGGAAAGTTTGGTTTGGGTTTTTATTCCGCCTTTATGGTGGCCAAAAACGTGGAAATCCACACGCTATCCTTTCAGGAAGGTGCTGAACCTGCGATTTGGACCTGTGATGGAAGTACGGAGTTTGAAATCAAAAAAGGCAAAAAGAAAAGCAGTGGAACAGACATTATTCTTCACGTCAATGAGGATTCAGTCGAGTTCTTAGACAAGTGGAAGTTGCAGGGTATTTTGGATAAGTATTGTAAATTTTTGCCTATTCCGATCAAGTTTGGTACTAAAACCGAATCCGTTGAAGATGGCGTAGACGACAAGGGAGAGAAGAAATGGAAGTCTGTAGAAGTGGACAACATTCTGAATACTACCGCTCCGATCTGGACCAAATCTCCTAGCGACCTCCAGGACGAGGATTACTTGGCCTTCTACAAGAGCCTGTACCCAATGAGCGAGGATCCTTTATTTTGGATTCATCTGAATGTGGACTATCCGTTCAATCTTACCGGTGTGCTTTATTTTCCAAAGGTTAAAAACGACTTTGAAATGCAGCGCAATAAGATCAAACTCTTTAGCCGTCAGGTCTTCATTACCGATGAAGTGAAAGATATTGTACCAGAGTTTTTAATGCTGCTTCATGGGGTAATTGATTCTCCAGATATTCCACTCAACGTGTCCAGAAGTTTCTTGCAGGCAGATGGCAATGTGAAGAAGATCAACAACTACATCACGAAGAAAGTTGCAGATAAACTTTCTGAACTCTTCAAGAAAGATCGTAAAGTCTACGAGGAAAAGTGGAATGACATTGGCCTCTTTGTGAAATATGGCATGATCTCCGAGGAGAAGTTTTATGAGAAAGGAAAGGAATTTACCCTCCTCAAAAACACCAAGGAAGAATACTATACGCTAGACGAATACCGTGAAAAGGTGTTGGCTACCCAAACCGACAAAAATGAGCAAGTCATCTACTTGTATGCCACTGACCTCAAGAAGCAGGACAGTTTTATCGATTCGGCATTAAATAAGGAGTACGATGTTTTGGTGCTCGATTCCCCAATTGACAGCCATTTCATTCAGCACATGGAGTCCAAGTTGGACAAGACCCAACTCAAGCGTGTGGATGCCGAGGTGGTGGAAAAATTGATTCAGAAGGAGGCTGCCTTTGCCAACCTGCTGACGGAAGATCAGAGCAAGTCAGTAAAGGAAATCTTTGATAAGGCGATTCAGAACAAAACCTACACCGTAGAGATTGAAGGTCTAAGTCCGGAAGAGTTCCCTGTAACCATTACGATGGAAGAGTGGATGCGTCGAATGAAAGATATGGCACAAACAGGTGGTGGACCGATGAGTTTCTACGGAAGCTTGCCCGATAGCTACAAGGTAGCTATCAATGGAAATCACCCGCTTGTGGACAAGATCTTGAAGGCAGAATCTGAAGAAGCGCAGGTAAGCCTTGCTAAGCAAGCGTTTGACCTGGCATTACTTTCCCAGGGCTTGCTAACAGGAAAGGACTTGACCGCCTTTGTAAAGCGTAGCTTAGAAATGATTTGATGTCCTTTGGGTTTTTTTAAACCCCTTAGGTCTTTAACCTTCCAAAATTGCACTCCATCCCCTGCAAATTGCAGGGGATTTTTTGTTTGTTCTTTGAAATGTTGAATTCAGGAGGGCTATTTGGTACTATCTGTTTAAAAATCAAATAATTGACTTTAAATTGTTAAATTTTAATAAAAAATGTAAAAAAATGAATTGAAATATAATTAGGTATGATTTTATAAAATTAATTTATTCATTTTTATTTACTAATTTGGTAAAAAACAGATAGGTTTAGTTCATGTTCATCACGAGGAGAACTTTTTAATTGATTTTTAAACTTAAATTTTTCAAAAGATGAAACGTACTTACCTAGTTTTCGCAGCATTGATTTTTTTCTCCCTGTCCTGTGATTTTAGAGGGGATAGTTTAGAGCAGCAAGATTTAAAAACTCCTTCTTTGGAGATTTTCCATGAGATGGATTTAAAAAATATTGGCGAATACCATAATATCCTTTTAGAAAAGATTGTAGAGAACGAAACAATCAAATACAATGCGTCCTCATTTAGAAAGAATGAAGTTAGAACATCCTCAGACTCGCTTGAATTCATTAAAAAAATTCAATCATTCATTTTAGAGAACAATTTAAATTTCACTCTCACCCTTTATGGTGAAAAATTAAACCATTCGAATTTCAATTTTACTGACGAGCAATTAATGCAGATTTTCAGGGGATTAAAGTCTCAGGAAATTTCAGGAAGTGAATTGGTTCCAAACCCTAAAGCTTTAGAGTGGTATTTTAATTCTGAAATCGCTTTGAATTCATTGAACCAAAATGAATTTGAATCAAAAATTAAAGGCTTGGAGATGATTGCAAGAAGCCAATTATCGGAATCGCCAGAGACTTTAAATGTTGTTTTGATGGGGTTATATGTTGGTAAATATTCTAATGGTTTCTGGAATTTTAGTAATCATACAAGGACATTTCAAATTCAATTAAATGGGAGGTCTTCAGGCTGGATTACCACTGGAATTGCTGATATTCAGGGAGCATACACATGGGGCTGCTGGGGTAGTTTAGCTGGTCCAGCAGGGGCTGTAATCCTTGGAGCAAATGGTGCTCTTCTTCACTCGGCAACAGCTTATTTGGCAGATAAATATTTGCCTTAAATTATTTTTAAGTTTTAAAATTTAGGAAAATGGCTACCATTCTAATTTTAATCGCCTTTACTATTCTTTCTGTCATTAGCACCTGGTTTTTTTATCAAAACCATGTAAAAAAAAACAAAATGAAGTCGGATGATTACCTGCTTGAACTTTCCTCGGTAAGGGTAACTGAAACGCTTCCAAAAATTGCAAAGGATAAAGGATGGGCTGCTTTTGAACGAATTGGGGAAGATTCATTTCGCGTTAAGATTCCGAGTTCTTCATTTTTTTGGGGAGGAAAAGTCTATCTGAATTTAGAGTCAGTAAGTAAGGGTCAGACAAAATTAACTATCCATAGAAAACCCAATTTCGTAACTAGTCAAGTGCAGGATGGAATTCTGGATCAAGAGATTTTGGATCTGCTAAGTAGGTTGGGAAAAGTTAGCTGACTTCTTTTTTAACTGCAGTGATTTGATATTTTCTTTTAACCTTCAACAAGGAAAACTGTGGAAACGATCAAAAAGTGGGAATACTTTTCCTTTATTCTAGCACTTGGGATAATTTCTGCAGGATTCTTTTTCAAATCCATTAACATTGCCCTCCTCATTTTCGCCTTTGGACTGCTTGTAAAGGGATACATCATTTATCTCTACAAAAGGAATAATTTGATCCAGGTATATCTCAAAAAAAAAGCAGGAGCCTTAATTGGAGGGATACTGTTACTCGCATTTTCTCTTTTGAAAGATGGCATTTAAAGGTTTACCGAATTTTCTTCTTTCCATCCTGCCCTGGTTGCGGGAGGTAAGTTTTCCTTCTTTGAGAGAATAAAAATACTCGCGCAAAGACACTAAGCCGCAAAGCAATGGTTTTCTTTGCGCCTGCCTTCCGCAGGCAGGGCTTCTCTACTTTGCGAGAGTAAAAAAAGACTTGCGCGAAGCCCGCCTAACGCAGTTTTTTATTTCGGGCAGTTCCTGTAATTTTGTGCCACCATTCACGAAAAACAAAAAACGGTATGCCTTACCTATTTACCTCAGAATCTGTATCTGAGGGCCACCCCGATAAAATTGCGGACCAGATTTCCGACGCACTGATTGACAACTTTTTGGCTTTTGATCCCAGTTCCAAGGTAGCCTGCGAAACCCTGGTAACTACAGGTCAGGTGGTCCTTGCTGGTGAGGTAAAATCTGAGGTCTACCTGGATGTGCAAAAAATTGCCCGTGAGGTGATCAACAAGATTGGTTACACCAAGAGCGAATACATGTTTGAAGGCAACTCCTGTGGAGTGCTTTCTGCCATCCACGAGCAGTCTGCTGACATCAACCAGGGTGTAGAACGCAAGAACCCTGAGGAGCAGGGAGCAGGCGACCAAGGGATGATGTTTGGTTATGCGACTAACGAAACGGATAACTACATGCCTTTGGCCTTGGACCTTTCCCACCGCATCTTGCTTGAACTAGCGGAACTGCGCAGAGAGAACAAGGACATGCCGTACTTGCGTCCTGACTCCAAGTCCCAGGTGACTATTGAATACTCCGATGACAACGTGCCTCAGCGAATCGATGCGATCGTCGTATCTACCCAGCATGACGATTTTGACGAGGAAGGAAAGATGCTTGCCAAAATCAAAGCTGATATCATTAATATTTTGATCCCACGCGTGAAGGCCAAGTTGACCCCTTCACTTCAGAAACTATTTACAGACCAGATCACCTACCACATCAACCCAACGGGCAAGTTTGTGATCGGTGGCCCACACGGGGATACCGGACTTACCGGTAGAAAAATCATCGTGGATACCTACGGGGGCAAGGGAGCTCACGGAGGAGGTGCTTTCTCTGGCAAAGATCCATCCAAAGTAGACCGTTCGGCGGCCTATGCGACTCGTCATATTGCTAAAAATTTGGTGGCAGCTGGAGTTGCGGACGAGATTTTGGTACAAGTATCCTATGCAATTGGGGTAGCCAAGCCAATGGGTATTTACATCAACACCTACGGCACGGCCAAAGTGAACCTAAGCGATGGAGAGATTGCTAAGAAGGTAGAAGCTATCTTCGATATGCGTCCGTATGCGATCGAGCAGCGCTTGAAGTTGCGCACACCGATCTACCTAGAGACTGCCGCTTACGGCCACATGGGTAGAGAGTCTAAAATAGTTGAGAAGACCTTTACTTCCCCGTATCGCCCAGCGATCACCCAGAAGGTAGAGTTGTTTACCTGGGAGAAGTTGGATTATGTGGAGCAGGTGAAGCAGGCGTTTGGGATCTAAGACCTAGATCAACTCATAAAAAGAAACGGTGGAAGCGATAGCTTGCCCCGTTTTTTGGTTTTAGGGGGCTGCTGCTCGTGATTTACAAACATGAGCTTTTATCCTAGAATTTTTAATTCATTAATGAGGGTTGCGCGCCTGGGGCAATAATGCTGATTATCGCGGAAAATACCCGCAGATTTTTTATTGAAATTGGTTACTTCATATTTAATTTTTTCTTCGCAAATCCCCTATCGTTTCAGCATCAGCCAACCCCTCGGATCTACCTCAGGTAAGCTGCTGCTCGTGACCAAAACCCCTTTTTTTCCAATTGAGAGTTTTTGACTACCCGTTGAGGTAATTACCTCCACCGGAATTTCAAAGTCAATACCTTCCAAAGCAATTCGATACCCCGACTTTCCTTGTTTGCGTACTTTTAGTTCAGGGAGGGTAATAGTCTCTAAATAAAGCTTAAAAAACCCTTCCAAATTTTGACCTGTGTACTGTTGGATAAAATCGATGAAGTCTTGAGTAGTCACTCTATTTAAATAAGTAAACTTCTCTTCATTGGCAAAGGCTTTTAAAGCAGGGAAAAAAAGTTCATCTCCTAATACTCCTCGCAAGGAATGGATGACCATGGCTCCCTTTGTATATATCTCCGGATGATAGGCTGACTTTTCTGTTGAATTGGGAGGACTCACTACAGGTTGGGCATGCGGAATCCCCCTGGCCTCGGATCGTGCTTTTTTGAAATAAGCTTCCGGTCCCCCGTGTTCCCAATAAAACAACCAGTCCCCGTAGGCGGTAAGTCCTTCGTGAATCCACATATCTGCCCAGTCGCCTACAGAAATCTTATTTCCAAACCATTCGTGTCCTAGTTCGTGGTGGAGGAGCCAGTCATAGTTTACCGTACCCATGGGGTCAAACTGGAAATTATTGCCATAAGCATTGATTGTTTGGTGTTCCATTCCTAGGTAGGGTGTTTCTACCACAGCGATTTTGTCCTGTGGAAATGGATAGGGGCCAAAAAATTTTTCATGGGTTTCGGTACTTACTCGAAGTACGTCGAGCAGTTGCTTGGCCATGTCTTTGTTATCCTGAAGTACCCAAACTGCCATCGGAATTACCGTTCCATCTATAGAGCGAAATTCGGTTTCTGCTTTTTCAAATACCCCAACCGTAAAATTGATGTTGTAATTGTTGATAGGATAGTCAGTTTTCCAAGTGTACTGTACTTTTTGACCCTGATTTTGGGTTTGGATTAGTCGCCCATTGGAGGCCACAAAGTAAGGTTTGGGAACTATAAATGATAGCTCTACCCCTTGCTGAGGCTCGCTTGAGGGGTGATCTAAGGCAGGCATAAAAAGTTTGGCTCCTTCGCCCTGGCAAGATAGTCCCATCCAATGCCTACCAATGGAATCTTTTTCCCAAGTAAATCCCCCAGTCCATGGAGGATTCTGGGCAATGGGTGTTGGACCCCCATAAAAAATTTTCACCTGATTGCAGGTGCAATCTTTGGGAAGAATGTCTAGTAGGTCATTTTTCTGGGAAAAATCCACTTCTTCACCATCCATAAGCACCTTGCTTACCTGGTACTGGTCAATCAATTGAAACCGAAGGGTGTCGAGTTTTTCTTGGGAGGTAAAAGTGATGGTTGATTGACCCGAAATGGATTGTGTTTCTGGGAAGATTTCCAATTCCAATCGGTAATGTTGGATTTGAAACTTCGCTTGAAGGGGGTCTATTGGCCCTCCCCAATCCCAGGTTTGGGCTTGTATCAGCTGAACAACAAAAAAGAGGGGGCCAAACAAGAGTAGTTTTTTCATAGAAAGAGTAAAAAGAAAAAGGCCTTGAATATAGGCAGCAATACCTAAAAAAACCGCTCCTGATAGTGAATCTTGGAGCGGTTGAGATGCTAGTCTTCGGCGTAGTTGAAGGAGTCTACCTGTTCCTTGATCCAATCGTGGTATTTTCCTCGAAGAAATTCAATCCATTCATTCTTGTATTTGGACCCATCGAGCAGGAAACGGAAAGCGGTAGTTGCTTTTGGTTTACTCAACGCACTAACTAGGTCTTCAGCCAAAGTTTTTTCTTTAACACGGCGATCCACAAAATCCTGCATAAGTTGATGTTCCTGCACAGGCTCGAGCCTAGTAAACTCTGCAAAATTTTCAGGTTGGTCTTCAATTTCGTCGAGGATATCTTCTTCCTCTGGGGTTAGGTCGTAGTTGAAATAATCTTCATCGTCCGGCATGTGGTGAATTTTCTTTTTATCAAGTTGATAAAAACACACATTGCCTTTAAGCAATTGGGTAGCAATTAAATCTACCTCTTTTTCAGAAAGCGAAAGCATGAATGGAGTTCAAGATGTTTTAAAAATTTTAGTAGTCGAAAGTTCAACAAATTGTTTCAAATTGTGCAAGTTCTAACCAAAAAAATAAGCTTAAACTCTCTTATTTAAAATTTTTTCCAGCAAAGAGGGGTTTATTTCATGCCCACCTGCATAAGTCAATACATTTGAGGGTTTTCCCAGGGTAAGCAGGAGCTCTTCCTGTCGTTTTTTACTCTCTTCTGTAATCAGTTTATCTTCTGTTCCGTAGACAAGGAACACTGCTGTGTGAACAAATTTTTGTTTGGCCAAATTTAATTCTATATCATGTGCAAAGCCTCCTCCCCATAGGACCAAGGAATCGATTGTGCCGCTCCATTCGCTGGCCCAGCGTGTCGCAGTAGCTGCACCTTGGGAAAAGCCCAAGAGGTGGATGCGCGGTAGTTGGGTAAATTTCGATAGCAATTCTTCTATTAGCTGATTGAGGAAACGGTGGTTGTTTGCGATGGCAGTTTCCCGATTGTAACTGGTCATCCAATTGGCACCAACTCGTCCCTGAAATTCCTGTAGGTAGGCATGATTGGTACCTTCTGGAGCAATAAAGAGTTGATTTGGAGAGGAGAAAGGAATAAACTTTCGGATAAAAAACTCTGCTAGTTGCCCATAGCCATGTAGGACAATCCAGACTTCTTGTTCTTTTCCTGTTGGTTCATGGGACAGGAAATAGGGGGCTTCGTATGGAAATTGTAAGGATTTTTTCACGCTCAGCTGTGGAGATCATCAAATTTGAGTGGAAGTAACTGGTGAATACCTTGGAATCGAAGGACGGTTCCATTGGCTTGCAAAAGCAAAATAGTGATGGGGCTTTTGTACCTGTTTTCAACCTCATTGATGGTCTGTCGGCACATCCCACAGGGAGATACTCTTGCCCAACTATCCTCTCCAGCTCGCTGTGCTACAATGGCCAGGATTTGGGGAGTTTGCTCAGGAAAGTTAGCACCCACATAACCAAGAAGGAGACGTTCGGCACAGGTGCCTACTGGGAAACTTACATTCTCCTGATTTGAAGATTGGTAGATTTCCCCATTAGCGAGAGCTACTGCTGCCCCTACTCTAAAATCGGAATAGGGGGCATAGGCATTTTTGGAAATTTGTTGGGCTCGCTGAATTAGGATGAGTTCCAGAGAATTTAATTCTGAAAAAGCAAGCTCTTCTAGCTCAATCGAAGTGGCAATTTTCTTCACAAGCGGTAGTGGTTTAGAGAAGGACTAGCAATTAAGGTACGCAAATGTTCCTTAATTCTTGAATTTTCCCTTTTTCACATCAAAAAAAAGGCACATTTTTAAGGCAAAAAAGCCCATCCGATGTCGACCATTTTGCTATTTGGTGCAGGAAAATCTGCCACATCCCTTATTGATTTCCTAGCTGATTCTTGTGGGGATGGGTCGCGAAATTTTTTGGTAGCGGACCTAGACCCTGCTTTGGCAGCAGCCAAACTCAAGGGGCGTGTCCATACGGAGGCTGTACCTGTGGATTTACATCAAGAAGATTCCAGGCAGCAATTAATTTACCAGGCTGATGTAGTGATATCCATGCTTCCGGCAGAACTTCATCCACTAGTGGCAGCTGATTGCTTGAAATTGGGAGTTCATTTTTTTACAGCCTCTTACGAAAGTGAATCCCTTCGCGCGATGAAGCAGGAGATTGAGGCCAAGGGTCTTCTTTTTCTTAACGAATGTGGACTAGACCCAGGACTTGATCACCTTTCTGCGTTGAAAATCATCCATGAGGCTAAAGCAAAAGGGGAAGAAATTCGTTCCTTTAAGTCCTATTGTGGGGGGCTTATTGCTCCTGAAAGTGAGGCTAGCAATCCTTGGAAATATAAGTTTACTTGGAATCCTAGAAATGTGGTGCTGGCGGGTCAAGGGACCTCTAAGTTTCTGGATCATGGGGAGCTGAAGTTGGTACCTTATCAGCAGTTGTTTAAACGTGTAGAAAAAATACATTTTCCGGGGTTAGGTGATTTTGATGGCTATCCCAATCGGGATTCCCTGCACTACCAAGCCATTTATGGATTGGAGCAGGTAGCTACCTTGCTTCGAGGGACGCTTCGTAGGGAAGGCTTCTGTAAGGCTTGGGATGTACTTGTTCAATTAGGTATGACTGACGATACTTCGTGGATAGAGTTGCCTGCCAATGGCACCTATCGACAGTTTTTAAATGCCTTTCTACCCTGGTCCGATCAACTCACTGTAGAGGAAAAATTAACAGCATTTATTCCAGACTTAGACTTTCCCACTTTTGAAAAATTGCAATGGCTAGGTTTTTTTGAAACAAAACTCCTTCCAAAAACAACAGGTAGTCCTGCGCAGCTACTTCAGGAAATTCTTGAGGAGCAGTGGGCACTTCAGCCGACAGACCGGGATTTAATTGTGATGCAACATCAATTTGAGATTCAAACCCAATCGGGGATCAAAAAGCTCACTTCTAGCTTGGTTCAAGAGGGAATAGATGGGGTGTATACTGCGATGGCTAAGACAGTGGGTCTACCCCTGGCCATTGCTGTAGATCTCTTTTTGAAAGGGAAGATTTCCCTTCGCGGCTTGCAGCTTCCCGTAGTTCCTGAATTGTACCTACCCATTTTAGAGGCCTTAGAAAAAGAAGGGATTCGATTTGAGGAGCAAGTGGTAAATTGAAAATTGACCACATCCGGCTGACCACGATTCACTTACTTTAACTTCTAACCTTATTTACCTACGGATAATTATAAACCAAAAAGAGACCAATAAGCAATTGGTCTCTTTTTGGTTTTAGGGTCTCCAATCTGCTGGAGGATCAATGAATGCCCCGGGAATTAATCGGCAATCATCCTGAATAATTGCAGGGGTTTGTTTGAAAGTCAGGTCATTTCTATCTACATAGATTCTTTTGGAGGTTTCTCCTGCAGCTATAAAATAGCCCAAAACCACTTCATCTGGATTATCCAAGCTCAGCATATTTCCTCGTAAGGTTGCAGGGGGTGGGTCAAATATAGACCCACTTATTTCTGCTTGCTGTTTGACTAAACGAAGGAATCGATAAGCATTTTGAGAAATGCTGTATTGCTTCAAGTCTACCCTATATTTATATACAAAACGGAACCCGTCATCCGCAATAAATGAGGCAGGAATCTTTGTGTTTAGGCCATTGAATGAGTCATCATTGACTACAAATAAGCTTTGATTGTTACTAATTTCATATTTATAACAAAAATTACAGCAATCCTTTGGCTGAGGTGTCCGGTCAGGGTTTTGTGGCGTTGGTCTTGGAGTAAATAAATCCGGACGAGTCTCCAGAATGTATACTGCTGGGCCATTTTTCCAGAAATAGAAATTATTTTCATCAGCAGGATCTTTAAGTCCTACGATGAGTTGAATTCCGGAATTTGGAACTCCACTATCTTCTGTGGGGATGGTGACCGTGCGCGTCTCTATCGTTTGAATGGTGGGAACAGCAGCTACTCGCTCTGGAGTAGAGGTGTATACCTTTCCCTCAACTGTTTCTATCTGCAGGGTATAGGATTTACCTACCTGTGCACGAAAATTTGCTGGGGTGTAATAGGTCCCTTTGAATTCATCTTTTCCTTCAGTAAGGAAAGTAACATTTCCCTCGTTATCTCGAACTACTACTGTAGCCAAGGAAACTGGACGAATGAGTCCTTCAAAAATACTTCCATAGGTAGCACTTCGAGTAAGTGTAATGGAATGGGGACCTGGACCTGTGGAAATGATTCCTTCCACGGTCAAAAGTTGCTCTCCTTCAGGTACGGTAACCTGGTAGGGGTCAACGCAGGCAATCGGAAGAATGAGGAATAGGTATATAAGTCTTTTCAACATGGCTTAGAAACTAATGGCATAACTCAAACTAGGAAGGGGAATACCCAACAAGGCCAAACGGAAGGCTTGAGGAGGTTGCTGTGGTGCATCATCAAAGAAGATAGAGAATGGATTTTTGCGCCCATACACATTGAGTACGGAGAAAGTCCAATCCCCATCAAAAAACTTCCCTTCTCCATTTAACTTGAAATTGACGGAAAAATCTAGTCGATGAAAGTCAGGAAGTCGTTGTTGGTTTCGATCCTTAAAATAGGCGAGGTTATTTCCTGAGTAATCAAACTTGGCATCTGGAAAGGTAATGGGTCTCCCTGTACTGTAAGCGAAAGTAGCTGAGATGGAAGTGTTGGTACTCACTTTGTAATTTCCAATCAGAGTCAAGTCGTGTGGCTTGTCAAAGTTGGATGCGTACCATGCCCCGTTGTTGATGTTTTCCTCCTCAAATGGGGTAATTACTTGTCTCAATGATCGAGAATAGGTGTAGGATATCCACCCTGTAAGTGTTCCCAGATTTTTCTTCACATAGAGCTCCATTCCATAGGATTTTCCTTGCGCAGGGATGAGTTCGGTTTCGATGTGATTTTGCAAAATCAAATTTGCCCCATCTTTGTATTCTACAACGTTTTGAAGGTCTTTGTAGTAGACTTCCACAGACGTTTCAAAGATGTTTCCTTTGAAATTATTGTAGTAACCAAGTGAGAATTGATCTGCAATCTGGGGCTTTAAAAACTCATCACTCAATTTCCACACATCTGAAGGAGCAATCGTTGCCGTATTGGAAATCAAGTGGATAAACTGGTACATTTTGTTGTAACCCAATTTGACTGAGCTCGCTTTGCTGAAGGAATAGCGGAAGGAAGCTCGTGGTGCTAACCCATCGTAAGTTTGGATCAGTTCGTTTTCAGCATAATTGGTTTCCCCGATGGCGGAACCATCCGAAACGGGAGTTCCTTCACGGTAATTTCGAACAGTCCGGGCGCCCAAGTAGTCGTACTTATCGTACCGTAAGCCATAGGACAAACCAATCTTTTCCCCAATTTCCAGTTCGTGCTGGAAGTGGGCAGCCATCTCTCGGCCTGCTTCATTTTGTACTTTTTTGGGCAGCAAATCCTCTGTAACGCCAGTAGGCACCAATTCACCTGGCTGGATAGCCACTTGCTTGTATTCTGCACCAATTGTAAATGACTGCGTAGGGCTTAGAGTATAATTGAGAAAGGTCCTTCCCCCCATATCCTTGATGTCCGAATTGATTTCAAAGTCATTTAGGCCGGATTGGTTGAATATTCCATATTCATAAAGCGAATAAAAGCCAACTGCCTCCAATTTCAATTTTTCACTTAGCTTACTTTTCCATTGTAAGGAATGTGCATTGTTTTGCCAAGAGATGGTTGTATCCGAGGCAAAGGCAAAGTCATCGTAACTGGTGTAGTAGCTGTAAGTAAACTCATTATTTTCAGACAAAGGGGCGCTAATTACCACATTCCCATCGTAAAAATCAGCATTGGAACTATTGAGTGTGGTATTACTCAGCGATTGAAGGAGCCAATTGATGTAGGAGATTCGAAATCCCCCCAAAATTGAGACCTTGTTTTTGATCAAGGGGCCGTTAAGCGATAGTTTTCCAGAGAAGTTACTTACCATTGCTTCTCCTCCAAAATCAGTAATGCTCCCTGCCTTAGGAAGGATGTCAAGGATGGCTGAGCTTCTACCTCCAAATCTAGCAGGAACTACCGCCTTGTATAGTGTCACGTCATTGACCATGTCTGGGTTGAAGGCAGTGAAGAGTCCAAACATGTGGGATGGGTTGTAGATGGGAGCACCAGCAAATTGAATGAGGTTTTGATCTACGCCTCCTCCTCGGACATTCAGTCCTGAGGAAGCTTCACCTACCTGACTCACACCAGGCAGGGTAGCTAGGGAACGTACGATGTCAATTTCCCCCATAAATGGAGGAAGTTCACGTAGTGTATTGACACTTAAGGTGACAGCCCCCATGTTGGTGGATCGGATATTTTTCTCCGGATCACTCCCATAGATGACTACATCGTCAAGTGTAAAATCTTCCTGGAGCATCTTGATGGTAATCCTCCCATCACCTACTGCGGTGATTGGATAGACAACGGTTTCATATCCTACATAGCGAAATTCCAGTGTATACTCTGCTCGAGATACTTCAAACTCAAAACTACCATTGGCATCCGTAATCCGGGTTATGTCTAATTCAGGAATTCGTACGGTAGCACCGACAAGTGCTTCTCCGGTGATTTCATCAGTGATTCTTCCCGAAAGTTTAATTCCTTTGAGCTGACCAATATCTCGACCAATAACTTCCCGCTTTACAGTAGGGGTTTGAGCC
>Ga0222714_10004079_pt1 | contig 14539 bp, 10 predicted proteins | sample C33_3DmetaG_FD_165048 | JGI IMG/M metagenome (GOLD analysis project Ga0222714, IMG submission 165048) | Estuarine water microbial communities from San Francisco Bay, California, United States - C33_3D | ecosystem: Environmental > Aquatic > Marine > Unclassified | place: USA: California... | reverse complement strand
GCCCTGGCCGCTTTCCAGCACGCCGGAATAAACGCGCGCGAAGGTAAGCGAGCCGACAAACGGGTCGGTCATGATCTTGAACGCGAGAGCCGAAAACGGCGCTTCGTCAGAGGACTTGCGCACGACAGGCTCGTCGGAGCCGGGCTTCACGCCCTTGATGTCCGGAACTTCGAGCGGCGACGGCAGGTAGTCAACGATGGCATCGAGCAGGGGCTGCACGCCCTTGTTCTTGAACGCCGAGCCGCACAGCACGGGGACGAAACCGCCCTCGAGCGCGCAGGTGCCCTTGCGGATGCAGGCCTTCAGCGTCGCCTCGTCCGGTTCCTTGCCTTCGAGGTAGGCTTCGAGCGCTTCGTCGTCGAATTCGACAGCGCTCTCGACGAGCTTGGAGTGATATTCCTCGGCACGATCCTTCAGATCGGCGGGAATGTCGGTGTAATTGAACTTCGCGCCCAGGCTTTCGTCTTCCCAGATGATCGCCTTCATGGTGATCAGGTCGACGACGCCGGCGTAATCGGACTCGACGCCGATGGGCAGCTGCAGCACCAGAGGACGAGCGCCGAGGCGGCCGATGATCATGTCGACGCAACGGTCGAAGTTCGCGCCGATACGGTCCATCTTGTTGACGAAGCAGATGCGCGGCACGTGATACTTGTCGGCCTGGCGCCAGACGGTTTCGGACTGCGGCTCAACGCCGGCGACCGAGTCGAACACGGCGACGGCACCGTCGAGGACGCGCAGGCTGCGCTCCACTTCGATGGTGAAGTCCACGTGGCCAGGGGTATCGATGATGTTGACCCGGTGATCGCGCCAGAAGGTCGTCGTCGCGGCCGAGGTAATGGTGATGCCGCGTTCCTGTTCCTGTTCCATCCAGTCCATGGTGGCGGTGCCTTCATGGACTTCGCCGATCTTGTAGGAACGGCCGGTGTAGTAAAGGATGCGTTCGGTCGTGGTCGTCTTGCCGGCATCAATGTGGGCCATGATGCCGATGTTGCGATATTTCTCGAGCGGATGAGCGCGGGCCATGTTCTTCCCCGTTACCAGCGGTAATGGGAGAAGGCCTTATTGGCCTCCGCCATGCGGTGAGTGTCTTCGCGCTTCTTGACGGCGTTGCCGCGGTTGTTCGCAGCATCCATCAGTTCGGCCGAAAGGCGTTCGATCATCGTGTTTTCATTGCGGCCACGCACCGCCTCGATGATCCAGCGGATCGCCAGCGCCTGGCGGCGATCGGTGCGGACTTCGACCGGCACCTGATAGGTGGCGCCACCGACGCGGCGGGAACGCACTTCGATCGCCGGCTTCACATTCTCCAGCGCATCGCGGAACACCTTGACCGGATCGCTCTTGGTCTTGCTCGCGATATGCTCGAAGGCGCCATAAACGATCTGTTCGGCGGCCGACTTCTTGCCGTCGTACATCAGGCAGTTCATGAACTTGGAAACGACGATGTCCCCGAACTTGGGATCGGGAAGGACTTCGCGTTTTTCGGCGGCGTGGCGACGGGACATCGGGATGCTCCTTACTTGGGCCGCTTGGCGCCGTACTTGGACCGGCGCTGACGGCGCTCGACGACGCCCTGCGTGTCGAGAGTGCCGCGAATGATGTGGTAACGCACGCCGGGAAGGTCCTTCACGCGGCCGCCGCGGATCATCACAACGGAATGTTCCTGCAGGTTGTGCTTCATACCGGGGATGTAGCTGATCACTTCGTAGCCGTTGGTGAGACGGACGCGGGCGACCTTGCGCTGTGCCGAGTTCGGCTTCTTCGGCGTCACGACGTAAACGCGGGTGCAGACGCCACGCTTCTGCGGGCACGACTGCATCGCCGGTGCCTTGATGCGAGCCGTCGGCTTCACGCGCGGCTTGCGGATCAGCTGATTCATTGTCGGCATAGGCCAAACCTTCCCAAGTCTTTGCCGGTCGTCATCAGCGCACCGGCACCAAATTCAAAACGAACGAACGCGCGCGCAGCTGCCGCGATTCGCTCGCTACCTGTCCATCGAACGGCCCGCGGCGAACCGCAAAGCCTATGTTTAGAGCCAAAAACTCCGGGACCGCGTCTAGGATGGACACCTACCACCGGCCCCCCAAAGGAGCGCGCATACTAGTTACGGGGGTTTGCCGCGTCAACAGCGTTTTTGGGCTAAAAACAAAGGGTTTGCAGGGGCTGATTCGGCCCCGCCGATGGCGGGATTCAAACCGCCCTTACGCGCTAAAACGTAATTTATACTAACGTTTTAACTTTTTATTACCTTTTCACGAACGTGTCCTGACCGGCAATTACCCAAACGCCGTCAAGGTGCCCGGCCGGAAAAGAAAACGCCCCGCGGAGATAATCCCCACGGGGCGTTTTCGATACCGGATTATCCGGATTAGGCGCTCTGCTGGTCGCTCTCGGCGGCCCCTTCGGCGCCTTCGGCCGGGGCGAGCTGGGCCTGATTTTCAGCCTCGATCGCCGCCATCTCGCGGTCACGCTCGCTCGCGATGTGCTTGAGCTGGTTCATCATCGCACCGGTACCCGCCGGGATCAGGCGGCCAACGATGACGTTTTCCTTGAGGCCGACCAGGCGATCGACCTTGCCCGAAACGGCAGCCTCGGTCAGCACCCTGGTCGTTTCCTGGAACGACGCCGCGGAGATGAACGAGCTGGTCGCCAGCGAGGCCTTGGTGATGCCCTGCAGGACCGGCACCGCTTTCGCGGGCTTGAGGTTCTCTGCCTTCGCCTTGGAGTTGACCGCGTCGAACTCGATGCGGTCGATGGTCTCGCCAACCAGGAAGGTGGTTTCGCCCGGATGGGTGACTTCCACCTTCTGCAGCATCTGGCGGATGATCACCTCGATGTGCTTGTCATTGATGCGCACGCCCTGCAAACGGTAGACGTCCTGGATTTCACGAACGAGGTATTCGGCCAGCGCCTCAACCCCCAGAACGCGCAGGATGTCGTGGGGCACCGGGTTGCCGTCGAGCAGCAGGTCGCCGCGCAGGACGAAATCGCCCTCGCGCACCGAAATGTGCCGGTCCTTCGGCAGAAGGTATTCGACAGGCTCGCCCTTCTCCGGACGCACCAGAATGCGTCGCTTGGACTTGTAGTCGCGGCCGAATTCGACCCGCCCTTCGGTTTCGGAAATGATCGCGAAGTCCTTCGGCTTGCGGGCCTCGAAGAGTTCCGCCACGCGCGGCAGACCGCCCGTGATGTCGCGGGTCTTCATGCTTTCGCGCGGGATACGCGCCAGCACGTCGCCGGCATGCACTTCCGCGCCGTTCTCGACACGCAGGATCGCGCCGACCGACATGAAGTAGCGCGCTTCGTGACCATTGGGCAGAACAACGACCTCGCCCTTCTTGTCGCGCAGCGTGATGCGCGGGCGCAGCTCGGCCGCCTTCGGCTGGGACTTCCAGTCGATGACTTCCTTCGATGCGATACCGGTGGTTTCGTCCACCGTCTCGCGGTAGCTGACGCCTTCGCTCAGGTCCATGTAATTGGCGGTACCAGCCGCTTCGGTGATGATCGGAATGGTGTACGGATCCCATTCCGCCATCTTCCCGCCCTTCTTGACGGTCGCGCCGTCTTCGGCGATCAGGCGGGCGCCGTAAGGCACCTTGTAACGCGCCATGACACGGCCAGATTCGTCGGTCAGGGTAATTTCGCAGTTACGACCCATGACCACGTCGCGACCCTCGGAGTCCTTCACCGTGTTGCGGTTCTGGTAGACGACCTTGGAGTCAAACGCAGCTTCGACGCTCGACTGTTCGGCACCACGCTGGGCCGCGCCGCCAATATGGAAGGTGCGCATTGTGAGCTGGGTGCCCGGTTCGCCGATCGACTGGGCGGCCATGACGCCGACCGCTTCGCCGATGTTGACGACGGTGCCGCGGGCCAGGTCGCGGCCGTAGCACTTCACGCAGATGCCCGACCGGCTTTCGCAGGTCAGCACCGAGCGGATCAGCACTTCCTCGACGCCGGCGGTTTCCGTCTTCTCGACCATTTCCTCGTCCATCAGGGTGCCGGCCTTGACGATGACGGCGCCCGACAGCGGGTCCACCACGTCTGCGGCAGGCACGCGGCCAAGGATGCGATCGGACAACGGTTCGATCACGTCGCCACCTTCGATCACGGCCTTCATCGGCAGGCCTGCCTTGGTACCGCAATCTTCCTCGAAAATGATCGCGTCCTGGGCGACGTCAACCAGCCGGCGGGTCAGGTAGCCCGAGTTCGCCGTCTTGAGCGCCGTGTCGGCCAGGCCCTTGCGGGCGCCGTGGGTCGAGTTGAAGTACTCAAGAACGGTCAGGCCTTCCTTGAAGTTCGAGATGATCGGCGTCTCGATGATTTCGCCCGACGGCTTCGCCATCAGGCCGCGCATGCCGGCCAGCTGCTTCATCTGGGCTTCGGAACCACGCGCGCCCGAATGGGCCATCATGTAGACCGAGTTGATCGGCTCACCCGGCTTGATCGCCGAAATTTCCTTCATCATCGCCTTGGAGACGACGTCGGTACACTGCGACCACGCGTCGACGACCTTGTTGTACTTTTCACCCTGCGTGATGAGGCCGTCGAGGTACTGCTGTTCGTACAGCTCGATCTGCTCCTGGGTTTCCCTGACCAGCGTTTCCTTGCTCGGCGGAATGACGAGGTCGTCCTTGCCGAAGGAAATGCCCGCCCTGAAGGCGTTGCCGAAGCCGAGCGCCATCAGGCGGTCGCAGAAGATCACCGTCTCCTTCTGGCCGCAGTTGCGGTAGACGATGTTGATGAGGTTCGACACTTCGCGCTTGGTCAGCACCTTGTTGATCGCGGCAAAGCCGATGTCGTCGTGAACCGGCAGGATTTCCGAAATCAGCATGCGGCCCGGGGTGGTTTCCACCACCTCACGGCGCCGGTCGCCGCGCGGATCGATGTACTCATAACGGGCCTTGATCTTGGAATGCAGGGTGACCGAGCCGTTGTCGAGCGCCTGCTGGATTTCGCCGATGTTGGCGAAGCACATGCCCTCGCCCGGCTCACCCTCGCGTTCGATCGACATGTAGTAGAGGCCCAGGATGATGTCCTGGGTCGGCACGATGATCGGGCCGCCGTTGGCGGGCGAGAGGATGTTGTTGGTCGACATCATCAGGACGCGCGCTTCAAGCTGCGCTTCGAGCGACAGTGGCACGTGCACGGCCATCTGGTCGCCGTCGAAGTCGGCGTTGAACGCGGCACAGACCAGCGGGTGCAGCTGGATCGCCTTGCCTTCCACCAGCACCGGCTCGAACGCCTGGATGCCGAGGCGGTGAAGCGTCGGTGCGCGGTTGAGCATCACCGGGTGTTCGCGGATCACCTCTTCGAGGATGTCCCAAACCTCAGGCCGTTCCTTTTCTACCATGCGCTTGGCGGCCTTGATGGTATTCGCCATGCCGTAGAGTTCGAGCTTCGAATAGATGAACGGCTTGAACAGTTCGAGCGCCATCTTCTTCGGCAGGCCGCACTGGTGCAGCTTAAGTTCCGGGCCGACCACGATGACCGAACGGCCGGAGTAGTCGACGCGCTTGCCGAGCAGGTTCTGGCGGAAGCGGCCCTGCTTGCCCTTCAGCATGTCCGAGAGCGACTTCAGCGGGCGCTTGTTGGCGCCCGTGATGACGCGGGCGCGGCGGCCGTTGTCAAACAGCGCGTCGACGGCTTCCTGCAGCATGCGCTTTTCGTTGCGCACGATGATATCGGGCGCGCGCAGCTCGATCAGGCGCTTCAGACGATTGTTACGGTTGATGACGCGACGATAGAGATCGTTCAGATCAGAGGTCGCGAAGCGGCCACCATCGAGCGGCACCAGCGGGCGCAGTTCGGGCGGGATGACCGGGACGACCTCGAGGATCATCCATTCGGGACGCGCCTTGGAATCGATGAAATTCTCGACCAGCTTGAGACGCTTGACCAGCTTCTTGCGCTTGGCTTCCGAAGTGGTTTCGCGAAGTTCCTCGCGAAGGGTCTCGCGTTCCTTCTCGAGTTCGATCGTCTTCAGCATGTCGCGGATAGCTTCGGCGCCGATGGAAGCCGAGAAGCTGTCCTCGCCGTACTCGTCCTGAGCCTTGTAGAAGTCCTCCTCCGACAGCAGCTGACGCATCTTGAGGGGCGTCAGGCCCGGCTCGGTCACCACATACTGTTCAAAATAGAGAATGCGCTCGAGATCCTTGAGCGTCATGTCGAGCAGAAGGCCGATGCGGCTCGGCAGCGACTTGAGGAACCAGATGTGCGCCACCGGCGAAGCCAGCTCGATATGGCCCATGCGCTCGCGCCGGACCTTGGACAGGGTCACTTCGACGCCGCACTTTTCGCAGATGATGCCGCGATACTTCATGCGCTTGTACTTGCCGCAGAGGCATTCGTAGTCCTTGATCGGACCGAAGATGCGGGCGCAGAACAGACCATCGCGCTCGGGCTTGAAGGTGCGGTAGTTGATCGTTTCCGGCTTCTTGATTTCGCCGAAGGACCACGACCGGATGCGCTCCGGGCTCGCAAGTGAAATGCGAACCTCGTCGAAGCTCTGCGGGCCGGTGGACTGACCAAAGACCTTCATCAGCTCGTTCATCAAACTCTCCTGCTCGTGTCGCCGGTTTCCCGGCATCCGGGCGACCGCAGGCCGTCCGGGGATTTCTTCATGCTTCGACCGGCTCTATCAGCCTTCGTGGTTGTCGAGTTCGACATTGAGACCAAGCGACCGCAGTTCCTTCACCAACACGTTGAAGGATTCCGGGATGCCCGCCTCGAACGTGTCGTCGCCGCGCACGATGGCCTCGTAGACCTTGGTGCGGCCCGACACGTCGTCGGACTTGACCGTAAGCATTTCCTGAAGCGTATACGCTGCGCCATAGGCTTCCAGCGCCCACACTTCCATTTCGCCGAAGCGCTGGCCGCCGAACTGGGCCTTGCCGCCCAGCGGCTGCTGGGTGACGAGGCTGTAGGGGCCGATGGAACGGGCATGGATCTTGTCGTCGACAAGGTGATGCAGCTTGAGCATGTAGATGTAGCCCACGGTCACCTTGCGATCGAACGGACGACCGGTCCGCCCGTCGGTGAGGTTGACCTGCCCCGAGCTTTCGAGCCCGGCACGGTGCAGCATCTCCACGATATCTTCCTCGCGGGCACCGTCGAACACCGGCGTCGCCATCGGCACGCCGCTACGTTCATTGCCGGCGAGTTCGACCAGTTCCTCTTCGGACAGGTTGGCGAGATCGCCCTTCCAGGTCTTCTCACCATAGACATCGCGAAGGGTCTTCTTGATGTCGGTCGTCTTGTTCGAGTGATAGTACTCGTCAAGCGCCCGGGCGATTCGCCGCCCGAGACCGGCCGAAGCCCAGCCAAGGTGGGTTTCAAGGATCTGTCCGACGTTCATGCGCGACGGCACGCCCAGCGGGTTCAGCACCAGATCGACGGGAGTGCCGTCTTCCAGGTGCGGCATGTCCTCGATCGGGACGATCTTGGACACCACGCCCTTGTTGCCGTGACGGCCGGCCATCTTGTCACCGGGCTGCATCTTGCGCTTCACGGCGACGAAGACCTTGACCATCTTCATCACGCCCGGCGGCAGTTCGTCGCCGCGCTGGAGCTTGTCCACCTTGTTTTCGAAACGGGCATGCACACGCTGGATCGAGGCTTCGAACTGCTTGTTGATCTCCTCGACCTCACGCATCACCTTTTCGTTGGCGATAGTCAGCTGACGAAGCTGGCCGGCGGTCAGTTCCTCGAACATCGCGTCGGTAATGCGCGCGCCCTGTTCGACACCCCTGGGGCCGGTATCGACCTGCTTGCCGAGCAGCTGTTCCTTCAGGCGGGCGATGTAGCCGCGCTCGAGGATGCGCCGTTCGTCGTCGCGGTCCTTGGTTAGGCGCTCGATTTCGTCGCGCTCGATGGCCTGGGCGCGCTCATCCTTGTCCACGCCGCGGCGCGAGAACACCCGCACCTCGACGATGGTGCCGGCGACGCCCGGCGGCAGCCGGAGGCTGGTGTCGCGCACGTCGGAGGCCTTTTCGCCAAAGATCGCGCGCAGCAGCTTCTCTTCCGGAGTCATCGGACTTTCACCCTTGGGCGTCACCTTGCCCACGAGGATGTCGCCCGGGTTGACCTCGGCGCCGATGTAGACGATGCCCGCTTCGTCGAGGTTCTTGAGAGCCTCTTCGCCGACGTTCGGGATATCGCGGGTGATTTCCTCCTGGCCGAGCTTGGTATCGCGCGCCATGACTTCGAATTCCTCGATGTGGATCGAGGTGAAGACGTCGTCACGCACGATGCGCTCGGAGATCAGGATGGAGTCTTCGAAGTTGTAACCATTCCACGGCATGAACGCGACCAGCACGTTACGCCCGAGCGCGAGCTCGCCGAGGTTCGTGGACGGGCCGTCGGCGATGATGTCGCCCTTGGCCACCACGTCACCCACCTTCACCAGCGGACGCTGGTTGATGCAGGTGTTCTGGTTGGAACGCTGGAACTTGAGAAGGTTGTAGATATCGACCGAAGACGCGGCCGAATCGGTCTCGCCGGTGGCGCGAATGACGATACGGGTCGCGTCCACCTGGTCGACGATGCCGGCGCGGCGGGCGGAAATGGCCACGCCGGAATCGCGGGCGACCACGTCTTCCATGCCGGTGCCGACCAGCGGCGCATCGGTGCGGATGAGCGGCACCGCCTGACGCTGCATGTTCGATCCCATGAGCGCGCGGTTCGCGTCGTCGTTCTCAAGGAACGGGATGAGCGACGCCGCGACCGAAACGAGCTGCTTCGGCGAGACGTCCATGAAGTTGATGTCTTCGGGCCGGGCCACGCCGAATTCGCCGCCTTTACGGCAGGTCACGAAGTCGTCGGTGAACTTGCCCTTGTCGTCCATGGCCGAGTTGGCCTGGGCGATGGTGTACTTGCCTTCTTCCATGGCCGACAGGTAGATGACCTCGTCGGTCGCCTTGCCGTCGGTCACGCGACGGTACGGGCTTTCGATAAAGCCGTACTTGTTGACGCGCGCATAGGTGGCGAGCGAGTTGATCAGGCCGATGTTCGGACCTTCCGGCGTCTCAATCGGGCAGATACGGCCGTAATGCGTCGGGTGCACGTCGCGCACCTCGAAGCCGGCACGCTCGCGCGTGAGACCGCCGGGGCCAAGCGCCGAAAGGCGGCGTTTATGGGTGATTTCCGACAGCGGGTTGGTCTGGTCCATGAACTGGCTGAGCTGCGACGAGCCGAAGAACTCGCGCACCGCAGCGGCCGCCGGCTTGGCATTGATCAGGTCGTGCGGCATCACGGAGTCGATATCGACCGAGCTCATGCGCTCGCGGATCGCGCGCTCCATGCGCAGCAGGCCGACGCGATACTGGTTTTCCATCAACTCGCCCACCGAACGCACGCGGCGGTTGCCGAGATGGTCGATGTCGTCGATTTCGCCGCGGCCGTCCTTCAGGTCGACCAGTACCTTGACCACCGCGAGGATGTCTTCCTTGCGCAGGATGCGCAGCTGGTCCTCGGTGGTCTGGTTGAGGCGCGCGTTCATCTTGACGCGGCCCACCGGCGACAGATCGTAGCGTTCGGTGTCGAAGAACAGGCCCTGGAACAGCGTTTCGGCCGTTTCCGGCGTCGGCGGTTCGCCTGGGCGCATGACGCGATAGATATCGGTCAGGGCTTCGGCGCGGCTGGTGTTCTTGTCGACGGCGAGCGTATTGCGGATATAGGCGCCGACGTTGATGTGGTCGATGTGCAGCGTCGCGATTTCGGAAATTCCGGCCTCGGTCAGCGCGGTGACCGAATCCTCGGTCAGCTCGTCGCCAGCTTCGGCGATGACTTCGCCGGTCTTTTCATTGATGACGTCGGCGGCGAGATAGCGGCCGACCAGTTCGCTTGCCGGCACAAGGATGTCCTTGAGGCCATCCTCAGTCAGCTTGCGTGCCGTGCGCGGCGTGATCTTCTCGCCGGCCTTGAGCATGGTCTTGCCCGACTTGGCATCAACGAGGTCGGTCAGGAGCTTCACGCCCCGCAGGCGTTCGGCCACAAACGGGGTCTTCCAGCCGCCCTTGGTTGCGGCATAGGAAATCGTTTCATAGAAGTATCCGAGGATTTCCTCGGCCGACATGCCGATCGCCTCCTCGGGGATCATCGGCTCGCCCGCTTCCTTCTTGCCGGCGCGCAACTTGGCGGTGTCGTCGTTGTCGAGCGCCATCAGAAGCGTCGTCACCGGCAGCTTGCGGCGGCGGTCGATGCGCACATAGACGAGATCCTTGGCGTCGAATTCGAAATCGAGCCAGGAGCCGCGATAGGGAATGATGCGGGCGGCAAACAGGTACTTGCCCGACGAATGGGTCTTGCCCTTGTCATGGTCGAAGAACACACCGGGCGAACGGTGCATCTGCGACACGATGACGCGCTCGGTGCCGTTCACGATGAACGTGCCGTTCTGGGTCATGAGCGGCATGTCGCCCATGTAAACGTCCTGTTCCTTGATGTCGCGAATGGAGCGCGCGCCGGTGTCTTCGTCGATGTCCCAGACGAGCAGGCGCAGCGTCACCTTGAGCGGTGCGGCGAAAGTCAGGCCGCGCTGCTGGCATTCCTCGACGTCATATTTCGGTTCTTCAAGCTCGTACTTGACGAACTCGAGCGTGCCGCGATCGGAAAAGTCCTTGATCGGAAAGACGGACTTGAAAACTTCCTGCAACCCTGTCGCAGTGCGGTTTTCGGCCGTTACGCCGATTTGCAGGAACTCGTCGTAGGAGGTCTTCTGCATCTCGATCAGGTTCGGCATGGGCACCGCGGAGGGGATGCGACCGAAATTGATACGGATACGCTTACGACCGGTGAAGGATTTCGCCATTGATCGCTGGTCCTTTTGAACGACGCGTTAAACTCTGAACAACGGGCGGGACGCCCGGAAAATGACAGAAGCGCGGGCAGGCCCCGGGGTGGCCCCGGAACCTGCACGTCGCTTTTACCGACCGGGGCAATGGCCCCAGCTGAACTACTTCAACTCGACCTTGGCGCCGGCGCCTTCGAGCTGTTCCTTGATCTTCGCGGCTTCGTCCTTGCCCACGCCTTCCTTGACCGGCTTCGGCGCGCCTTCCACCAGGTCCTTGGCTTCCTTGAGGCCAAGGCCCGTGATCGCACGGACTTCCTTGATCACGTTGATCTTCTTGTCGCCGGCATTGGCCAGGATCACGTCAAAGGTGTCCTTGGCTTCGGCGACGGGGGCAGCCGGACCGGCAGCGGCGGCAACGGCCACCGGTGCGGCGGCGGAAACGCCCCACTTTTCTTCGAGGAGCTTGGACAGCTCGGCCGCTTCCATCACGGTAAGGGCAGAGAGGTCTTCAGCGAGCTTTGCAATATCAGCCATTTGAGTTCACTCCGTTAGCAATAAGGCTTTGTACTTCTGTTTGCGGGACGGCTAGGCCGCCTCTCCCTTTTCAGCATAGGCAGCAAGAACGCGCGCGATCTGGCTGGCCGGGGCATTGAGCACCCGGGCAACACGGGTCGCCGGTGTCTGCAGCATGCCGACAAGCCTGGCGCGCAATTCGTCGAGCGACGGCAGGGAGGCCAATTCCTTGACCCCATCGACGTCGAGCGTCTTGCCGTCAAGGGATCCGCCGACGATAACGAGCTTGTCGTTATCCTTGGCGAAGTTGACGGCAATCTTGGCCGCTGCCACCGGATCCGACGACGCCGCAACGGCGGTCGGCCCCTTCAGCATCGGCCCGATCTCGGCAAACTTCGTGCCTTCAAGGGCGAGACGGGCGAGCCGGTTCTTGGTCACCTTGAAGCTGGCACCCGCTTCCCTCATCTGGCGGCGGAGATTGGTAGATTCCGCCACCGTCAGGCCGCTCTGGCGGGTCACGACCAACAGGTTCGCACCCTCGAACAGCCCTTTGAGCGAAGCGACCAGGTTCTGCTTCTCAGTCCGGTCCACTTTCGTCTCCGTACTTTGCCGCGCAGGCCGAAGCCCTTGCGGCGTTCCACAACTGGACCCTTGGGGGCGCCCCTCGGGTCCGCTCCCCTGTCCCAGAAGTACAAGCCCCGGTGCAAATGGCTCCGGGTCCGACTCCCGTCTATGCAGGCATGATTAAGTTCCGGGGGACCGGAACACCTGCAGTCTCGGACAGGCGGGCGGAAGTTAAACGCCTTCCGCCCTAACCCGCCCCGGCAAAGCCGGGGTGGATAGCGTGTGAGCCGCGGCTATTCGCCGAGGCTCGAAACTTCAAGGCGCAGACCAGGCCCCATGGTGGAGCTGATCGATACCTTCTTAACGTAGACACCCTTCGCCCCAGAAGGCTTCGCCTTAACGATGGCGTCGAAGAACGCGCGAGTGTTCGCCACCAGCGCATCTTCGGCAAAGGACGCCTTGCCGATACCGGCATGAATGATGCCCGCCTTTTCGGCGCGGAATTCGACCTGGCCACCCTTGACGGCCTTGACGGCCTTGGCGACGTCGGGGGTCACGGTGCCGAGCTTCGGGTTCGGCATCAGGCCACGCGGGCCCAGCACCTTACCAAGACGGCCAACGAGGCCCATCATGTCCGGGGTCGCGATGCAGCGATCGAACTCGATCTTGCCTGCCTGAATCTGATCGGCCAGATCCTCGGCGCCGACGATATCGGCACCAGCGGCCTTGGCGGCGTCCGCCTTGTCGCCCTTGGCGAACACGGCGACCTTGAGCGACTTGCCCGTGCCGTGCGGCAGCGAAATGACGCCGCGCACCATCTGGTCCGCGTGGCGCGGATCGACGTTCAGGTTGACCGCAATTTCGATGGTTTCGTCAAACTTGGCCTTGGCACGTTCCTTGACCAGCTTCACGGCCTCGATGACGCCATAGCTCTTTTCGGGATCAATGCCAGTTTCGGCACCGCGCATGCGCTTGCTCTTCGCCATGGCCCTTACTCCACAACCTGAAGGCCCATGGAACGGGCCGAACCGGCGATGATCTTCGCCGCCTGATCGATATCGTTGGCGTTGAGATCCACCATCTTCTTTTGGGCGATCTCACGCACCTGGGCCATCGTCACCTTGCCGGCGACCGTCGTGCCCGGGGTCTTGGACCCGCTTTTAATGCCCGCGGCCTTCTTGAGGAAGTAGCTCGCCGGCGGCGTCTTCATCACGAAGGTGAAGCTGCGGTCCTGATAGACGGTGATCACGACGGGGATCGGCATGCCCGGCTCGAAGCCCTGGGCAGCGCCGGTCTGCGCATTGAACGCCTTGCAGAATTCCATGATGTTCACGCCCTGCTGACCGAGGGCGGGGCCGATCGGCGGCGACGGATTCGCCTGGCTGGCCGGCACCTGGAGCTTGATATAGCCCGTTACCTTTTTTGCCATCTCATTCCCTTTCGATACTCGTTACGGCGCCTGCCCATCCGGGCCGGCACCAGGGTTGCGTGGTCCGGCCCCTTCTGGACTTTGAAGGAAGGCCTCCCACACGGCACCCGGTCTAGCCCGGGTGTTCTAAGCGTTACACACTCGCGCTCAGGACTTCTCGACCTGCGCGTACTCCAGTTCCACGGGCGTCGAGCGTCCGAAAATGGATACCGCCACCTTGAGCCGCGCGCGCTCCTCGTCCACTTCCTCGACAAAGCCCGAGAAAGACGTGAACGGGCCGTCGCAAACGCGAACCTGCTCGCCGATCTCGAAACGCACCGAAGGCTTCGGCCGCTCGATACCTTCCTGCACCTGGCGCAGGATGCGATCGACCTCGCGCTGGGGTACCGGCACCGGACGCTGCCCGGAACCGAGGAACCCGGTTACCTTCGGCGTATTCTTCACGAGGTGCCAGGTCTCGTCGGTCAGGTCCATCTTCACCAGGACATAACCCGGAAAGAACTTCCGCTCCGACTGAACCTTGCTGCCACGGCGCATCTCGACGACTTCTTCCGTCGGCACCAGAACCTCGGTCACGAGCTCACCCATGCCCTTGGCATCGGCCTGCTCGCGAATCGATTCAGCGACCTTCTTCTCGAAGCCCGAGTAGACGTGAACGACGTACCAGTTCTGCGCCATGTGCCCTACGTCTCGAAACTAGTTGCCGAGGCCGAGAATGAACTTGATCGCCACCGACAAAATCTGGTCCACCAGCAGGAAGAAGATCGCGGCGACGACGGCCATGATGAACACCATGGTCGTCGTAATCATCGTCTCCTTGCGGCTCGGCCAGGTGACCTTTCCGATCTCCTGACGAACCTGCTGCATGAACTGTATCGGTGACGTCTTCGCCATCTCGTACTCGTTACCCGAACCAGTGCCCGCGAACCGGCTCGATATACATTCGTCCCGTCGGGGGACCCGAAAGACTGGCAGGAGCGGAGGGTCTCGAACCCCCAACCTCCGGTTTTGGAGACCGGCGCTCTACCAATTGAGCTACGCTCCTAATCCGCCCCCGCTCCGGCAGTCGCGGAACCGCCGCTGCGGGAACGAAGGAGTGCCGTCTCTTAAACGCTCCCTACTCGACGATTTTGGCGACGACGCCGGCGCCGACGGTACGACCGCCTTCGCGGATGGCGAAGCGCAGGCCTTCATCCATGGCGATCGGGTTGATCAACTCGACCCGCATCGTCACGTTG
>Ga0222714_10004078_pt1 | contig 14540 bp, 24 predicted proteins | sample C33_3DmetaG_FD_165048 | JGI IMG/M metagenome (GOLD analysis project Ga0222714, IMG submission 165048) | Estuarine water microbial communities from San Francisco Bay, California, United States - C33_3D | ecosystem: Environmental > Aquatic > Marine > Unclassified | place: USA: California... | reverse complement strand
CTGACAAGGTTGCTGACCTGATTAGTGATGCTGTTGCTACATACATTCTGGATAAGAATCCAGCTCACCGCGCCGCAGTAGAAACACTAGTCACCACTAACATGGTAACACTAGCTGGTGAGTATAAGAGCACCAAAGAAATTGACAAGAGTGTGATTGCAGACATTGTGCGTAACACAGTTAAGGATATTGGTTACGAACAAGAAGGCTTCCACTGGCAGCATCTAAAAATCTACAACGAGCTGCATCCACAAAGTGCAGACATTGCACTAGGCACAGATGACTTCGGCGCCGGCGACCAAGGTCTTATGTTTGGTTATGCTTGTCGTGAAACACCAAACTATATGCCTCTGGCTATCTATCTAAGTCATCGTATTGTTGAAATGCTTACTCGTCATCGAAAGAATGGTACAGAATGGTTGGGACCTGATGCAAAGTCGCAGGTAACAATCGAATACAATGACGATGCAGAACCTGTACGAATTGCAAAGATTGTGTGCAGTACGCAACATGCAGATTGGATCAGCATTGACGAAGTTCGTGCTAACGTAAAGAACTTTATACAATCTATGCCTGAAATGGAGTTACTAGATAATGACACTGAGTTTTACATTAATCCTACTGGCCGTTTCGTCATTGGCGGCCCTGATGGTGATGCGGGTCTCACAGGACGAAAAATCATCGTCGATACTTACGGCGGCTATAGTCCTCATGGCGGTGGTGCTTTTAGTGGAAAGGACCCTACCAAAGTAGATCGCAGTGCTGCTTATATGATGCGCTACATTGCTAAGAACATTGTAGCAAGTGGACATGCAGATTGGGCTACGTGCCAGATTAGTTATGCAATCGGTGTTAAAGAACCGATGAGTTTTTATATCGAGAGCAATGGCGACAGTCGCGCACTAACCGATTGGGTCATTAAAAATGTTGGCCTAACCCCCAAAGAAATCATTGACAGATTCGGCCTGTTTAGTGTACAATTAACAGATACTACAAACTACGGACACTTTGGTAAAGACTATTTGCCGTGGGAACAGATAGATTTAGATATTACACTATGACAACCAAAAAAGAACCTGCTATTGCTCTAAAGGATATTATGGCAGCTCTGGACAAAAAGGACAGAGGCTTTTATAGTCGCTTGACCGATGAGCAGAAGAAAGCATTTGTGCCATGGATGATGATGCGTTATGCTAGTAGCGCACAAGGCCGTAATGCTGCTCATTATTTGTTTATGATTAACGAACTTGTTAACAAAAACTTCAGTGACGTTAGCAAGCATCCTGAACTACAATGGTTACTAATGACAGCGGCAGGTTCTGGTAAAGTAGAATTCCATCCTTACATTAAACCACCCAATAGTAAAAAGAAGAAGGACAAAGTCCGAGATTTTGTTAGTAGCATATATCCGCATTTTAAGAGTTCGGAAGTAGACATGCTGCTAACTATCAATACCAAAGAAGACTTAGCTAAACTAGCGGAAGCACACGGATACGATGACAAGTCAATTAAAGACATCTTTGGAAAGTGACACTGCCTGCAAGTGGTGTGAAAAAGAGTTTCGCAACGAGCGTACTCTAAGCGCCCACATGTGTCCAAAGAAACGCCGCTGGGCCGACAGAGAAATGACGCATGTTCGTTTGGGCTATCGTGTGTTCCAACTGTTTTACGAGCTTAACACCACAGCAGCAAAAACTAAGAGTATGGAAGATTTCATCCGTAGTCAGTACTATGAGGGCTTTGTTAAGTTTGGACGTAGTTGTGTACGTAATGAATATCTAGCACCAGAGCGTTTTGCAGAGTGGCTAATTAAGAACGGGAAAAAGTTAACAGACTGGAGCAAGGACTCGCTATACAATGAGTTCTTGCTAGAGTATGTTAAGAAGGAAACTGGCCTCCGCGCACTGGAGCGTAGTATACTTTATCTTGCAGAATGGGCCGAAGATAATAGTTGCGACTGGCAGGAATATTTTAAAGTTGTTAGCACACCGCGAGCTGTGCATGACATCAGGAGTGCTAAGATTAGTCCTTGGTTATTATATTTGAGTGATACAGGCGATCAGTTGCTTACTCGCTTTAGCAGTGAACAAGTGAAGATGATTGACGATATCATCAATGCTAAGTTTTGGATGAAAGTATTTGCTAACAACGCAGAAGAAGTTGATGCGGTTAAATCAGCATGTGAGGCAGCAGGGATATGACGACGTTTGACGAATGGCTAGATGAGATTGAAAACTTCTCCATGCGTAGAGAGCGCCTCTACGAAACTCTCCTCGACTATCAAGGTGACAATATTGAAATTGTTATTGAGTGGCTCAAGGCTGCATACGAGGTTGGTGCAGAACATGCTCAAACTTACAAAGACGGATACGATGCTGCAATGCGTATTGTAAAGTCCACCTATCCGGACAAGTTTCCTGATGCCTATTTCATCTGCGGCGAAGCCGGTGAGAAAGATGATATGGGCTTGCCAGAAAAGATTATGGTATGCCCTGCGTATGGCTTAGATGGATTTGCCATGTACACTAAAACATCAGACTATTCGGCACCGGAGTATTAAGATGGCAAAAGAACAGCCACAACATTATGATAGAATTGGTCGGCAAGTTGATGTAGGCGACATCATTGCTGTAGCAGACTTCAACGGACTTATGCTGGCCAGGGTTGTTAAACTAAACAGTAAGATGATTAAAGTTCAACGGTATCCTAACGCCTATCGCGACGGTAAAGGTCGCAACAAATATGCACATGACGCTATTAAACTAGATCGAGATGACGTAGCAATTCACATACTGCAAGGAGGCGAGTAATGGGTAATTCATACGAAGTATACGGCTGGACATACGGAGACCGGCTTGGCACAAATAAAAATGAATGGTATTATAAAGAACTGTACCGTGGCGAAAGTTTAATTGCGGCGCTGTGGGTTGCATTTAGATCACGTAGCCATTATGGGTGCATTAAGTTGGAGATGCGCTGATGGTCCCTATAGGACTAACACAAAAAGGTGCAACTTGGTGGCACACAGATGACCACCATAGTCCTAATCTCTCCAAGACCAGCATGGGAACATTTTTTAATGCAGTTCTCTCTACTGGCGCACACATTGGCGAGGTGTGGGTATTTAATCACAATTACAACAACTCTGCTGTGTATGTATCAGTGTACATGACAGAGGATATGAAAAACGCCATTGAGACAAAAACAAAGTTTCGATTCCGTCCTCCTCCTGTAATTAATTTAAATTAAGAGAAAAGAAATGACCAGAGAACAAATTATTTTCAACATGTGTATGACTTACAGGCACGACTATGGACTCACTATTAGTGAGGACGACAAGATGTACACTTTAAATAGTGGTGTCACAGAAACAGAGCGCAAGTATATCTGGCAGCAAATGGCACAGATATTTGACAATGACATTGCGCCATATATGGATTTTAAAAATGCGATATAGAAAGAAGCCAGTAGTAATTGACGCAGTACAGTTTGTGTGTACCGGTGAAGGCATTAGACGCTTACAAGAATTTTGCGGCGAGACGCTAGGCCAAATTGTTATGCCCCCTGATGCTAAGGGAGAAGCAGAAATTGGTACACTAGAAGATGGTGAACATTTAACTGTAAAGCATATTGCTACTGAAGGCGATTGGATTATTAAAGGTGTGCAAGGAGAGTTCTATCCCTGCAAACCAGATATTTTTGAACAAACTTATGAGGCTGTAAACGATGAAGAGTGAAGTAAATTTAATTGGCGTAACTAAGCCTAGTGCTATTACAGATTGCCATACACCGGGCGACCTAGTTGCATACACTGCACGAGTTAGCAATCCGGCTAATCAAAACAACACACAAACAGCCCCCAAACTGCTAAAGTACCTTATTAAAGAAAAGCATTGGAGTCCGTTTGAGATGGTGCATATGACGTTGGAAATTAAAACCACCCGCGACATTGGCCGGCAGATTTTGCGCCACGCATCGTTTCGATTCCAGGAGTTCAGTCAGCGTTATGCTGTAGCCGAGAACATTGGTTGTGACCGCGAAGCAAGGTTGCAAGATACTAAGAATCGTCAGAACAGCGTTGAAGTAGACGACCCTGCATTGCAAGAAGACTGGCAGATGGAACAAGCTAAGGTTCGTAATGCTGCTGAAGCTGCATACAAGTGGGCATTGGATAAAGGTATTGCTAAGGAACAGGCTCGTGCTGTACTGCCAGAAGGTCTTACACAAAGCACACTGTACATGGCAGGTAGTTTGCGTAGCTGGATTCACTATATTGACCTACGTACATCAAACGGTACACAAAAAGAACACATGATTATTGCAGAACAATGCAAGAAGATTGTGTTAGAGCATTTTCCAATGCTAGCGGAGTATTGGGCAACCAATGAAGATTGATTTCGATGTAGATATTGATATGACTAACCGTGAGGACTTCTTGCGGTTAGTTAATCATATACCTGCTAGTATTAAAAACAATGACGGCACATATTCGAAGCACAATACCGGTGTGTATTTCCAAACTATACCAACCTTTCCTTTAGACGGCTACAGCAGCATTGACTATGACACTGCTGAAGAAGAAGGATGGTTCAAAGTAGATATACTCAATAACGGAATCTATAAAGATGTTAAAGACGAAGCTCACTTAACCCAACTAATGAGTATCGAGCCAATATGGGATTTACTTGAACATGAAGAGTTTGTAACCCAATTGTTTCATGTTGGTAATTATGCTAAAATCTTAGCACATTATAAGCCTACTAGCATAGAACAACTTGCTATGATTCTTGCATTGATTAGACCCGGTAAGAAACACTTAGTTGGTAAAACTTGGGACGAGATTGCTAAAACTGTTTGGGATAAACCTACTGAAGGCTATTATTTTAAGCATAGTCATGCTGTTGCGTATGCAGTTGCAATTGTTGTACAGATGAACTTAATTAGCGAATTAGCCTAGTCCGGCTTTCTAATTAATTGAATACTGCGCCGCTTAATGCGCTTCCTCAATAAGTTTTGTAAACTAGTAACAGGGCCGAACAATATGTCTACATCTTTTGTAACAAACGTTCTGAGGCATCTACGAAAAGGTTTCATTTCGTGGTGCAGAAATACATCAATGGGCAGCATACGATTACTTTCCCACCACCACATATCCCCCAGATTTAAAAATTCGCGCTTTAGTTCTATGGTTGGAATAAGTTCAACATCGTAAAAAGTTACAATGCTGTTATCGTGATTAACCACAATCCCTACATAGTCTTTTTCTATATAATGTAAACCGGTGAGAAATTCTAATTCTGAGTAGTCATGTTCTTGCATGTTATCAGTATTTATAAATTACCCCTATAAAACTCACTGTTATTGGACAGACTATTCTGATAAATACAAGTATGAACAGTGACTACAAACTATATCTTTACGACACATCTATTGATTTAGTTGTATCGTCAACTAGTATTTATGTGGACAACAAGCCTATGAACAACAGAATTCTGAGCGCACACAAGGGCGTAAGCAACGAAATCTATTTTAATATTAGAAATAGAGATAGAAAACTGCAAAATGTGTTTTCTGATACACTAAGGGCGTATATAGTCGACCCAGGATCTAAAAAAAGATTGTTAACTAAAGTATTAGAACATACGTCTGATGTAGGTATTGTTAAACTAGTATTAGTAGAAGGCGACCTAACTAACCTAGACGCAGGTTTATACCAAGTACACATTACTCGTTCAACCCAAGAAGATACAGATTTACCTGTATATGTTGATCAGAACAATAATGTAAAATTTGACATTAAAATAACAGATCAGACTAGCGTTGAGCCAGTAGCTACTCAAGAAGAAGCGGTGTTTAGCCAACTAGCTAACACAGCATTAGGAGACAGTTCAAATGTGTTTGTGAGTAGCGCACTGTACGGAAACCTAGATCATAACTTTGTTAATGCACAGCATAGCATAGCATTATACACTACTTCGTACACCGGAAACATTACGATACAAGGCAGTTGCTTACAAGGTGTTCCTGATACCGATGATGTAAGCAAGGATTGGTTCAACATTACAACTCTTGCGCTAAGTAACAGCAGCGTAATTACCCACAGAACTTTCAGTGTGAACGTAAACTGGATCCGAGTAATACATACTCCCGACAATAGCTCGGGTACAATAGATAAAGTATTGCTTCGAAATTAACACTTGACTTTTTGTTAGAAACCTGTATAATACTATTATGGATCTAGATTCTATAGTAGAAAGCGTACATCGGTTACTGCTTGACAATTTGCCATTCAGGGCCACTAGAACTTCTAGTGGGTGGCATACTTTTAATTGTCCGATGTGTTCAGATAAACGCAAGCGTTCCGGTGTGATTACCAGCGGCGCAAAAATATCTTTTAACTGCTTTAACTGTAAATACACAACTGGTTGGAGCCCTAACCCATATATTGGACAAAAGTTCAAAGACTTGGCAATTAGGTTAGGCGCATCCGAGTCGGCTATACACGGCGTGCAAGTCGAACTCATGCGCTGTCAGGAAGAACTAGAGGGTTTGGAAACAGAAGGATATGTTTACAATCTTTCAAAGTTTGAAACTGTTGAACTTCCTGATGATGTACAAATGATCGAAGACCTGCCCTTAGATCATGATGTACGGCAGTATGCAAGACAGCGAGGCCTAGAAGGGATATATCCCCTACTATACTTCCCCAACGATCCTTTGTATGCGAAACGCTTAGTAGTACCGTTCACTTTTAACGGCGAAGTAATAGGCTGGACAGGCAGGCACATTGCCCCGCCGGATAAAACTACTCCTAAGTATCTACACAAGCTGCCTCCGGGTTATGTGTTTAACATTGACCGTTTTGCAGACAGTGACAGAGAAATTGTTATTGTGGTAGAGGGTGTGTTTGATGCAATCGGCATTGATGGCATTGCGGTAATGGGGAATCATGTTACGCCTGAACAAGCCCACTTAATTGAGCGATTAGGTAAGCGAGTTATACTATGTCCTGACAGGGATAAAGCAGGTAAAGAATTAATTGATGAAGCACTAGCATTAGACTGGGAAGTAAGTTTCCCGCCGTGGCATAAAGATGTTAAAGATGCGTCTGATGCAGTAGCTAAATATGGAAGGCTGCTTACTGTTGCTAGCATCATAAAACATGCTACAGACAACAAAATTAAAGCACAGGTTAAGGCTAAAATGTTATGAAGTTATTTGTCAACGGCTGTAGCTTTACTCACGGACACAAAGACTGGGGTGATAGTATGTTGCCGCCAGCTTGGGTGTGGTCCAATGTAATGTCTGATAGGTTCGACGAAACTGTTAACTTAGCATGGCAAGGGGGTAGCAATCACAGAGTTGTTCGAACCACATTAGAATTTTTTGACAACATTAAAGATCCGAGTGATTGGCTAGCAATTATTCAGTGGACTACTCCGTATAGTAGAACTGAGTTATATGACGCAGAAACTAGCACATATTTTGGTTATTGCGAAGGCTCAGCTGATCCGGTTTTTGATCTAACAGCAAACACAAAGTTTGTTACTATACCAAAAGATTTTTATAGAACCATTGAGTTATATAAGCAGACTACTATTATCCGATCGCATACAGTGCTAGAATCTAATTTTATATATCAGAATTTTTTGTTATCAGAATATTTTAAAAGGCGCGGTATAAAGTTTGTGTTTATGTCGTTGTCGTCACACTCGTTTATTCATCCAGAAAATAATCACCCGCTGGTTAAATATTTGTCTAGAGAACACTATTTAGATACAACCCTAACTTCATTTATTAATCCAAGCACTAAACACCTTATTGAAAGCGACACTGACTATCATCCTAATAAAGCGGGTCATAAGGTCGTAGCAAACTATATAACTAGAGAACTTGAGACGAGAAACTATCTATGAGCGATGTAAAAGACTACACAGAAGAAGTACAAGAACTTTTTATTAGATTTTTGATCAGCGATGCTGATCTATTTGCTCGCTGTCAGAATATTGTTCATAGCGAATTCTTTAATCGTAAGTTTAAGCCCACAGTGGATCTGTTAGTAAGTCACAGCACTAACTATACCAGTATCCCTACCATTGAGCAAATCAATGCAGTAGGCGGACTTAAGCTAGAGAAGATTGAAAACGTAACGCCAGATCACCAGAACTGGTTTATGGATGAGTTTGAAACTTTCTGTAGGCATAAGGCGCTAGAAAAAGCAATCATTGACAGCACTGATTTGTTGGAAAAGCAGCGTTACGGTGAAGTCGAAACTAAGATTAAAGCTGCCACACAGCTAGGGCTAGTTAAGGATCTAGGATTAGACTATTTTGATAATCCTAAAGAACGACTAGAGTGGATCAAGCAACAAGCTGGTGCAATCAGTAGTGGCTGGAAAGGCATCGATCAAAAGCTGTATGGTGGACTTAACCGAGGCGAGATCACAATCTTCGCTGGAGGCTCAGGTGCAGGTAAAAGTTTGTTCTTGCAGAACTTTGGTGTTAACTGGAGTCTTGCAGGACTTAATGTTGTTTACATCAGCTTAGAACTCAGTGAGCAACTTATCAGTATGCGACTAGACAGTATGGTAAGTGGCTACGCCGCTAAAGAAATTATGCGTAACGTAGATGATGTTGATCTTAAAGTACGTATGAAGGGCAAAGGCGCAGGTAAGTTCCGTGTAAAGCAAATGCCCAGCGGTATTAATGCCAACGACATCCGTGCATTCTTACGTGAGTACGAAATCCAAAGCGGTGTTAAAGTTGACGCATTGCTAGTGGACTACTTAGATCTTATGATGCCCATTGCTGCAAAGATCAGCGCAGAGAACTTGTTCGTTAAGGACAAGTATGTGTCAGAAGAGTTGCGTAACTTGGCGATGGAACGTAACATGTTGTTAGTAACTGCATCGCAGTTAAACCGTGCAGCCGTTGAGGAAATTGAATTTGACCACAGCCACATTGCTGGTGGTATCAGTAAGATCAATACAGCAGATAACGTAGTGGGTATCTTTACCAGTAATGCTATGCGTGAGCGTGGCCGCTATCAAATTCAGTTTATGAAAACACGCTCTAGTAGCGGTGTAGGCAGTAAAGTAGATCTTAAGTTTAATCCAGATACACTGCGTATTGAGGACTTAGAAGAAGGTGATGAGGACGCTCAAACTGTTACTAGTACTGGTCTAATAGATCAGCTTAAGCGCAGCGGCAGTATTAAAGCAGATGAGCCCGCCGCAGCAGACACAGTAAGTCAAAGCCTACAGCTTCGTGACTTCCTAAAAGCTAAAAAGTGATAAATACTTACACTAACGCTTTAGAGGAAAGTTATGAGCAAGTATCGTAGCATTATTGAAGAACTCAATCAAATATCCATTGATAGAGATCGTAATCATGTAGTTGAGAATCGCGGCGAACATGTTATTCGTAGTGCTATCAATCTCATCGAGCAGATGGAGCGTCATTACGATGCTGAAACTGCCAAGGACCTTACTAATAGACTGATCAACAGTATTAAAGGTAAGGACGGCACAAAATTTTCCCGAGGCATTAAAAAAATTATAAAAGAAAGCCAGGGAGACGACGATGCGTCTGTATGAACTTGAGTCAGACTTTGATCTAACTAAAAAATCTAAGAACAAGTTATTTCCAGGCGGGCCAACATTTACTTGGGATCCTGCTAAGAAACAATGGCTCAATCCTGACGGCACACAAGTAGCCAGAGATGTACACTTTGACTTAATGAAGGCAGTGGGCCTCGATCCTCAAGGCAACAAATTAAAACCTGGTATGATTGACAAGATCAAAGGTGCTTGGGCAAAAAGCGGCACAGGTATTGATCCTAAAGCTAGTGTATTAGGTAAAGTAATGGGCCGTGTCGGCGGCGCTATTGGCAATGCTATCGGTAAAGCAGTTGCCCCTAAAGCAGCAGGAGCCGACCAATCGGATGCAGCGTCTGCTAAACCTGGTGTCGGAGCAGCAGCAGCCACAGCCGCTAAAGCTCAGCAGCAGTCTAATCAAACACTTAATAATTATGTTAAGGGCATTGCTGCTGAACTTAATAAGCCCGGCGCAAATAAAGTAGGACTAACAAAAGAACTAATTAATTTTATGGCTGACCGCAAAGGCACACCTGAATGGGAAAACGCTAGTGATTCGATCAAGGTAATATTAAAACGTGCTGGATTAAATCCACAGTTTGCTGATTTAGCATTGAAGCGTATCCAAGCTGGTCAGACTATGGAGTCTGCACAATTCTTATTCATTAATTCGTTATTAGAAGCAGTTGGATTAACATTTGCTGATTTAGAGTTAACTGAAACAGTTATCGAACACAGCGGTATTAAACATTATATTGTTGAAGATGCGAATTTAGCCAATCTTAAAAAACTAGCAGGTATCTAATATGCGTTTTGTAGAAATTTCCAAACCATTAATTACGCAAATTATCAGCGAGAGCCTGCTCAACGAAGCTGAAGGCAAGAACACTCACCTTGAGCACCTAGAAGATAACATCTTTAATAAAGGCTTTGCTGGTGCTAAGGAAGCAGTAAACTATCTTTACAGTTTGCACGAAATGCTAGAAGGTCATGCTAAATCACCTGTGAGCATTACTACTAAGTGGGATGGTGCGCCAGCCGTAGTTGCAGGCCGCGATCCTGCTACTGGTAAGTTCTTTGTAGGTACCAAAGGTGTGTTTGCACAAGACCCAAAGATGAACTTTAGTGTTGCAGATATTAAGAATAATCACCCAGCAGAGGGTTTACAAGAAAAACTAATCGCTGCATTAAAACACCTTAGCAAGCTACAGTGGAACACTGTAGCACAGGGCGATTTGCTGTTTACCAAAGGCGACATTAAGAGTGCAACCATTGACGGTGAAAACTACATTGTGTTTAAGCCTAACACAATTACATATGCAGTACCAGCTGACAGTGACCTAGCAAAACAAATGTTGTCCGCAGAGATTGGTATTGTGTTTCATACAGAATATGCCGGCGGGCCCACGCTTGCTGATACCAAAGCTACGTTTGGTTTTGACAGTGGCAGTTTAGGCACTACACCTAGTGTATGGTATAGGGACGCAACAATTAAAGATCTAAGCGGTACAGTTACACTTACTAATGCTGAAAGTGCTGACATTATGGGTGCCATTAGTGAAGCTGACAACTATCTAAAAGGTATTGATGCAGAAACGTTTACGTGGTTAGAGCGCGGCACTGACGTTATTGGTAAGGATTTTGTGCAACAACTTAAAGCACATGTCAACAATCAAGTACGTCAAGGTGCATTTGACGAGCCCACTAAGTTTGCTCAAGGCTTTGTAGAAAAATATATTAACTACATGACCAAGACCATTGAAAAATACAAGACCCCAGCCAAGCAAGATGAGGCTCGTGAAAAAATGGTACAAGGTGTGAAGTTCATTAAAGAACACGTACCGCAGATCGTATCAGTATATGATTTGTATCTAAAAATTATTGAAGCTAAGGTTAAGCTGTTAAGCAAACTTTCAACAATTAGTCAAATTCCTACATTCATTGAAACTGAAAATGGGTATGCAGTCACCGGCGAAGAGGGCTTTGTTGCTGTTGACCGTTTAGGCAATGCACTTAAACTAGTTGACCGTTTAGAGTTTAGCAGACTGAATTTCGGCAGCGGTAAACCCGGAGCCTAAAATGGACCTAGAGTTTATTGGTACAGAAATTTGCGAAAGTAGACTATATAGAACCACACGAAATTTTAACAAGTTCAATGGTAGAGATGTTGCTGATTTACTGTATCTGAATACTATAGCTGCTTATATGATGACAAAAGATGAAGTACAGCGAGACTATGCGATTGCGTACTTGTCTAAAACAACACAATATGGTAACTATACATTGTTTAGGACCCATGCGACTGACTTATACTTGTTAGCATATCAAGCGTCGCACCCTAAAAACAAAGCAATTGATTTAGAAGATAGTTTAATCAGTGACAGATTCTTAGAAGGTTTAACCTTTGATCATAGAGATCACTGGAGATTTTTACGTGAAGTTGTTAGTGCTAATGGTGGATCAACTGGCAGAGCAACGTCTTACTTTTATCGTTTAGAGCAACAGTTAAAGATAACTCGACCTAGATTTAAACAGCTAAGACGATTAATACTAGACTGGGCAAACTTAAAATATATTCAGCGACAGCTAGTAGTTGCTACACTAGCACATGAACTTAGAGCAAAAGGAATTGGCAGTGAGTTACTGGCCCCTATCAACACTATGCTCAAATACAGAGATTTTCGTGTCAGCGATCAAACTGAAGAATTACCCGGTCTAAGTACTAAACTTGCGGGAGCAGCAGTTGGCGCAGTCGCCGGCAGAGCTATTGGTAGTAAGGTAGCTACTTCATTGGGCAAAGATGAAGATAAATATAAAAAAGCAGGCACAGGTATCGGTGCTATTGCTGGTTACTGGGCAGCAGGTAGAAGAAGACAACGATGAAAATTAACGAAATCATTGTAGAAGCTATAGATCAAAAAGACGCCAACGAAGTATATAATGCGTTGATTGCTGATGGCGATCATCTAACAGCAAAATATTTTCAGCAGACAAGAAACAGCCCAAAGTACAGTAATATTGACAGCGCAATGCGAGCAGCAGAGCGCATGGCTTCTTCTGAAGAAAGAAAGAAAGCTGCACAACAAAAAACATCAACGGCTGCTACAGCTAAAGCTCAGCCAACAGTTAACAAGCCAACCGTAGCACCTAAACAAACAGCTCGCGATCCTGAAGATTACAGCGATAACTTTTACGGCAATCGATATACCGGTAGTTTGGGCAGAGGTGCTAGTTTAGGTGATGTTGATCTAGACATTGATTTTGATCAAAGTGGTCTACAAACCATAGGTAAAACTATAGGCGCTGTAAAAGCAGCCGCTAAACCCTTTAGTAATTTAGCTACAGCGTTTAAAGCAGGAATGAACAAGGCACCCGGTAAACGCTAAAAACATAAAAATTTGATAAATAAAGTTATAGCTGTAGTAACAGCAATATAAATTAGGAGAATACAATGGCTCAGACAAGAGTAAACGGCACAGCCGCAGAAGGTCAGTTTTTAACTGGCGCACTAACATGGTTCAAAATTGACGAAGTAGACGGTTCAGCAAACATTGCAAACTTTGGTTTCACAGCTGGATCAGCTGATGCAGGTGAGAAAGCACTAAATGCTTTTGCAACAGTTGCTAATCCTGTAGTAGTTGAGAGCGGCAACGCTCGCATTATGTATGTTGCTACAGAAGTACCAGGCATTACAGCAAGTTCGTTACAGACTGCAATTCGCGCAGCTGGTGGTTTCACTAACCTAACAGTAACAGCAGGTTCAGTAACCGTAGTATAATAAGTGTCATAGCTTATGAAAAAGCCCTCGCTAGTCGGGGGCTTTTTTTTGTCTGCGTTTTATCAAACTGTAAAATTCAAGTTTAGATAAATAGTATAAAGACAGGAGACACACATGGCAATTGCTAATAGAAGCGGTGTGATGGGTAGCGCAGAAGTTGTTACCGGTAACATAGAGTTTTATACATTATACAGTACAATTGATATTACAAGAACAGGTGATTACAGCGATGACAGTCAAAAAGACTTTGAAAGTGTTGTTCAAGTAATTGGTTTAAGAGCTATGCCGATTGTGATGAATGAACCTGTAGAATTAGATGGCACTGGAGACAATGTTCTAGAGAATTACGGCGCACCATCAATGACAGGTGCAGGATGGATTTATAAGTTTGCTTTTGAGCGAGCAGCAGTACACACTATACAGACCTTAACAGACGAACTACATGGAATTGTTTTAAACGGTGGCACTATTGACACTAAAAATACAGTAAACATGGAATTTACTAAACAGGATCTATTATAATGGCAGACAAAGAACCACAACCTAAGCCTCAAGTTTACTTAGAGTCAGGTAACCTAGAAGCACATATCATTGCAGATATGTTGCGAATTGAAAATATTACCACCGAACTTAGCGAGTTCAAGGTTGACACTAAGGAAAGACTTAACAAGTTAGAAAACTGGATTATTGGTATTGTTGCAATTACAGTAACTACTCTACTCAGTGTACTATCTGCAATTGTTATTAATGCATTGAGTACATAATGTTAATTGAAGAAATTGAAACTGTTACTGAAGCAAGAATGGTGTGGCGCAAGGTGGGTAGTGCTGTCAAGCGTGCCGTTCGTTGTACAGGCGGTCTCCGTAAAGGCCGTGTTGTAAGCAATGCAGGACAATGTAGTGCGCCAGTGAATATGAAAAAACGTCTAACCATGAAACGCACTAAATCTAAGATGGGCAAAAGAATGAACTTAAAAGCTCGTAGAACTAAGCGTATGAATCCTACTAGTAAGCGTGTAGCAAAACTAAACAAGTAAGAGATAATAATGAAATTTACTGATGTTAGAACAATTAAGACGTTGATAAAAGAATACGGTATGGACAGCGGTTCAGCTACTTACGGTTCTAACAAAAGTGTGATGGCACCTAGCTCGAGCCCAAGCAATAA
>Ga0222714_10004077_pt1 | contig 14542 bp, 9 predicted proteins | sample C33_3DmetaG_FD_165048 | JGI IMG/M metagenome (GOLD analysis project Ga0222714, IMG submission 165048) | Estuarine water microbial communities from San Francisco Bay, California, United States - C33_3D | ecosystem: Environmental > Aquatic > Marine > Unclassified | place: USA: California... | reverse complement strand
TAAGTCAAAAGTTATTTTTATAATTAAAAATCTAATACATTTATTTAATTTTTCTAAAGTAAATACCACAATAATCAATTGTGAAAAAAATATAATTTTTTAATTTTATAAAAATAAAATTATATAATTAAATATAGCTAAACAATATTATTATCTACATATTTGTTACAACTTCATATTTAAAGGATTTATTACATGGTGTGTTTATATGTAATATAAAGAGTTTTACTAAAATATGTAGTATTAAGGTATTGACTCTTAACTAGTTAATATTAATTATAAAGCATAGAAAATAAATAAAAAACTTTGAAAAAATTGACTTATAAAAAAGTAAAATTAAATATGTATATATTATATAGTTATGCATATTAAAAATCATACACCGAGTTTACTTGAGCTCATACGATATGCTAATAAGGATAAAAGCCTTGAACTTGAAGCACGCCTCAAATCTACTAATAATAACGAAATTAATAGTGAGGTGTTTTTCAATGTAATGAAACGACTCAAGGGAATGCCTAATTTAGCATTAGTATCTGAGACAACCGATCTTGATATTGGATTACGAGAAGACTATGATGATGTTCGTGTAACAATTAAGGGCGACCAGAATGTAACCGAATACTGTAAAAAAAATGATATTAAACAGATTCCATTAAATTCAGTTAGTTTTATGAGAAAGAAGCCTATAAGATATGTAGATATTAATGAGTATAACTTGAGATTTAATTTAAAACGTGAAGAAACATTAGAATTAACCGATTCCGATGTATCTGATATTAAAAAAGGTTGGATTAATTTAGATAAGACCTTTAGATACAAGAAGAGATTTACATTTAGAACAACCGATGGTATATTCCAGTTTGATTTAACTACAGTAAAAACTTCTCAGAAAAAAATGGTAAAAGGTAAAAATACTAAGATGAAGAAAAGTGAAATTAAGCCATACATGTATAAATATATAGTAAAACCACAATATGTAGTTGATGTTAAATCTTGGTTAGAAGAAAAGGCCGATGATGCTATGATTGAAATGAGTGGAAGAAGCTATCCTCAACTTATGTATTTCAAGAACCTACAAAAGTCAAATGTATTAAAGAACGAACTTGAATACGAGATTGAAGTTGAATATTTGGGAAATAAGGTCGCAAAGACTGGGAAAAGACAAGATGAACGCCAAATTTTGGGTGCCTATCTCCAGAAAATTATTGTAATTTTACAGGCAGTTCAAAAGAGTTACTATATTATTTCCGAGATAGAAAAACTCAAGGTTATTGACGAATATAAGGCACTAATGAAAGACTATCGTTTTAGTGGTCCTATGAATGTATCGCTTACAACACAAGATATTATCGAAAAAAATTATGAGGAATATGCGAATAGTGTTTCTATAAGAAAAGGATACTCTGTAACTGATAAGGCGGATGGAGAGCGTAATTTGTTAATTATCTTAAAGGATGGCGACATGTATTTGCTCAATAGAAAAAATTACTTGAGAAAGCTAGATGCCAAGTGTCCAGGGCTCGCATCAAGTATTTTTGATACCGAGTATTTAATGAAGGACAAGTTAGGAGACAACATTAATCTTTTGATGATTTTTGATGTATATTTCGTAAATGGCGAAGATATTAGAGGTCGCATTTTAAATAGAACAGAAGAAGAGGCTGAAAAGGGTATAATTGAGCAGAGTAGATATGAGATTATTGTCGAGAAAATGCCTGAATTTGAAACAAAAATGCAGAAATCAGCTTCAAATAATTTGGAAGTAGTAAGAAAGCGCTTTTATTTTGGCGACGATGATACATTCGACCCTTCTACATTAGAAACCTTAAATCGAATAAAAATAGCCATGAAGTATATGGACCAAGAGTCAGATGAATACAAGAGAAATAAAGAGGAATACGACGCATTGAAAGCAGATATACGCATTTTCAAAGAGGCAGCAAAGGTTTATTCAAAGGAATATCCATATCACATTGATGGTCTTGTATTTACACCACGTTCTCTAGCTGTAGGTGATGAACCCGATAAAGAAAAGAAGAATCCAGCTAATGGCCGTTGGTATAGATGTTTTAAGTGGAAACCCCCCGAGGAAAACACCATTGATTTCTTGGGTGTTTTTAAGAAAGAAGAGGGTTCAAAGAATTTCTTGACTAAATTTGTTACTATTAATGGACGAGTAATTAAGTGTAGAATTCTAGTATTACACGTAGGATATAATCCAGTTCAACACACTAGATACAACTCATATAAAGTATTAAATGAGAACGTAACATTCGATATGGGTTACAATCCAGTTCCATTTGTGCCTACTGAGCCATATATTCGTGATATTCATTTGGCCTATGTTCCTATTGAGAATGGCAATTGTTATACAGAAGATAGAAACATTATTTCCGAAAATTCAATCATCGAGTTTTCTTATATTCGTTCTAGAGAAGCGGGATTTTGCTGGAATCCACTAAGAATTCGTGATACATTAAAGCCAAACGATTTTATCACAGCAAATAATGTATGGAATTCAATCTTTAACCCAGTTACACTTGAAATGATAACAACTGGTGTAGTAAATGTATCATCAAATAAATACTTCGATAATAATACAAAGAGAAGTGATAAAAAGAGTAAGGCAATGAACGATTTCCACTCTTTTATTAAAAAGAAGCTATTATTGGAAAATTTGGGTGGACGCAAAACTATTCTTGATTTGGGTGTAGGTAAAGCGGGCGATTTGAATCACTGGATTGAAGCAGGTTGTCAGATGATTGTAGGATTAGATTATATTAAGGATAATTTAGATAATTCACAGAATGGTGCTTGTAATCGTATTTTGACACGATATAATCAGCAAAACGATAATACAAAGGTAGGAAAAGAGAGTGCAAAGGTCGTTAAGACACTTTTAGATAATACTTTAATGATATGGTGTGATTGCTCAAAGAATATATTAGATACAACAGGAGGTATGGATGACATTAGCAAATATTATTTGAATGTATTGTATGGAAGAATTCGCGAGTCGGAAATTACAAATTCTAAATTGCGTGGATTTCATAATATGGGTAATAATTTCGACTTGGTAGTGTCAAACTTCTCCGTGCATTATTTCTTTGAAAATGAGACCACACTCAACAATATTGTCAAAAATATTAGTGGAAGTTTGAGAAGTGGTGGCAAGTTTATTGTTACAACACTTAATGGTCAAAAGGTATTCGATGAGCTTAAAGATGCGCCATTAATCACAAGTGATACTATGTCTTGGAAGATTACCAAAAAATACACACACGAAACATTTCCAAAGAGTGTTAAAAGTTTAGGATATAAAATCGAGGTATTTGTTGATTCTATTGGTCAAAGTCTTGATGAATATTTGGTTAACGCCGATTATTTCGAAGAGATTATGAGTGATTATGGTATGAAATTAGTGAATAAGGGTAACTTCGAGGAGCTATTTTATAGACAGAGTGCTACAAAAAAAATATATGGTGATATGCTTAAAATGGAACGAGAATATCAAGAGTATTCTTTCTTAAATATGTTTATGGTATTTGAAAAGGAGTAAAAGAATAATAATAAGAGTAATAATATAACATCTTTTATAATAAGATTTAAAAGATTTAATTTATTTATTTAAAGTTTTTTTGAATAATATTTTTTATGAGTGATATCCTAAAAAAAAATACAAACACTTTTTTTAAAAGTGTTAATGATAGGGGAGAAACAATTTTTAATGAATCTGCTATAAATATTTGTTTTAAATATGATAAAACAGAATATATTAAATTAATGAATGAGGAGGAGTATGATAGACTAATAGAGGTTAAAAATAAAATAGATGAACTAGAGGATTGTAAGGTATGGGATAAGATAAAGAAAATAAGTAATGCCTTTGAGCTAATTTATTTACCAAATAAGAAGATTAAATCAACCAGTGTATCTAAATATGAACCACTTTCAAGGTCTTATTTTAAACTATGGGAAATAATTCACGACTTTAATTTGATAAACCAACTTCAGCCTATTAAAGTAGCGGGTTTAGCTGAGGGACCAGGAGGATTCATCGAGGCTGTAATAAATTATAGAAAAAAATTTAAAAATATATGTAAAAGCGACCACGTGTATGGAATAACATTAATGTCATTTGATAAAGATATACCTTGTTGGAACAAAGCTACTAATTTTTTGAAGAAGAATCCAAATGTGAGTGTGCATTATGGTAAGGATGAAACTGGGAATATATATAATATTGAAAACATCGAGCATTTTGCTTCAAATTTCAACCATGATGCTGATTTGGTTACAGCCGATGGAGGCTTTGATTTTTCAACTAATTTTAATAAACAGGAACAAACCTCATTGCGTATTATATTTTGTGAAATAGTAACTGCTTTATCTATTCAAAAGAAAGGGGGGACATTCGTATGTAAAGTGTATGATACATATACACATGTATCGGTATCATTTTTATTTTTGCTAAGTTGCTTATATGACACCATAAATTTAACAAAACCATTTACAAGTAGACCTGCTAATTCAGAAAAATATTTAGTATGTAATGGTTTCAAGGGTATATCGCCGATTTTGTTAAAAAAATTACATATTTTAGTAAGGTCTTGGGAAATTATAGATAAAAACGGCAAATATATAAGGAGCATTATAGATTTCGATAAAATACCACAAAGTTTTAAGGATACAGTAAGGCATTTTAATACAATATTTTTTAATCATCAAGTACAAAATATTGAAAAAACACTATTATATATAGAAAAATTTAATATTGGTAATCAGGCCACAACAAATCATTCAACATCAAATCATATGAATAATGTATATTTTTATAAAGAAACTGTTAATAAACAGGTGTATTATGCATTTAATTGGTGTAAAAAATATAAATGTAAGATAAATTATGATAGTGAATTAATATTAAATAGTAATATATCATTACCATCGAAAAAATACAATTTTAATGAAAATTGGAAAAATGGTGTAAAAGTGATATAAGAGATACTAATATTCTTTTATTATTCTTATTTGTTAAGATTAGGTTTGATAAATGTATCAACTAGCTTTTGTCCAACATCTTTTGAGGCATCATAATTAGATGTTTTATTTGATTGAACTTCTTTAGCTTTTTTAATAATATATGAGAATACATTAGTGTCTAAATCACCAGTCACGGCTCTGTTAAAAATGAAATTCATTGAAGAATAAAGTTTAGGATGTTCTTTTTCCATTTCTTTAGTAAAATCTTGATGGGTCATGTCTTGATATTTAGTTTTATTTTGATATTGATTAAATTTTTTATTAATTGAAGTTACATCCGCTAAAATTTTATCGTAATTATGTGACATAGTAATAATAGATTATATATATTTTCATAATAATTTTCTTAATATTTTTTTTATAAAAAAATAATATATATTTATATAAATGAATAATAATCTTAATAACAGTAATGTTCAAAAGTGTAAAGAATACTACACCAATAATGACTATCCAGTTGATGTAAAATCTAATGTTCATCCATATTTAAGAGCAGAAGATACTCAGAGCGCAGTTCCACCACCAACAGTAAATGGCGGATTATTTTGTGGACCCCAGAATAATTCTCCATGGATGCCTAAGTATGTTCCACCAACAACCACATTTTTTATGCAGAATTTAGTTCGTAATGCCGACCCAGCACCACCCCCTGGAGTTTCCGAACAATATCCAGGTGAAAATCGTTTAGGTAACAATTACACTCCAATGCCTGGAGTAAATTGGTATAATTCTGCTTATGCTAGAAATACTGGACCATACAATATTAAGGTAATTGATGGTAAGTGGAATACCGATGTTAATAGAAGTGTAGAATCACTTGTTACAAAATCAAATAATAATAATGCTAATGCCAATAATTTAGCACTTAATTCTTTCGATTTAACAAAATATTAAATTATTTAATTATTAAATTATTAAAATATTAAATTATTAAATTATAAAAATTTTTTAAATTATTTAAATTTTCTTTTAAAAAAAAGGGTCCATTAGTTAAAATGGTCGTCAATCTTTTGGTTAAAGTAGTTTAATGCTAAATAAATATTTGGGAAATAAAAATCAATACTCTCGTGTCGATTAGCTTCTCTATCAGGATGAATTAATACAGTAATCCAGCCACGGTCTTTTGCTATAATAAGATTTTCAACAGAGTCTTCGAAAAACACACACTTATCTTCCTTAGTAATATTATTGAATATTTCGAACTTTTGAAATGCCGATTGATTAGGTTTAAGGTCTTGAATACTATCTCTAGCAATTACATTATTAAAGCAACCAGTTATTTTCATTTTTCGCATACAAAAGTCGGCGTGAAAAATAGTGCCATTTGTAAACATAAGTTTATTACAAGGCAACTTCTTTAATAAGTAGCATAATTGACTATCACTATTAAGATTTTTGTATAAAAATGGTGTGCCACGCGGAAATTGATAGAGAGTATAATCTAAGTCAAATATCCAGTATAACATAATATCCTATAATAAAAAAATTATTTCTTATATACCTATTTAATGTTATAAATAATTTAATACATTATATATTTATTTAGGAGTATTTATACTATTTAATATAGTTTAAAATGTCACAAGATATAAGGAAATATTTTGAGGTTTCAAACAATAGCAAACCAAAATGTGCGCCGATGTTTAAAAAATGTGTTATTACTGGTGAGGAAACATCAGTATCACAATCTCATACACATTCTCCGCCAAAATCAGTTAATAATTTAATTCAACAACAACCTAAGGCACAGGCACAATATACTCCAGATGTATATTCAATTACTTTTGAGGCATTTACGGATGGGTCGACATTAGGTAATGGTGGTAGGAATGCTCAGGGAGGGATAGGAGTATATTTTCCCGATAGTTTAAAGTTGAAACCAGTAGGATTAAATTATGCTAAGTTTGTTATAGAGAATCCGTCACTTGAACTTAAAGAGGCGACAAATAATATCACTGAGCTCTTAGCTATATCTATTGCTATACAAATATTAACTACCAAATTTAAGAGTGAATATCCAGAAGAAGATTTATCTAGATTGCGTATAATTATATACTCTGATAGTGAGTATTCAATCAACTGTATTTCAAAATGGGCGCCAAGTTGGGAACGAAATGGGTGGCAAAAGAAGGGAGGGAAGAAAGCAGATAGACAAATAAAGAATTTGGAAGTAATTAAGAAATTGTATAAAGTATATACTAGCCAACGTATAAAGTTCGTGCATTTAAATTCTCATATTAAGGAGCCGAGTAATCGTAATTCGGTTGAATGGAGACTATGGTATGGTAATGAGATGGCCGATAAATTGGCGAAACAAGGCGCAAATGAGCGATAACAGCAATAAAATTATTTTATATTATATATTTAAATAATAATATGAATGCTGCTGAAGCTATTGATATTAAAAATAAATTTATGAATGCTGTCAAGGCTTATATAGCTTATAATACAACTGGTTTAACACAGAGGGACAATCCCGCAAAAATTAATGCTAATAATAATGCTTCAATTTCTAATGAAATAGATACTTTTTTTGAAATAGGTAGAAATGAAAGGGTGAGAAATTCAACTAAAAAGCAAAGACCGCACAACGAAGATGAAGACCCTTCATTTGGTACAAAACATATACTTAGTTCTTGTAGAAATTCGTCAGTATTTTTAACTTGTAAATACCTTTCTTTATTAGGAATTAGTGAATCATTATTAACATTAAAGCTAATGTTTCAAGAACAATCGAGTGATTTAAAAATTATTTTTGGTGTAAATTCATCAGATGGAATGGAATACACTAAATTTTTAAATTCAGGATTAGGTGGATTAAATGGTAAAAATTCAGAATATTCAACATTTAAAAAAGGGCTTAATTTAGTTCAAATAAGTTCAAATTTTTTGTCTAATGGAACCTACAATATTATACCCGAACACACCTTTTTAGTATTCGTTGATGGAAATAATTATACTATAATTTCATCATGGTTTAATTATGATTATTCAGGTTATAAAGCTCCCTATACACCGCTATTTTATAAAGAATATAAAAAAGATGAATTAGAAGGTCATCTAATAGAATATATAAAATCAATTAAGGCAAAAAAAAATACAGATAATATTGATGTAAGTAAATTATTTGGTAAAAATACAAACGAAAAAGCAAACACAATTTTTATAAGAGATAAAGACCGTTTATTTGTTCATATATTTCCAGAAGAATTTTTAATAGGTAAATCAACAGATTTGTTTTTATATCCTGAATATATACAAGTCAAAAATTATAAACCCTTATCGATTGTTGTTATAGGTCTAGATGATTATAGAGATGATAGTAATAAAGAATATAAATTTAAGTATTTGTCGAGGGGAATATATGGTAGTGTATATGTTAATAAAAATAATACTCGAGCAATGAAGGTTATTTTAAATGAAGGACAATATACGGATGATGATACGTTTACACAAAGTGTGGAAACTGAAGTATATTTACAAAAACGCGCTGCTAAGAATGGTTTATCATTACCTATCCATTATTCTGGTTATTATAAACCCAGAGATGGTGAAGCATTTAAATCAAAATGTTATTTGTTTACTATGGATTCTCTTCTTAACAGATATGAATATTTATACGTTTATTCACATGGTCAAGAACGAAAAAATGCCCTAATGGAATTCATATATAAATTAGTTTTTAATACTAAAGTATCTAATACATTAGACCCAGCTGGTCATTTTTATTTAGATATAAAAACGAAAAATATTATTATGATTGATTTTGGAAATGCGACAGATTTAAAAGATAAACCCGATAAAGAATTGAAAGATGAATTTATAAAGATGTGTAAAGCAGTAGGCATACAAATACAAGAAGATAAAATAGAAAATATACTAACAAGAATAGAAATAGCAATTGCAAAATCAAAAGTTGGAAGTCAATTATCAAGTGTAAGACCTAGAAAAAGATCTGCTGAAAATCAAGGAGGCCGAAATACCAATACCAATACCAATAACAATAAAAACAACCAATACAGAAGCGGGTATCGTAAAACTAGAAAGCGTAATAAACTTTCACAAAAGAAAAGACAAAATAAAAATAAAAAATCAAAACTTCGTTCAAGAAAAAGAAATACAAAAAATAAAAAAACTAAATTAACACAAAAAAATAGAAAATAAAATATGTTTTAAATATTTTTTAATATAAATATAAATATTTTTTAATATAAATATTTTTTTTTAATATTTACTTAGCAAATTGTGAATAAACATTTTCAAGTACAGCAATTATAGAAATCTGAGTATCACCATATTCAAAGCGACTACCAATAACACGAACTTTAAATACATCATCAAGTTTAATAGCTTCAAATTCCTCATTGTCAATATGGTGCTGTTTAGCAAGCATAACATTTAGTGGTGAGTTTTGCTCATATGGAATACCAGCGAGAACACCCATCTTATTAATATTCATAGCCTGAATCTCTATTTCAGCACCCTGAAGAGGATTACAAATGTCCATGCTATATTCAACATAAACAATCATACAACCATTAAATGCGCTTGTTTGTGCGGTGCCGAAACTACGCTTTAAAATTTTAACACTTTTTTCGCGAACAAAACCCTCCTTAGTGCATTTTCCTTCCATATCGTTTTTAAGACGACGCAAAATAGTATCGTCGATTTTGTTGTTTAAATCCTTTGGTTTAAGTGTGATAGATGTGTTGCCTTTCACAGAAATAAATAAGTTATCCATTATTACTAGTATAAGATTAATATAGAAAAGTTTTTAAATTAAAATATAAATAGTGTAATTCAATTTTTTTTTTATTCTTTAATTCGATTTTTGCGTTTATAGTTTATTTTAATTCTTTTTAGTGAGTTTAAATTCAATAGATTCTTCATAGTTATAAAAATATCTTTTATCATCGCGTTTTATTTTATCAAAATATTTGAAATAAGTTTCCAACTGAAGACACAATAAATCCTTATTTGGTAATCCACGTTTATCAACACCATCACTAGGTAGCACATCAGCTACATTCCTTAATTTGAATATAAATTTAATTACATTTGGCTTCTTCATGCCATCATTATTACAAATACTTCCTGTTTTAACCTGCGTTCCTTTAATTTTACCACTTTTATCCTTTTTCTCGGTTGATTTGTCTCTAATTTTAAATTCCATTTCTTTTTGTGGAAGCTTAAGTTCGATAAATCCGATTAAATTATTTGGTTCTAAAAACTCGGCATTTACCAATTTACCACCAGCACCTTTATCACTCTGTTTTTTCAAAAATGATTTTTGAATAGCTTGTCGCTCCTCTTCACTAGCAGGTTGGAAAGTCTTAGATTCATTATTAAAACTATAATATTCCAAAGTTTTTTCAAATGTAGCCAATTTATAACCCCAAATAGCTTTTTTGTTTCCTTTAAAACTAATGTCTTTATAATAAACATCATTAAGTGTTAAAATATTATAAAGATAGTTCATTAATTCTGTCTCTTGATTTGTTAATGAATTATTATAGTGTTTTAAAATTAAGACTTCACAAATAATTTTCTTTCTATTTGGGTCAAGATGGTCAACCCAATAAAATGGCACTTCTCTAAACATTTCTTGAAGCTCATCCTCTTCGAAAATTATTTTAGATGAGTTTGACTCTAAAACTTTATCTAAATAACGTTGTGAACTATTTTCAGTAATGTCTCGCATAATTTTATTATAAGCATTTTCATATGTTTTTAATAATTTATCACAAGACTGTATTTTTGGTTTAGGATCTAATTTTTCAACACTTGAATTACCGCTTCTATTACCACTACCAGAATTATTATTTGCCTTCTGTGTTTTGTTAATGGCTACTTTTTGAATAGGGCGTTTAATTGTTTTGGTGACACGATATTTGACACGACCAAATTCGTCAATAGAAATAGATGCTTTGCCAGATAAATATTCTTTAATTTTATCACCCTTAATTTCCATTTTTTTAGTGCGTTTATAAGGAACAACTCTTAAATCATCACTTGTAAATAATGAGTGTTCGATACTATCTGGAACTAAAACATACATTCCATTCTTATATTTTAATTTACATATACGACCATATTTATCAGTGATGCTATCTTTTCCAATAATAAGTTTATTAAGACCTAAAAGAGTGACTAACAAATCCATATCGACATATGTGATAATTTCCTCTAATGTAAAATAGTTATTTGTCGAAAATAACCTAAGAGATTTGTTATTACCATATTTAAGTATTTTAATTACGTCGTCAATGCTATCATTTAATACGTGTTGATTTATAGTATCATAATTAAGTGAATTCTCATTATATTCGCCTTTAGATATGCCATCACATTTAAAATCGCATTTTTTGTAATTACATCTACGGCTATAATCTTTATCAGTAAAAAATTGGTTGCTGTTTCTATTAATTTCGCAATCAACCGCGCTAGTTTTTATTACGTATTCAACTTCGGCCATATTCCGCGATTTCATCTCAGCTTCACGATAAATAGAAATATCTAGTGATTCATTCTGTTTTGCGGATGGGTTTGTAGAACAATAATAATAAATAGTGACATTTCTTTTTTCAGGTGGTAAATCAATATGTGAGCAATTTCTTATACCACGACCAACAACTTGGTCTATTTTATTTAAGTGAAACCATGGTTCGAAAATATGGATACTCCTAATAAATCTAAAGTCGAGACCTTCACTAGCGGTTTCACTACCTATTATAATTTTTATACGTTTACCATCTTTATTTTCATTTTCGATCTTAAGATAATTTTTATAAGCATTTTTAGATAAATCTTTTGAACCAGAAATAATAATATATTTACCGAGATTTGGTCTAGTTTCGCGTTTTAAAAGAGAACCTCCATACTTAGAATAACCAGCATGTTCAAGCGCAAGGGCAATAGGAACAACCCCGCTATTAATAAATTGTGAATAAATAAATACTATACCTTCGCTATTTTTAATATTTTCAACTAGCCTGGCTATTTTTGCTGAAAAATTGTGGAGATTTTCTTCTAAAAATATATTTTTCTTTGGATTTATAGTGTATATAACTCGTTCGCCATCTTTTTCGCGTTCAGCAACTTGATTAAATCCTGAATCACCAATATAATCATTTAAAACAAATTCGTCTGGTGTTTTGTTTCCATCTGAGTTAGAATTTGAATGAGAACTTGCAGATTTAGAATTAGTTTCTCTTGAAGCTATATTTTTTGTTGGAAAAACAATATTTGAACACATAATACCAGGCTGTTTAAATGAGCCGAACTGTGTATCACTAGTAATCATTTTATTATAAACATCACTTTGTAGCCCAGACATAGGGCAGTTGACTAAAACAAGCTCTTTAATCTGGTCTTCATTGTGAATATCTTCTCCGTCGATTGTTTTGCGTGGTAATTTATCGGGTGTCATAATACCTTTACCTTTAGGATAAACACCCGCTGGGAATCTAAGAGGATTTTCTCCTCTAACATAAGAGATAAGACCCTTAATTTTTTCCTTAAATACTAGGATTTTATCTGGAATTAATCTACCATTATCAAAGAAGTCTTCTATTTTTAATGTTGGACGCTTTTGATTCATACGTAGTATATTTACTAGCCATATAATTTCTGTAGCATTATCGAACATAGGTGTAGCAGTAAGAAGGAGTAGTTTCATATTATCTGCGATTTTAACTACTTTTTCTAAAATAGGTGGGAGAACTTTTACAGAGTCACCTTCTTTAATATTGTGTGCTTCATCAATAATCAATACATTGTTGGAGAACATTTCCTTAATTTTTTTCTCAAAAATTTTGGGTGCCAATTGTTCACTAAATCTTTCTTTAATTTTCGATTCTAAGAGATTAATCATATTAGCGAATTTTTGATATCCAAAGAATTCATATCTACTTTTAATAAGTTTAAGAATTTTTTTCTGAACATCTTCTGTAGACATATTTTTATAATCTGGTATGTGTTTTAAGTAGGATTCTCCAGTGCATTGATAATATGGCATATCCTTCTTTAATTTTTGAGCATTGAAAATATTTTTGATAAAGTTTTCTTTAATACTTTGATTTAAAATAATAATTACCTTCTTTCCTGCTTTGCTTAATTCTTCAATATATTGTTCAGCTATAGCAATACTTGTACAGGTTTTACCTACACCAGTTCCGTGATAAACTAACAATGAATTATAGGGGGTGTGTGGAGACATAAATGTTTTAAGAAATTTCTGTGAGTTAGTTAAATTAAACATAACTCTAGATTTATCTGAAATTTTTGAGCCTGTAATAGAGTCGTATAATGGGTCACACATTTTTTTAGATGTGCTTTCGAGAGATTCTTCGTCTTCTATATTTATTTTCTCACCTCGATGTAAATAAAACTCTTTTTTATTAAAAATGAGGTCATTAAAGTCGCGATTGGAATAATCTGGATAATATTTAAATAATTTTGATTGGGGTGTTGTGTGTATATTAAGGCCTTCGTCCTCAATAACATTTAATATGGCTTCATATTGTTCTAATAATTCATTAATATTATTATTGTTATTATTGCCTGTTTTTTCACTATTAATTTTTATTATAAGTCTATCACATTCTTCTAAAATGTTTTCAGGATTTGCTTTAAGTTCCATCATATAATTTAAAACGCGTTCTTGTTTTAATTTTTTATGTGTTAAACCAGATTTTTTTGTTAACTTTTCTATTGACTTTTCTATTGACTTTTCCATTAATATTAGTGTATAAAAAATAAAAAATAAATTGTTTAATTTAAAAAATTAAGATAATACTAAAAATAAAAATAATATTAAAAATACTTAGTTTATTAAGATAATTATAATTCAAATGATTATAATTCAAATGATTACAACTCTAAAATTATAACTCGCAAGATAATTTGGATGAAGCTATTTGGGTATCATCAGATTTATCTTCGCATTTTTTTGGATTAGATAAACGTTTTAATGCGACATAAAAATTTTCAAGACAAATATTACACTTTGAAGCAAAAAATAAATTTTTATCTATGTGTTCTTTATATTGCCCTAATTTACTATAATCAATACTATCTTTAGGTGTGTTTTCTTTTGTATATGTAAAATCATTAATACATGTTCTAAGACAACACGGACTATTTGGATAAACATAGTGAATAACTTGTGTATTATCTTGAAGTGGTAATGCTTCTCTTGAAAAGTCTACGTGTATATCACCCGATAATTTGTTATAAACATTTCCTGAACATTCGTCATGTATGAATGGAAACCCCCTACAAGTATCACTATTATGATTTATATATTCCATATATCCATCATTAGGTGAGTTTGGGTCTGACTGGTTGGAATTTGCACCCACACTTTGATTTTCGTATTGACTTTGAAAATTTTCTGTTGTTTTTCTATAAACTAAGGATAGGATTATTAATACCATTATACATAAAACAATAACTATAAGTATTTCGTTATACTTCATTAATATAAATAAACAAA
>Ga0222714_10004076_pt1 | contig 14542 bp, 9 predicted proteins | sample C33_3DmetaG_FD_165048 | JGI IMG/M metagenome (GOLD analysis project Ga0222714, IMG submission 165048) | Estuarine water microbial communities from San Francisco Bay, California, United States - C33_3D | ecosystem: Environmental > Aquatic > Marine > Unclassified | place: USA: California... | reverse complement strand
TCCAACTGATGTGCCGTTAATTGGTAACTTGGTTTTGGCTTTTGACGAAACAGCTCCAGATCCCTATGACGCATGTGAGTCTATTCAGAACCAATCTTTTTTATCGGGAAATATTGCGGTTATTAATAGAGGAACTTGTGAATTTGGATTCAAAGTTCTTAGCGCCCAAAACGCAGGTGCCATTGCTGTAATAATGATCAATAATGTTGCTGGAAATCCTATAGCCATGGGAGCTGGCGCCGATGGAGGGTCAGTGACCATACCTTCAATTATGATTTCTAATGCTGATGGAATGGCTTTAATAGCCGCTTTAGAAGGAGGAGAGACTATAAGTGGCGAATTACTTAATTTGGGGCCTTTTAATCAAGATGGGGATTTTGACAATGGCATAGTGGCTCACGAATATGGACATGGAATTTCCACGAGATTGGCTGGAGGAGCCAATGTCAATTCTTGTTTGAATAATCCTGAACAAATGGGTGAAGGCTGGTCAGATTGGTTTGCTTTGATGATAACCATGGAGGAAGGGGATTTAGGGTCTGATATATCAGGGATAGGAACTTTTGCCATAGGGCAGCCAACTGACGGCAATGGTATTCGTCCTGCGCCTTACAGTACCGACTTTGCGGTTAACAACTACACCTACGCAGACACCAATGATGTAAACAATATCTCAGAACCTCATGGCATTGGATTTGTTTGGGCCTCCATTTTATGGGATTTGACTTGGGCTTACATCGATAAATATGGGTTTGATTCAGATCTTTTTAACGGAACAGGTGGAAACAACAAGGTTATGCAGATTGTCATTGAGGGACTAAAACTGCAATCCTGTAGTCCTGGCTTTGTAGCAGGAAGAAACGCCATCCTGGCTGCCGATAATGCCATAACTGGAGGTGTAGACCAATGCATGATCTGGGAAGTTTTTGCCAATAGAGGAGTGGGATTCAATGCCAGCGAGGGTTTAGGGTTTTCAAGGACTGATCAAGTTGAGGATTTCAGCATGCCTCAAAGCGACGACCCTTCACTAGTGAATTGCGTCCTCTCATCTAGGGAATTCGGAACCAATCAGCTTAAGATATTTCCTAATCCAGTTTCTGGTGTGTTACACATTTCCAACACCTTCGAAATCGGTCAGGCGCATTATCGTTTGTCCGATTTGAACGGAAGAATAGTTTGGGAAACAAATGGTATATTTGACTCAGGTATAAATATTGACTTGTCATCAATGACATCAGGACTTTACATTTTGTCTGTTGACAACGGTCAGTCGAGATATACGAGAAAAATTATCATTCAGTAGCTGGTGACATTGAACCACGAACATTTTATGAATAAGGCCATTCAAGAGGCTCAGCACGCATTGGATAAGGGTGAAATCCCAATTGGTGCGGTAATTGTTTTGAATGGTCAAATTATAGCTCGATCCCATAATCTTACCGAAACCTTAAATGATGTGACTGCACACGCTGAGATGCAGGCTATTACTGCGGCTGCCAATTTTTTAGGAGCTAAGTACCTCAATCAATGTACCTTATACGTCACTTTGGAGCCGTGTCCAATGTGTGTGGGCGCTCTATATTGGAGCCAAATTGGAAGTGTGGTTTATGGGGCCAAGGAGACTAGACACCAATTCAATGTTCAGCCCAGATACCACCCTAAAACAAAGGTCATTGGAGGAATATTAGAAGAACCTGCCGAAAAGCTGATCCATCAGTTTTTTGAACTTAAAAGATCCTTGAACTAGGATTTTGAATCGTTGTATTGTTTCATTTTGTCCAAATTCTCTTTGTTGAGAAGATAGTCACTAATTTTTTTGTTTTTCCATCGATGGTAGGAAAACATGGGGAAAACCACAAAAAATAGAAGAACCACACCACTTCCAACAACTTTGGGAATATCAAGTGCTACGCCAACTATGATGCTTGAAAGGGCCAGAATCCATAAAATAGGCAGGGCAATTCTCATGTCATTCTATTGGTTTGACGTCAAGATACAGCTCATTCAATTGGGTTTGGTCAATGACAGATGGGGCATCAATCATAATGTCTCGACCGGTATTGTTCTTTGGGAATGCTATAAATTCACGGATCGTTTCTTGCCCACCAAGAATGGCTACCAAGCGGTCTAAACCAAAAGCAATTCCGCCATGTGGTGGCGCACCAAATTCAAAGGCATTCATCAAAAATCCGAACTGAGACTTTGCGGCTTCGGGGGTGAACCCCAGTAAATCGAACATTTGAGACTGTGTGGCCTTGTCGTGTATTCTGATAGATCCACCGCCAATTTCATTGCCGTTGAGTACTAGGTCATACGCATTGGCATTGACCTCGGAAGGATTGCTGTGCAGAAGATCCATTTGTTCTGGCTTTGGTGCTGTAAATGGGTGGTGCATGGCGTGGTAACGATTCGATTCTTCATCCCATTCTAACAGAGGAAAATCGACTACCCATAAGGGCGCAAATACTTTAGGATCTCTTAGCCCAAGGCGTTCGGCCATTTCCATTCTCAAGGCACTCATTTGGGATCGGACTTTGTGCGTATTTCCACTCAAAACGAAAATAATATCGCCTTCAGAGGCACCAGTAATTTTGGCCCAATGCTTCAAATCCTCTTGATCGAAGAACTTGTCTACGGAGGATTTAAAACTGCCGTCTTCTAAACAGCGCACATAAACTAATCCCGAAGCACCAATTTGGGGTCGTTTGACCCATTCAGTCAATTGGTCAATATCTTTTCGCGTTAGCTCGTTTGCCTTCGGAACGGCGATTCCAATAACCAGTTCACTGCTATTAAATACTTGAAAATCTTTGTGTTTGGCGACATCATTCAATTCGCCAAATTCCATTCCAAATCGAATATCTGGTTTGTCGTTACCAAATCTCCTCATGGCTTCATGATAGGTCATGCGAGGAAAAGCGCCCAACTCATTGCCAGTAATAGATGATATTAGGTGACGGGTCAAACCTTCAAAGGTTTCTAAGATATCTTCTTGTTCGACAAAGGCCATTTCACAATCGATTTGGGTGAATTCTGGCTGGCGATCGGCGCGCAAATCTTCGTCTCTAAAACATTTTACTATTTGAAAGTAGCGATCCATGCCTCCCACCATCAACAATTGTTTGAACGTTTGAGGTGACTGAGGCAAGGCATAGAATTGTCCAGGATTCATTCGAGAGGGAACCACAAAATCTCTTGCACCTTCTGGGGTCGATTTGATAAGAACGGGGGTTTCTACTTCGATGAAATTTTGCTCTGACAAATAATTACGTACCAATTGAGCGATGCGGTGTCTAAAAATTAAATTGTTTTTGATCGGATTTCTGCGAATGTCCAAATAGCGGTATTGCATGCGCAAGGTGTCACCACCATCGGTTTCGTCTTCAATTGTAAATGGTGGGGTTTTTGAGACGTTTAGGCAGCACAAGTCGGTAACCAAAAGCTCGATATCCCCAGTCGGAAGATTAGGGTTTTTGGAGCTTCTTTCAATTACTTTTCCAGTAGCTTGAATTACAAATTCTCGCCCAAAAGTTTTAGCCATAGCCATTAGTGATTCACTTGTTCGAGCCTCGTCAAAAATTAATTGGGTAATCCCATATCGATCCCTAAGATCAATCCATATCACAGAGCCTTTGTCTCTGTTTTTTTGAACCCAACCCGAAAGGGTAACAGTTGTTCCGATATGAGTACTGTTCAATTCTCCACAATGGTGCGTCCGATACATAGCAATTAATTTAATGCAAAAGTAATGAAGTCAATTTGACTCTCCCATTTATTCATTAATCTGATTGATATTTTGAGAATGAATCCAAAATTTTAGTTTAGAAACTAAGTAGAAAAGTACAGGAACAACAATTAAAGTCAAAAACGTAGCGACCATCAAGCCATAAATCACCGTCCACGCAAGAGGACCCCAGAATCTGACGTTATCTCCTCCCAAATAAATGTTGGGGTCGAGCTCACTGAATAGGGTGTAGAAATTGATGTTCAATCCTGTGGCGAGCGGGATGAGTCCCAAAATTGTAGTAATTGCCGTCAATAAAACAGGTCTGAGTCTTGCTTTTCCTCCTGCAACTATCAGTTCGAGTGTGTCTTCTTTAGACAGAAATTGATGCTTTAGGAGCCCTTTTTCTTCTTTCTTGCGGTCTACCAACAATTGGGTGTAGTCGAGCAGTACAACCCCATTATTAACCACGATTCCAGCTAAAGCAATAATGCCCATCATGGTCATCATAATGACAAAAGGACGACCCGTAAGAACCAATCCTCCAAACACGCCAATCAAACTTAGAAAAATAGCGAGCATGATGATTGAAGGTTTTGATACAGAGTTGAATTGGAAGATCAGGATCAAAAATATTAATCCAAGCCCCGAGAAAAATGCACCAATTAAAAAGGCCATTTGTTTGCCTTGCTCCTCAATTTGGCCAGTGTAATCCACTGTTACGTGATCAGGAATTTGATCGTAATTCCTCATAATTTCTTTGACCTGATCGACCACTGCTCCAGCATCAGTATACCCAGGTTCTAAAGCCGAATAGATGGTGACTACCCGCTTGGTATCCCGGTGCTTGATGGCACTAAATCCAGATGCATTGTTTTGTTCAACAAGAGAAGAAATGGGAATGACTTTTATTTTCCCAGACGCCATATCTCTAAAAGTCAATGACTGGTCAAAAATGGCATTTCTGTCATACCGATTATCATTGTTAAAACGCACGTTGATGTTATAATCGTCACCTTTCAGCTTGTAAATCCCAGCCTTGCTTCCGAAAATACTATTTCTCAACTGTTGGGCAATCATTCCAGTACTCACCCCAAGTTCTCCCGCTTTTTTGCGATCTACAACCACCTGCATTGCTGGTTTAGATTTGTTGACATCAATCTTGAGTTGGTCGATGCCTCCAATGTTTTTGGAATTGATATAGGTTCGTATGTTTTCCGCTACTTGAATGATTTCGGAATAGTCTGCTCCTTCAATTTCTATATTAATCGGATAACCAACAGGTGGCCCAGAAGCGTCTTTTTCAACTGAAATAGCCACGCCAGGATAAACACCTTGAAGTGAGTTTTGAATCTTCTTTTGTAATTCTCCACTGCTCATACCTTTACGATACTTGTATTCTCGCATGGCAACCGTAATCTTGCTTCGATGAGGCATGGCCGCAGCAGAGCCCGCATCGGTTTGAGGATTTCCGGCGCCTCGACCAACCTGAGAAACTGCATTTTCCACCATAAAATTATGAGAACCATCCTTATAGGTGGCGTCTTCAATGATGTCGTAAATCCTCGATTCTATTTGAAGGGTGAGTTGATTGGTTTTTTCAATATCCGTTCCCTCGGGATACTCTACAAATACTATGATTTGATTGGGTTCGTTGTCTGGAAAAAACTCAACCTTAGTGCGCTGACTTCCTATCGATACCCCGAAGGTCATGAAAGCACCAATCAATAGTATAATTGTACCAACGACTATCCATATTGGGCGTCTGCCATGCAGTGCATTTCTAAGCGATTTTTCATAAAAACGCTCCCATTTTCCAACAGTATTGGTTTGGAATTTGTTAGCCATTTTCCTTAGGAAAAGCCTATAAACCCACAGCAATAGCGCCGTAGCGACCATGACACTTCCCAAAAAGTTGTAACTGCCTCCAAAAAAGAAAATTAATAAACCAACACCTCCAATAATTGACGACAGTCGGATAATTCTTTTGAGGGGCATTTCTTTGTCTTCAGTTTTCATGAATTGCGACACTAAAACCGAATTGAAAAATATGGCTACAAAAAGCGAAGACCCCAAAACAACAGAAAGCGTTATTGGGAAGTAAATCATGAACTGCCCAATTAACCCAGGCCACAAGCCTAATGGAATGAAAGCGGCAACAGTTGTTGCAGTGGAAATGATGATGGGGTAAGCAATTTCGCCAATTCCTTGTTTTGCAGCTTGAACGCGATCCATTCCTTCTTGCTTCATGAGGCGATAAACGTTTTCAACCACCACGATTCCATTGTCGACCAACATGCCTAGACCCATGATTAGCCCAAACAAAATCATGGTGTTGAGGGTATATCCCAATTGTGACAATATCATCAGTGACATGAACATGGACATTGGAATGGCAAACCCAACGAAAAGCGCATTTTTGAAACCTAGGAAAAACATCAAAACGGTGACCACCAAGAGAATTCCAAAAATGATGTTGTTGACCAAATCATCCACTTGGCCAATGGTACGACTCGACTGGTCGTTGGCTGTTGTTACGACAAGGTCTTTTGGGAATATATTGGCTTGGGTATCTGAAATGATGGTGTTGATTTTTTCAATCGCACTGACCATGTTTTGACCACTGCGTTTTTTAACATTCAACATGACCACAGGATCTCCAAATTCTCTGGCGTAGGTGGTGTGTTTCTCCTCTTTAAAAGTTACTTCGGCAACGTCCTTAAGATAGATTGGGTTTCCAAATTCGGACTTGATAACAAAATCTTCAAGGTCTTGAGGATTCTCAATTTCCCCGATTACACGTACCGTTCTGCGCTGCCCATTCGCAACCAAATTGCCTGCAGACATGGTTACATTTTCTCGACCAATGGCTGTTAAAATGTCGTCAAAACTAATCTTAGACGCCATCATTTTGTAGATGTCAACGGCTACTTCGATTTCTTCATTTTGGACTCCCAATAGATCGACCTCTTTGATTTCTGTGAGATCTTCAATGGATTCTTCCAGTATGGTCCCATAGGCCTTGAGTTGAGGAACAGGATAGTCGCCAGTGATGTTGATGGTTAAAATGGGGACCTCTTCACTTGGACTGAGTTCAAAAACATTGGGTTCAACCTTGGCGTTGTTGAACACTGGCCAATCCTCGCTGGCCTTTTCTTCATCAACAATGTCTTTTACTTTGAGTTTGGCGTCTTCAATGTCAATATCATCATCAAATTCTACAATGATCATGGAGTAATCTTCCTCTGAGCTAGAGGTAAGTTCAACCAAATTACTAATAGTTTTTAACTTGGACTCAAGAGGATCAGTGATAAGTTTCTCTACATCTTCTGCCGTGTTACCTGGATAGATGGTGCTGACATATACCTTGGTCTCTTTAATTTCCGGAAAACTCTCTCGAGGCATACTGTTGTAGGCTCCAATTCCCATAAAAAAGATAATGACCATCAATACATATAGGGTGGTCTTGTTATCAATGGCCAAACTCGACCACTTAAATTCTTTGTTTGTATTTGGTTTAGAAGGACTCATAGACAATTATTGATAGATGACTTGAACAGCTTGGCCAGCCCTCACGTTGCGTGCCCCTTCGGTTATAATTTCGGCATTTGGTTCTAACCCAGAAAGCACTTCAATCTTGCCGTCTTGAATCAAACCTGTTGTTATGACGCGTCTCTCGGCCACACCTTTGTCTTCACCTTCACTTTTCTTAATGGTGTAAACGAATTGTTCGCTATCGCCATTTTCTGAAATCACACTCAATGGAACCACCAAGGCGTTCTCTTTTGTGTAGTCACTAATTTTGATTCTTCCTGTTAAATTTGGCTTAATCATACCATCCAAATTGGGAACGGCAATTTCAATTTTAAAAGTTCGATTGGCTTGATTGATGTATTGACCTACCTGTTTGATGGTAGTATTAACCGAACGATTCAGCATGGGAAAAAAGACCTCTACTTTAGCGCCTTGGGTTATGGCTGACAAGTGTCTTTCTGGCACCTCTGCCTCGATATACATATTTTGCAAATTAATGATTCGCATGATTGGCGACTGACCAGGATAAACAACGCTTCCTTGTTGGGCCATAATCTCATCAACAACACCGCTAAAAGGCGCTGTTATCACTGTTTTCTTCAACTGACTGTCCAGCTGTTTTAATCCTTCCAACTGAGCTTCGAAATTGGCCTTGGCCTGAAGGAATTGCATTTCACTCCCAATACCTTGATTCCAAAGTCTCTCCTGTTTTTCAAAAGAAGTCTTGGCCAAATTCATTTGAATGGCCAATTGAGCTCGACGTTGTGTCATACCACCGTCATCGATTTTTGCCAATACGGCTCCCTTAGAAACACTCTGGCCCTCTGTAACAACAATTTGATATAAGGTGCCCGACATTTCTGAAAGAACCACAACGTCTTCACGGGTCGCAACGCTACCTTGTAAATCAATGAAATGTTGAAAAACAGTGGGCTGCACCATTTGAGTGCTGACTAATGGCAAGTATTGTTCTTGAGACAAATCGGCAATGGCGGCATCCAAAAGCTGCAATTGATTGCTTCGTTCTTGTTGTTCAGAAAGTAAAATATTCCGTTTTTCGCGAATGGCAACAAGATCACCTTGCGCAATAATTTGATCGACTGAAAGCTCTGGGTTTCCTCCGCATGCCGTCAATAGAGCGATTGATCCAAAAACTATAATCGAGGCATTCTTGTTATAAATCTTAACCATGATAAATTTAATTTGAAAGGTTGTTGAGTATGGTGTCTAAAACTGTTTTTTTGTTAATGACTTCTGTCATTGAATTGAGGTAATTGTACTGCGCCTCGTAGAGCTGCTTTTGAGCCTGAAGTAAATCAAAACTGCTTGCAATGCCTTCGAGAAACTTTACTTTGTTTTTAGAAGAAATTCTTTCGGCCAATAGCAAACTTTCTTGATTGTTGTAGTAGGTTTCTATGGCATATTGAAAGTTGCTTTTCGCAGATTCTAGCTCAAAAAACAAACGCTGCTGCGTCTCTTCTAATTGAATTCGGGCGATGTCCAAATTCATACGAGCCTTGTTGGTCGATGCCTGTCTTCCTAAACTGCTAAAAATAGGTGCCGACATTCGAATACCTGCCATAGAGTACCCGAACCATTGTTGTTGGGTTTCTGTAAACTTGAACTCGTTGTTAAAGCCATTATAACCCGCATTAATGAAGGCATTCAATTGAGGTAAAGCCTTGCTTTTTTCTAGTTTTAACAATAGAGCGCTACTTTCTTCTTGATTTTTGGCAATTCGAAAATCTACGTTGTCTTCTATTTTAAACTCTTGTTCTAGAAGGGTTAAATCTAGATTTTGAAGTGCTAAACTGTCCAAATTATCTTGCAACATAATCTGATCATCGATTTTGAGACCAAGAACTAACTTTAACATATTGTAAGCTAAATCTCGCATTCTTTGGCCATTGTTATAATTGGCCTCTACGGAAGATTTCAAAACGCGCAATTGCTCAACGCTTTCTTCTTCGATCATACCTTCGGCGAACATGCCTTCGATATCTTTCAAATTCTTATTGATATCGCCTAAATTTTTCTCAGCAATACGAATACTCTCGTCTGCCATTAGGCTATTGGCATAGGCCGAGGTAGTAGCTTTGACTACCTCAGTTTCTAACTTTTCTTTAGCATTTTCCGAAATGGCCAAGTAGACTTTAGATGCCTGAAGCCCAACTAAATATGATCCGTTAAATAGTTGTTGACTCAACTCGGCTGAGACTCCCACGTTTTGTTTCGTGCCAAAAGTCACTGCCGCAAATTCTCCCGGATTTCCACCGAAAAACTCGGCAGGAATTAAAGAAACTTGTTGCTTGAGCCAGTTATTATAGCTTAAATCACCATTGATTTGAGGGAGTCCAGTAGCAATTGTTTTGCGGCGCTCAAATTCTGCGCTTAGGATAGATTTTTGGGCACTGAGAATCTTAATGTTGTGCGCTAGGGCATGATCAATAGCCTCCTGCATTGTAAATGTATAAGGGCTCTGCGCCATTACTGCCAATGGCAAAATCCATGTAAGTAGAATGAGAAACTTATTTTTCATTTTGAAGGTGATTATTAGAAATAAAATCTTGTAATATGGACATCCCTTTTTCTGTGACCAGTGCTCTAAGATGGTATTCTAAAAAACTATTTTCCAAATAGGGAAGTGTGAACGATGCGGGTGGAAAAATGCGTTCATCGCGAATCCCCATCATGCCATTAAAATAGAGTCTAGCAGTAAAGTCAGGGTCAATTTCTTGACGGAAAAGCCCTGTGTCGATTCCTTTGCGTATGCTGTTTTGAATGCACAAATACATTTTGTCAAATTGATTTTTCCAAAGCAAATCGTGTATTTCGGGATAATATTTTTTTAGCTGAAATTGAGGCGACATGCGCTCGTTTTTCATGTGACTCATCACAAATCGCTTGACGTCATAGAGTTCCTCAATTGGATTGACAGAGTGGTCACAAATTTGGTCTATTCCTGAGGAAATTTTAGCAAACAGCTCGAACGTTGCCTCTTCAATCAGAGTAGTTTTGTTTTGAAAATGGATGTAGAGGGTTTTTTTTGAAATACCAATTTGCTGAGCAATATCGTCCATTGTCACGCTTTTGAATCCCAGTGTGAGGAACAATTCAGTGGCTTTGGATATGATTAATTCTTTTGTTGTCATAAGAAAATTTCGGTGCGAAAGTAATCATGGAAACTTTAAAAACAAAATAAGTTTCCAAGGTTTAATAAATTTTAACATTTTATCTTTAGTCTTGTCATTCCATTTTATAATTCTCCTAACTTGCGCTCATGGATTTTCTTAGCCATTACAGTGAAAAATTTAACTCGGCTTTAGCGACTAGCCAAGTTCAAAGGCAACCAGTCGAGTTGTATCAACCCATCAATTACATTCTCGATTTAGGAGGCAAGAGGCTCAGGCCTCTGTTGACACTAATGGCTGCCGATGCCTTTGGGGCTCAAGCAAATGAGGCCATGAAAGCTGCCTTGGCGGTAGAAATTTTCCACAATTTTACTTTGATTCATGACGACATCATGGATGATGCTCCAATTCGACGCGGTTTGGCTACCGTTCACGAAAAATGGGATATCAACACAGGAATTCTATCTGGCGATGCCATGATGATATTGGCCTATCGGCAATTGGAACAATATGAAGATGACCGTTATTTTCAGTTGATGAAGGTGCTCAATCAAGTTGCTTTAGAAGTTTGCGAAGGCCAACAGTTGGATGTCAATTTTGAAACTCAAATGTCGGTATCGGAGTCGGAATATATGACGATGATCCGGCAAAAAACAGCGGTTTTGGTTGCGGCAGCGCTTCAGATGGGAGCAATAGTAGCGCGCGCTTCTGACAGTGATCAAAATAGCATATACTCCTATGGAGTTGAGCTTGGCATGGCATTTCAGCTTCAGGACGATTATTTGGACGCATTTGGAGATCCAAAAACATTTGGAAAGCAAGTTGGAGGGGATATCATTGAGAACAAAAAAACATTTCTTTATCTAAAAGCCATAGAGCTTCTTGACGCTGAAGCGTCGAAATCTTTACAAAAATTGTTCAACGAGGTTCAGGTGTCTACAGAAATTAAAGTTGAACAGGTCAAATCCTTCTTTCTCCAAAGTAAGGCTGATGAGGTTTTAAAATTGAGAATTGACGAACACACACAAAACGCCATAAATGCCTTAGAAAGTACTTCTTTGACGGCAGCAAGTAAGGAGCAGTTTCGTCAATTTGCCGTTTGGTTGATGACAAGAGTCAGCTAGGTTAGAGTTCGGTCGACGGGCGGATTTCAACCTTCAAAATTGCAGGGTCAATTATTTCTCAGAAAAGCTATATAAATTGCCCGAATTGATTGACAAAAGTTTTACTTTTGTGTGACAAATGAGCTACATGCGATAGTATCACCAATGGACAAATACTCTTTTTTAAACGCGGCGCACACTGCCTATTTCGCTGAGCTATATGACCAATACCTTACCAACCCTGATTCAATAGAGCCCAGTTGGAGAGCTTTTTTCCAAGGATATGATTTCGGCACCGAGCAATACGGTCTAGAAAACCAGCTCATCGAGGGGGTTTCAATGCAAATACCAGAGAAGGTTCAAAAGGAGTTTCAAGTGGTTAAACTCATCAACGCTTATCGCACCAGAGGTCATTTATTTACCAAAACCAATCCGGTTCGACAACGCAGAACTTACACCCCCGATCTTTCTATTGGCCAGTTTGGCTTGAATGAAAGCGACTTGTCTCTTGACTTTGACGCAGGGTCCATCCTAGGCATTGGCAAGTCCAGTTTGGTCAATATAATTAAGCATTTAGAATCCATTTATTGTGATGCCATCGGAGTTGAATACATGTATATCCGAAAACCCGAAGAGGTGGAATGGATTCAGAACAGATTGAATGTCAACGACAATCATCCAAAATTTTCGATATCGACCAAAAAAAATATATTAAGAAAATTGTCTGAGGCTGTTTCTTTTGAGCAGTTTTTACATACCAAATATGTTGGTCAAAAGCGGTTTTCCCTCGAAGGGGGCGAATCTTTGATTCCAGCACTTGATGCCTTGATTGAAAATGCTGCCAATTACGGCATCAAGGAATTTGTGATGGGAATGGCTCACCGAGGCCGATTGAACGTCTTGACTAATATTTTTGGCAAATCACCTCGAGATATTTTTAGCGAATTTGACGGTAAAGACTACGAACAAGAGGTGTTTGACGGAGACGTTAAGTATCACTTGGGCTGGACCAGTTACAGAGAGACCGACGGTGGTAAGAAAATACATTTGAATATAGCGCCTAACCCTTCTCATTTGGAAACTGTTGGACCAGTAGTCGAAGGGATTACTAGGGCTAAAATTGACCATAACAGGTCAAAGGGCCTTGATACAGTTTTGCCTATTCTGGTTCACGGCGATGCTGCCATTGCTGGGCAAGGAGTGGTTTATGAAGTGGTACAAATGGCTCAGTTGGACGGCTACAAAACTGGTGGAACGATCCACATTGTGGTCAACAATCAGATAGGATTTACAACCAATTATAAGGATGGTCGTTCAAGCACCTATTGTACGGATGTCGGAAAAGTAACTTTGTCGCCCGTTCTGCATGTCAATGCAGATGATGTAGAGGCCGTGGTTCATGCAATGATATTTGCTTTAGACTTTAGAATGGCTTTTAAAAGGGATGTTTTTATCGATCTATTGGGCTACAGAAAGTATGGTCACAACGAAGGAGATGAGCCTAAATTTACCCAGCCCATACTTTACAAGGCCATTGCAAATCACAAGAATCCATTAGAAATATATTCCCAAAAACTGCTTGCTGAGGGTTCAATTCAAAGCGCTGAAATTGAGGAAATGCAGCAGCATTACAGACACTTTTTGGAAGAGGCCCTAGAAGATTCAAGAAAAATTGAGAAGACCATTATCACACCATTTATGGAGGATGAATGGTCTGGATTAACACGAGTAACCGAGGAGGAGATGTTAAAGACCGTTGACACTTCTTTTCCTAAGTCTAGATTAAAGGAGTTGACATTAGTTCTGTCAAATCTTCCCACGGACAAAAAATTTATTAAAAAAATCCAGAGACTCGTTGAATCACGACAAGATATGTTTGACAACAATCAATTAGATTGGTCAATGGGAGAGCACTTGGCTTATGCCAGTTTGCTCGATGAAGGATTTCAAGTGAGAATTTCAGGTCAGGATGTCGAGAGAGGGACGTTTTCTCATCGACATGCGGTTGTAAAGGTTGAAGACAGTGAGGAGGAAGTGATTTTGTTGGAGAAAATCGGCAAAGAAAAGGATGCATTTCAAATTTATAATTCCCTCCTTTCGGAATATGGCGTGGTTGGATTTGACTATGGTTATGCCATGGCCAGTCCAAACACACTGACCATTTGGGAAGCTCAATTTGGCGATTTTGTCAATGGCGCTCAAATCATGTTCGACCAGTATGTTTCTTCAGCTGAAGATAAGTGGAAATTGCAAAATGGCTTGGTTGTTTTGTTGCCTCACGGCTATGAAGGGCAGGGGGCAGAGCACTCCTCGGCCCGAATGGAACGTTTTTTACAATTGTGCGCCAAAGACAATATGTTTGTTGCTGATTGTACCACTCCTGCTAATCTATTCCACTTGTTGCGTCGACAAATGAAATCCAATTACCGCAAACCTTTGATTGTGTTCACACCTAAGAGTCTTTTAAGACATCCTCTGGTAGTTTCGTCCGTTGACGAATTTGCAAATGGCCAATTTCATGAGCTTATTGATGATGCTCAAGTAGATGCTCAACAAGTCAAAACAGTAGTATTTGTGACAGGCAAATTCTATTACGATTTGTTAGAAGAGAGAAGTAAACTGGGGAGAATGGATGTGGCTTTGGTTAGATTGGAGCAATTGTTCCCATTACCTAAAGTACAATTGACGGCGGTTTTGAATAAATACGCTCATGTCAAAGATTTTGTTTGGGCTCAGGAAGAACCGAGAAATATGGGGGCTTTTGGCTATTTATTGATGAATTTTGACCCAGTCAGGTCCTTCAGAATAGCATCACGAAGACCATATGGCGCTCCAGCAGCAGGAAGTAGTGTGAGATATCAACGTCGACACAGGGAAGTGATAGATTTCGTTTTCGATGCGTCAAAGGATAATCAACGAAACTAATAATTTTGAAAATTTAATATCAATTTCATGATAGTAGAAATGAAAGTGCCTTCACCAGGCGAATCGATAACAGAGGTTGAAATTGCAACTTGGCTGGTGGCCAACGGAGACTATGTCGAAAAGGA
>Ga0222714_10004074_pt1 | contig 14543 bp, 13 predicted proteins | sample C33_3DmetaG_FD_165048 | JGI IMG/M metagenome (GOLD analysis project Ga0222714, IMG submission 165048) | Estuarine water microbial communities from San Francisco Bay, California, United States - C33_3D | ecosystem: Environmental > Aquatic > Marine > Unclassified | place: USA: California... | reverse complement strand
CCTGGCGCGGCTGGCGGAACAGGGCGCCCAGGGCTTCCGCGACATGATCACCATCATGCTCGCACCGCCGGTGGCGAAAGCGCTGGCCGTCGCCGGACACAGCAAGCAGGACATCCGCAATTACATCTACGAGCATGCGAAGGTGCCGTACCGCGAGCTGGAGTTCCTGATGAAGTACGGTCATTCCGAGGCGTTCACCATCCCGGATGCGGTGGCGCGCGGCATCTATCCCGAGGAATACCTGAAAGAGAAACCGGACGGCATGGTGCGGGTGTTGCCCAATCCCGAGGTCATCAACATCGTGGTCTGCGGCGATCCAAACCGCAACCGGGTGATGGTGCTGTGGGGCGGCTACGTGAACCCGGTGACCAAGAAAATGGATGTTCCAACTGCTTGAAACGGGCCGATTGATAACGTCACAAGGACGGATGCGGCGATGAAGCTGTCCCAGCTTAAATGCATCCTCGAAGTACACCGGCACGGCAACCACATTTCGGCGGCCGCGGAGGCGCTGCATACCTCGCAGCCCGGCGTCAGCAAGCAGATCCAGCTGCTCGAGGCCGAAATCGGCTTCCCGGTGTTCCAGCGCAAGCGCAACCGCGTCACCGGGCTCACCGAGCCGGGGCGCGAGGTGATCGAGATCGCGCAGCGCATCATGAGCGACGTCGAGAACCTGCGCACGCTGCGCGAGGATTACGTCGACCGCGAAAAAGGCACGCTGACAGTCGCCACCACGCACACTTATGCGCGCTACGTGCTGCCCAAGGTCATCGAGCGCTTCATCAAGCGTTATCCGGACATCCGCCTCGGCCTGCAGCAGGGCAATCCCACCCAGATCTGCGAAGCGGTACAGGCGGAGGAGGCGGACATCGCGATCGGCACCGAGGCGATACGGCCGTTCCCGAACCTGGTGATGCTGCCGTGTTTCCCGATCGCGCGCAGCGTCATCGCGAAGCAGGGCCACCCCATACTGCGCGCGAAAAAACTGACGCTGCAGGAAATCGCGCGTTATCCGATCGTCTCGCATGACCGCGCGCGCAGCGGCCGCTGGAAGATCATGGAGGCCTTCCACAAGCAGGGCATAGAACCCAACGTCAGGTTCGGCGCGGTCGACGCCGACGTCTGCAAGACCTACGTCGAAATGGGGCTCGGCATTGCGATCCTTGCGACGGTGGCGGTGGATCCGGAGCACGACCGCAACCTGCGCGCCCGCGACGCCAGCCACCTCTTCGAATCGAGCCCCACGTATGTGACGTTGCGCCGGAACACCTACCTGCGCGGTTATGTCGGCCACTTCATCAGCCTGCTGGCGCCGGAGCTGACGCCGGAGGTCGTGCGCAGCGAACTGAAGCGGCGCAGCCCGCCGCCGAAACCGGCGGCAAAGGCGGGCGGCGGCAAACGCAGGGCGCAGGAGGAGAAAAAGTGAACAGCGAACCCCTGGTGTGGGACGCGACGGTGCAGCGCCTGGTGGCGTTTGCGCAGCGTGCGCGTTACGAAGCGCTGTCGCCGCAGACGGTGCACGAGACCCGGCGCCACCTGGTCGACACCTTCGCCAGCGCGCTCGGCGCGTACGACGAACCGGTGAGCGTGATGGCGCGCGCGGTGGCGGGGCGTTACCGCTCAGATCACATGGCGCGGGTGTGGGGCTGCGATCAGCTTGCCACCCCGGAGATGGCGGCATTCGCCAACGGCGTTATGACGCGTTCGCTGGACGTCAGCGACACCTACCTCGGCCGCAGCCGCGGGCATCCCAGCGACATGGTGCCGGGCCTGGTCGCGGTTGCGGAGAGCGTGCATGCCGACGGCAAGGCGCTGATCACCGCGATCGTGCTGGCCTACGATGTGTATTGCAGTTTCTGCAAATCGGTCGACATCAATTCGAAAGGCTGGGATCAGCCGGTGTACACCGTGCTCGGCTGCGTGCTCGGTGCAGCGAAGCTGATGCGCCTCAGTGCCGACGAAACCGGCCACGCCCTGTCGCTGGCGCTGACGCCCAACCTCGCGCTGGCGCAGGCGCGCCGCGGCAGCCTGTCGAGCTGGAAGGGCTGCGCCGGCGCCAATGCCGCGCGCAACGCGGTGTTCGCCGCGGTGCTGGCGAAGGAGGGTTTCACCGGGCCGGGCGAGGTGTTCGAGGGTTCCGGCGGGTTTTGGGACGCCGTCGGTCGTTCCGACTGGCCGCTGCCGGAGTCGCCGATGATGGTCGAGACGCGCACCAAGTTCCTGCCCGTGTGTTATCACGGACAGTCCGCGGTATTCGCGGCATTCGACCTGCGCAAAAAGGTGGACCTGAGCCAGATCGAAGAGATCAGGGTCGACGGTTACGCGGTGGCGATTTTCATGATGGGCAACGATGCTTCGCGCTGGGCGCCGACGACGCGCGAGACCGCGGACCACAGCCTGCCCTATTGCGTCGCCGTCGCGCTGCTCGACGGCGAACTGAAGCGCGCCTCGTTTGCCGATGAGCGCCTGCGTGACCCCGCGGTGGCGGAGCTGATGCGCAAGGTGAAGGTGGCCGAGGATCCGGCGCTGACGGCGCTGTATCCGGAGAGCGCGCCGGGGCGGGTCACGATACGCCTGCGCTCGGGTGAAACGCTGGTCGCCGAAATCCGTTATCCGCGCGGGCACGAGAAGAGTCCGATGAGTGACGCTGAAGTCGAGGCCAAGTTTCGCGATCTCTGCGGCGGCGTGCTCGGCGCGCAAGGCTGCGCGCGCGCGCTGCAGGCACTTTGGCAGCTCGAACGTATGGAAGACGCAGGCGCGATTACTGCGCTGCTGGTGCCATGAATTTGATTAACCGTAACTGAAGGAAGCACGATGCAAAAGAAAAAACCCGGTGCCGGCCGCACGCTGGCCGCGCAACTTGCAGCACGCCATGCCCGGCTGTCGTACAAGCAGGTGCCTGCAGCCAGCCGCCATGCCATGAAACGATTGCTGCTCGATTACCTGGGGGTGGCGATCGCGGGCAGCCAGACCGAAAGCGGCGTGATCGCACGCGATTTTGCGCAACGGCAGGGCAGGGCCCCCGAAGCGACGCTGATCGGCGGCGGCGGACGAGTGCCGGTGGCGGCGGCGAGTTTCGCCAACGCGATTTCCTGCCACAGCATCGAACTCGACGACATCGACGTGCTGGCGCTGTTCCACTTCAGCCCGCCGGTGTTCTCATCGGCGCTGGCAGTGGCCGAAGCCGAAGGTGCGAGTGGCAAGGACCTGATTACGGCGGTGGCTGCCGGCTGTGAAGTGATGGAGCGCGTCAGCATGGCGGCCAACAACGACCTGCGCAACCGCGCCTTTCACACTACGCCGACCTGCGGGGTGTTCGGGGCGACGGCGGCCGCGGGAAAACTTCTGCGACTGACGCCGGATCAATTGACTTCCGCCTTCGGTCTTGCCGGCGCGCAGGCCTCGGGACTGATGGAAATGTACGGGCCGTCGATGCAGAAGCGTTTCAACCCCGGGCCGGCTGCGCGCAACGGCGTGACCGCGGCGTCGATGGCGAAACTGGGCTTCACCGGCGCGGACACCATATTCGAGGGTGAACGCGGTTTCCTGCGCGCCTTCGCCGGGCGCAAGGGCGGCGCCGCGATGCTGCGTCGCCTCGGCTCGCCGTACGAACTCAAGATCGAGTTCAAGCCCTACTCCTGCGCGCGACCGATCCACAACGCGATCGACTGCGCGCTCGAAATCCGCCGCCGCCATGCACCGGACCTGTCGCAGATCCGCAGCATCGTGGTGAAGCGCCATCCCGACTGGTCGGAATATCACCGCAACAAGGCGCCGCGCACCTATCACGAGGCGCAGGTCAGCCTGCCGTACTCGGTGGCGATCGCGCTGATCGAGGGCCATGCGCTGCTCGCGCAGTACACCGACAGCAAGCTGCGCAATGCCGCGGTGCGGCGCCTGATGGACCTCACGCGCATCGAAACCGACGCGCGCCTGCCGCGGGGTGTATCCTGCCATACGACGATGACGATGGCGTCTGGCAAAAAATTCATCTCGCAGGTGGATTTTCCGAAGGGGTCGATCGAGAATCCCATGTCCGACGCGGAACTGGGATTCAAGTTCGAAACGCTCGCCTCTCCCGTGGTGGGAAAGGCGCGCGCCGCGCAGATTGCCGACACGGCAATGCATGTCGAGCGCTGCAGGGACGTGGGCGAATTGCTGCGTCTGGCCGTTCCTGCAACCCGCAAGTCCGGCAGCAGCAAAACACGCCGGCGTTAGTGCCCGCCTCTCAGTAGCGGGATTTTGTACTGCCCATAAGTAAAGGAGGAAACAAATGAGCCGAAAAATTTTTGCCTTGCTGACGTTCCTGTGCTGCGCCGGATTCCCGGTCGCCGGCTACACGCAGGCCTATCCTGAGCGCCCGGTCCGCCTGATCGTTCCGTTCTCGCCCGGAGGCACCAGCGACCTGGTGGGCCGCATCCTGGCTTCCAAGCTGAGCGATGACCTCGGCCAGACCGTGATCGTCGACAACCGCGGCGGCGCCGGCAGCACGCTGGGCGTGAGCATTGCCGCGCGCGCGACGCCGGACGGATACACCTTGCTGGTCGCCCATATCGGGCTCGCCATCAACCAGACCCTGTATTCGAAGCTGCCGTACAACGCCCTGACCGATCTCGCACCGATATCGAAACTGGGCATTTCCCCGTCCGCCGTGGTCGTCAACAACAAGCTGCCCGTCAGCAACATGAAGGACCTGGTTGCGCTGGCGAAAAGGGAGCCCGGCAAGCTGAACTACGGCTCGGCGGGGGTGGGCAGCGCGGGGCATTTGTCGGTCGCGCTGCTGGAACACGTGGCTGGCGTCAAATTCACGCAGGTGCCGTACAAGGGCGGCGGTCCGTCGGTCGCCGCGACCGTATCGGGCGAAGTGCAGCTGGCGATTCCGGTGATGGCATCCGCGGCCACGCACGTGCGGGCCGGCCGGCTGAAAATGCTGGCGGTTACCAGCACCAAGCGCACGCAGGCTTTCCCCGATGTGCCCACCGTGCAGGAAGCCGGCGTGCCGGATTATGTCTACGAAACCTGGTTCGGGTTTTTTGCCCCGACGGGGACGCCCAAACCGGTCATTGCGAAACTGAACCAGGGTGCGGCGAAGGCGCTCGCAGCGAGCGATGTGCGCGAACAGTTCGTGCGCCAGGGCCTGGAGACGGATCCGTCGTCGCCGGAAGCGCTGGCCAAGCTCCTGCGCGCGGAGACGGCGATGTGGGCAAAGATCATCAAGAGTGCGGGGATACCCATAAACTAAACACAAGTATTTGATTTAATTAAATATTTTTGCTGTTCCCCGGCGGGCACCCCGAGCAATCAGGGTGCCCGCCGGTTTTTTGTGGCGACCGCCTGCGCACATCATTCATCAAAGCAATACGCGGCCGACCGTATACTCTTCAGGGCAGTCCGACAAAACAACGAAGCTGGGAGGAGAAACGATGAACACATTTTCCGCAGGTATCCGCGGTATCGCCTTGCTGCTGCTGACGGGCGCATACACGGCAGGAGTTGCGCAGGCGCAGAACTATCCGGTGAAACCGATCCGCATGATCATCGCGCTGGCACCGGGCGGCGGCGTCGATACCACCGGCCGCTTCATCGCGTCCAAGCTGGGCGAGGCCTGGGGCCAGAACGTGGTGGCCGACAACCGGCCCGGCGCCGGCGGCACCATCGCCGCCGACATCGTGGCGAAATCGCCGCCCGACGGCTACACGCTGCTGATGACCTCGGCGGGGATCAGCATCACGCCGAGCCTGATGAAGCTCAGCTACGATCCGCTGAAAGACCTGCTGCCGGTGACGATGGCGGTGGTGTCCCCCGGCGTGCTGGTGGTGCATCCCTCGTTGCCGGTGAAAAACGTCAAGGAACTGGTGGCGTTCGCCAAGAAGCGGCCGAACGAGCTGTTTTTTTCGTCTTCCGGCCTGGGTTCGGCGCAGCACCTGACCGTCGAGCTGTTCTCGCAGATGACCGGAATCAAGATGACCCACGTGCCGTACAAGGGCACCGCGCCGAGCATCACCGACACCGTCGCCGGGCGCATCACGCTGACGGTGGCGAGCGTGATCTCGACGCGGCCGTTCTTCACCAAGGACCGGCTGCGCGTACTCGCGGTGGTCGGGCCGAAGCGCACGCCGGCGCTGCCCGAGTATCCGACCATCGCCGAGTCCGGCGTGCCCGGCTTCGGCGTGGAGAACTGGTACGCGCTGTTCATGCCCGGCAAGACCAACAAGGCGTTGGCGGCGAAACTGCAGCAGGCGGTGACCCGCATCCTCACCGATCCGGCCACCGACAAGCTGCTGCTGAACCAGGGCCTCGACGTGGTCGCCAACACCCAGCCCGAGTTCGAGAAGCGTTTCGCCGAGGAAGTCGATACCTGGGCGAAGGTGGTCAGGACCGTCGGCCTGAAGCAGAAGTAGAGCAACCCGGCAGTTAAGGTGCGCGCGCGGTCCGCCTGCAGCGGTGGACGCGGCGCGCGGCACCGCAGTGCGGACGCGTGGCGCGTCGTATTGCGCGGATGCGTTATGCTCAGCGCTCTGCAATGACGACGGAAAAACATCAGATGAAGGCAAATACCGGCGCGCAATATGCCGCGCTGTGGCCGCGCGGCCCGCGTCAGGCTAAGGTGCGGCCGCTGGCGCAGCGCCTCGACACGCTCGAGGGCAAGACCGTGGCCTGGCTGTGGGACTACGTGTTCCGCGGCAACGAGGTGTTCGAGCAGCTCGAGCAGAGTCTCGCCGCGAAATATCCCGGCGTGAAATTCCTGCACTGGGAAGTGTTCGGCAACACCCACGGCGGCGACGAACGTGCGGTGGTCGCGGCACTGCCGCAGAAGCTGCGTGAACTCGGGGCCGACGCCGTCGTCTCCGGGATGGGTTGTTGAGGAAGCTGCACGCCCGCCGTGTTGCGGGCCAGTGTGGCGGCGGAAAGCGCCGGCATCCCCTCGGCGACGCTGGTGTGCGAGAGTTTCATGACGCTGGCGAAAGCGGCGTCTCAGGGGCTCGGTTATCCGAATATCGCGGTGGCGCCGGTGCGCGGCCATCCGGGACTGCAAAGCAAGGAAGAACTGCAGCGCAACGTGCGCGAGCTGACTCTGGACGGCGTGCTCGACGCGCTGTTCAAAATGCCTGCCGCGAAAACCCTCGGCGGCGAACCGGGCCCGCGCGACGTGATCTGCAGCGGCAGCTTCGAAGAGGTCAATGACTACTTCCTGCAGCATGAGTATTCCGATGGTCTGCCGGTGGTGCCGCCGACCGTGGAGAAGGTCGAAGCCTTCCTGAAACACACCGACCGCGGTCCCGACGAGGTGCTGGGCGTGCTGCTGCCCGACAACCGCGCGGCGACGGTGTGGAGCGTCGCGGTCAACGGCGTGATGGCCGGCTGCCGGCCCGAATACATGCCGGTGCTGGTCGCTGCGGTGGAAGCGATGGCCGACCACGCCTACGGCGTCGAGCACAGCGGCAACACGCCGGGCGGCGAAACCCTGATGGTGTTGAACGGTCCCGTCATCAAGGCGCTCGGTTTCAACTACACCCAGGGCGTTATGCGCGACGGTTTCCAGGCCAACACCACGGTCGGGCGTTTCTGGCGGCTGTATCTGAGGAACGTCGCCGGTTTCCTGCCGCACAAGAACGACAAGGCCACCTTCGGCAACACCTGGCGCGTGGTGGTGGCGGAGAACGAGGAAGTCGCCGCGAAAATCGGCTGGCCTTCACACTGCACCGAGTTCGGTTTCCGCCCCGGCGCCAACGTGGTGTCGGTCGCGCGTTACACCGGCGGCAACCACATCTCGTCGGTGTCGGGCGCGACGCCGGAGGAACTGCTGCCGTACATCGCCGATGCCGTGCTGCGCCAGTACTCCTGGCAGATCATGTTCACGGTCGGCCAGGGCTACGACACGGTGCGGCCGCTGCTGCTGCTGTCGCCGATCATCGCCGAGACCATCGCCGCCGGCGGCTGGAGCAAGCAGCGCTTCAAGGAGGAATTGTTCAAAGCGGCGCGGATGACGGCTTTCGAATTCGAGCGCATCCTGCGCGATTGGACGCAGAAGCCGACCTGGAACCTGAAGGAAGAGCACGAGGCCGGGCGCATTCCGGCGGTGTTCCACGAGTCCGACGACCCGCAGCGCCTGGTGCCGCTGGTGTGGCGGCCGGAGGATTTCCACGTGGTCGTTACCGGTGACCTCGGCCGCAACAGCATTTACGTGTTCGCACACAACGGCGTGTTGGGTTTTCCAGTGGGCAAGGAGATCCGTTTTCCGGAATCCGCAGGAGGTGCAAATGAATGAACTGCTGCCGCGCGCCGAACGCGCGGTGAAACTGCTGAGCGGGCGCAATGAGATGATCGTGGTGGCCGAATCCTCGGCAGGCGGACTGATCAACGCAGCGCTGCTGGCGGTGCCCGGCGCTTCGGCCTGCTGCCGCGGCGGACTGGTGGTCTATACCTACGAACTGCGCCGCGTCCTGCTCGGGATCAGCGATGCGGACATGAAAGGGATCACGCCTTCGACCGAAGCCTATGCCCTGCTCAAGGCGCATCGCGCACGTGAACGCGCGGCGACCGGGTGGGCGCTGACCGAGACCGGCGCCGCGGGTCCGACCGGTAGCCGCTATGGCTATGCCGCGGGCCACGCCTGTTTCGCGGTGGTTGGGCCGGGCGTGGAACGTTCGATCACGCTGGAGACCGGCAGCGTCGACCGCGTGGCCAACATGCACGCGTTTGCCGCAGCGGCGATCGACCTGCTGATCGAGACGGTGGCGGCTCAGCCGGCGACCACGTAACCCGAGGGCGTTCCCATCACCGTTGTGCGCTCCATGTGGCGCAACTGCGTTTCGTCGAAATCACCCAGCGCCTGGTGCATGGTGCAGCGGTTGTCCCATACCAGGATGTCGTGCTCGTGCCACTGGTGGCGGTAGACGAATTCGGGGCGGGTGGCGTGTTTGTTCAGATAATCGATCAACGGCTTGCTTTCTTCCTCGGTCATGCCGTCGAAGCGTCTGACCTTCTCGCCGAGGTAGAGCGCCTTGCGCCCGGTCTCCGGATGCACCCGCACCACCGGCTGCGCAATCGGCGGGTTGAGTTTCATCACCTCGGCGCGACGCGCGGCACCGGCGTCGTCGACGTTGATTTTCCGCGTGCCCGAGAGGTGGATGCCGTGCAGGTCGGCGATCAGTTTTTTCATGCCTTCGGACAACGCGTCGTAGGCCATGGTCATGTTGGCGAACAGCGTGTCGCCGCCGACTTCCGGCAGGTTGTAGCACTTCAGCAGCGAACCCAGCGCCGGCGTCGTGGTGTAGGACAGGTCGGTGTGCCACTGGCGGCCGGTGTAGCGCGATTCCGACGGCGTGCCGTCAGGGTTGGGACGGTTGGTGACCAGCAGCAGCTCGGGATAATCGGGATGGCGGTCGCGCGGCAGTGAATCGTGCCTGTCGAGTTCACCGAAGCGGCGGCTGAATTCGATGTGCTGCTCGCGGCTGACGTTCTGGTTGCGCAGCAGCAGGATGCCGTAATCAAGAAAGATGCGGTGGATCTCGCCGAAGGTGCTTTCGCTCATCGGTTTCGAAATGTCGATGTCGCAGATTTCGGCGCCCAGCGCGTTTGACAGCCGGCGCGTTTTCAGAGCCATGGTTGTTTCCTCCTGCAGCAGAAGCACTCAGGTTACACGCGATGTCCCCGGACACAAAGCGGCTGCTATGATTTGTATCCGTCCGTTTCGGGATGTGGACCATCCGGCGCGGCTACCGGGCTCGCACTGATTTCCCCGCTGGACTTTTGCGATGACTGACAAACCACTCACAGGCAAGATCGATCCCACGCGCATCGTGATGCGCGACATTCCGCGTCCTGGCCGCGCCGTGATCAATGCCTTCCTCGCGCTGACCGACCTCGCCGGCACAGTGTCGGACGCGATGGACGAGTTGGGCATACACGGTGCGATACCCGCAGCGAAACTGAATCCGATGCTGCCCGGCGCGCGCATGGCCGGGCCGGTGATCACGGTGCGCAACATCATGCAGGCGACTCCGCCCACACTGGGCGCGATGCAGCGCCAGTCGAAGCAGGCCGACATCGAGGCGCACAACCTGGCGCAGCCCGGCGACGTGCTGGTAATCGAGGGCGTCGAGCACATCTCCAGCCTCGGCGGCAATTCGGCCAACGTCGGCAAACGCCAGGGCGAGGCCGGCGCCATCGTTGACGGCGCGACCCGCGACATTGCCACCGCGCGCAGCATCGGCTACCCGGTATGGGCGCGCGGCGTCAGCCTGATGACCGGCAAGTGGCGGGTGGAGACCGTTGCCATCAACGGCCCGGTGCAGATCTGCGGCGTGCCGGTCAACGCCGGCGACCTCGCGGTGGCCGACGACAACGGCGTGTGTTTCATTCCGCGTACGCGCATCGCCGAGGTGCTGGCGCGGGCGCAGGCGCTGTCGGCGGGGGAGGAAGAGCGCAACCGCGATGTCGCCGCGGGTCTCAGCGTGGTCGAGATCGCCAACAAGGCCTATTTCAGGAAAATCGGCGGCTGAGCGGCTGCGTTTGGCAGCAAAACTGGTTTATCCTTCGCCCTCCCAGTTTAATTCCGCACAAGGGTTATTGTCATGTCCGCTTATCCGAACACGCTGCTCCATATCAACGGTCAATGGTGCGCCGCCGCTTCCGGCCGCACGATCCCGGTGGTCAATCCCGCGACTCATCAGCCGATCGGTACTGTTGCATACGCCGAAAAGGCCGACCTCGACCGCGCGCTGGAAGCTGCCGATGCCGGTTTCAGGGTGTGGCGCAAGGTGTCGGCGTTCGAGCGCTGCAAGATCATGCGCAAGGCCGCGGAGATTTTCCGCGAGCGCGCCGACATGGTGGCGACCTGCATGACTTTCGAACAGGGCAAACCGGTGGGCGAGGCCAAACTTGAAGTGATGGCCGGTGCCGACCTGATTGAGTGGTTTGCCGAAGAAGGCCGTCGCGCCTATGGTCGGGTGATTCCGGCGCGCGCCGAGGGCGTCTATCAGCTGGTGGTCAAGGAGCCGGTCGGTCCGGTGGCCGCATTCACGCCGTGGAATTTTCCGATCAACCAGGCGGTACGCAAGCTGTCGGCTGCTCTGGCGTCGGGATGTTCAATCATCCTGAAGGCGCCGGAGGAAACGCCGGCATCGCCTGCAGAGCTGGTGCGCGCCTTCGTCGATGCCGGCGTGCCGGCAGGCGTGATCAATCTGGTATACGGCAGCCCGGCGGAAATCTCGAGCTATCTGATCCCGCATCCGGTAATCCGCAAGATGACATTCACCGGCTCGACGCCGGTGGGCAAGCAGCTCGCAGCGCTCGCCGGGCAGCACATGAAGCGCGCGACGATGGAGCTTGGCGGTCATGCGCCGGTGATCATTTTCGACGATGCCGACGTGGAGCTGGCGGCGAAGACCATGACGTTCATGAAGTACCGCAACGCCGGACAGGTCTGCGTGTCGCCGACGCGTTTCCTGGTGCAGGAAGGCATCTACAAGCAGTTTGTCGAGAAATTCACCGAGGGTGCGAAGGCGATCAAGGTCGGCGACGGGTTCGACAAGGACACCAAGATGGCGACGCTCGCCAATCCACGCCGGCAGGCGGCGATGGTGGCCAACGTCGAGGACGCGAAGAAGAAGGGCGGCAAAGTGCAGACCGGCGGCTATCCGATTGGAGAGAAGGGCAATTTCTTCGAGCCGACGGTGGTCACCGAGTTGTCCACCGATGCGATGGCGATGAACACCGAGCCGTTCGGCCCGCTGGCCATCATCAATCCGTTCAAGACCTTCGACGACGCGGTGAAGGAGGCCAATCGCCTGCCCTACGGGCTGGCGGCCTATGCGTGGACGAAGTCGGCGAAAACCGCGAATGCCATCGCTGCGCAGGTCGAAACGGGCATGATGACCATCAACCATCTTGGCTTTGCGCTGCCTGAAGTGCCGTTCGGCGGCGTCAAGGATTCAGGTTATGGCTCGGAAGGCGGTACCGAGGCAATGGAGCCGTATCTGGTCGGCAAGTTCGTGACCCAGGCGGGGTTGTAAACCTTAATTAAAAATATTTACTGCGATGAGTGCGCAGATTATCCCCTCAGGACAAGGCTGCGGCGCAGAGGTATCCGGCGTGGATCTGGTCGCGCTCGATGTTGACACGGTCAACGCAATCAAAAATGCGTTGCTGGAGCATCTGGTGGTCGTGGTGCGCAAGCAGCCGATCAGCGATGCGCAGCTGATTGCGCTGGGAAAAACCCTGGGGCCGCTCGAACCGCCGGGCATGAGCATCATCGGCAAGCCGTACATCGATGACTACCCCGACATTCTGGTGGTTTCCAATCTCACCGAGAACGGACAGCCGCTGGGCAATCTTGGCAACGGCGAGGCGATCTGGCACACCGACATGTCATACCGCGCCAAGCCCTGCACCTATGCGATCCTGCATGCGCTGGAAGTGCCGCCTGCCGGCGGCAACACTTATTTTTCCAACCAGTATCTGGCCTACGACACGCTGCCTGATGAGCTGAAGAAAAAACTCGACGGCGGAATGCTGATACACGATGAGACCTACAACAGCGCCGGGCAGCTGCGCAAGGGGTTCAGTGAGGTCAGCGATCCGCGCGAAGCGCCGGGCGCGCAGCACAGAATTTTCCGCACACACCCGATTACGAAACGCAAGGCACTCTATCTCGGACGCCGCCGCAACGCCTACATCATCGGAATGCCGCTGCAGGAAAGCGAGCAACTGCTCGACTGGCTGTGGGCGCACGCCTCACAGCCGCAGTTTGTCTGGGGACATGAGTGGCAGCAGGGCGACACGCTGATCTGGGACAACCGTTGCGTGATCCACCGCCGCGATGCCTTCGACAGCAACGCTCGCCGCATGATGCACCGGGTACAGATCAGCGGCGAACGGCCCCAGTAAAACCGGCGGCAGGCGCTTACGCTTTTGCGGCGATGGTCAGCCCGACCACGTTGTTGTCTTTGATCGCCTTCGCCACCAGGCCCGAGGCTTTGACGTCTTCGATGAAGGCCGCAAGGTATTTCGCGGCATTGGGCCGGCCCTTGGGCACGCCGGCCGCCTGTTGCACGGCGGTGAAGCGGCCTTCGACGATGCGCGAGCCGGGCAGCTTGGCCTGGTCTGACATCAGCCGCGGCTTGAGTCCCGCGAGCGCGTCGAATTTTTCATCGGCGAAGCGCTGGAAACACAGGTCGCCGCCCTTGTCCTTGACGAGTTCGGCGTTCTTGATGGTGCGGGACAGGTAAAGTTCGTAAGCGGCTTTTTCGGGGACGATGATGCGCACGCCCTTGCGGTCGACTTCGTCGGCGTGTTTCAGTGCGGAGCCGGGCTGCACCAGGTAGGTCGAGTCGATTTCGACATAGGCCGCGGTGAAATCGATCTCGTTGGCGCGCGCGGGTTCGGCGCCGAGGAAACCGACATCCCAGATGTTCTTGTTCGCGGCATCGGCCAGCGCGCCTGGATTCGGCAGCGGCACCATTGCAACGGGTAATCCAAGCCTGCGGCCGAGTTCGGTGCCGAGGTCATGCGCCACGCCCAGGGGTTTGCCGCTGGCAGCGTCGGTGCGCGTGAGCAGGAAGTTGCTCATGTTGAGGCCTATGCGCAGGGTGCCGGTGGGGGCGAATTCGGAGCGGAGTGCTGCGGTGACGACGGTCATGATCGGATTCCGTGGTTCGGGTTGCGGAACGCAGGATTAGACACTGAACCGCGTGCCCCTGTCACCCGCGGCCAGTATCATAATCGTCGCAATATGGAATCCGTCGCAACCCGCCGTTTCATCGCCCATCTCGACATGGATGCGTTCTACGCGTCCGTGGAGCTGCTGCGTTACCCGCAACTGCGCGGCCAGGCGGTGGTGGTCGGTGGGCGGCGCCGCGCGCAGGACGAAGCGGAGACGGGCACGTTTCCCACGCTGCGCGGCTACACCGGGCGCGGCGTGGTGACCACATCCACCTATGAAGCGCGCGCACTCGGCGTGTTCTCAGGCATGGGCCTGATGAAATCGGCGAAGCTCGCGCCCGACGCCATCCTGCTGCCGGCGGATTTCGACGCCTACCGGCGTCATTCGCGGATGTTCAAGGATGCGGTGCGTGCTATTGCACCGCAGGTCGAGGATCGCGGCATCGACGAAATCTACATCGACCTCACCGACCTGGTGGCGGCGAGCGCCGCCGACGGCGCGCCCGATCCGTGGGCACGGGCGCGCGCGATCGCCACCGACATCCAGCGCGCGGTGCGCGAGGCGACCGGGCTGTCGTGCTCGATCGGCATCACCCGCAACAAGCTGCTGTCGAAAATCGCCTCGGAACTGAACAAACCCGCGGGCATCAGCGTGATCCGTGACGATGATATCCGCAAGCTGGTGTGGCCGCTGGCGGTGCGCAAGATCAACGGCATCGGGCCGAAAGCCAACGTCAAACTGGAAGAACTGGGCATACACACGGTCGGCGAACTGGCGCAGGCTGATCCGGCATTCCTGGTCGAACATTTCGGCAACAGCTACGGCGCCTGGATGCATGCCGCGGCGCATGGCCGCGACGACCGTCCGGTGGTGACGT
>Ga0222714_10004073_pt1 | contig 14544 bp, 17 predicted proteins | sample C33_3DmetaG_FD_165048 | JGI IMG/M metagenome (GOLD analysis project Ga0222714, IMG submission 165048) | Estuarine water microbial communities from San Francisco Bay, California, United States - C33_3D | ecosystem: Environmental > Aquatic > Marine > Unclassified | place: USA: California... | reverse complement strand
TCCTTTGAGAATTATCTTGTTGAACAGATGGTCTAACGGCTGGTGGTGGCACTGGCAATACAGAACATATTAGCCATTCTGGACGACACCAATTTTCTGAAAATCCGAATATATTACAGTCTTCATCTGATATTCTTTCAAATATCTGTTTTACTAGTTCAGCATCATATGTTTGTGTAATTGGTGGTTGGTCTTTTTCTGACCTCCAAGTAGCCTTTATCCCAACAACACTATCATTCTTGTAATTATCAGGTTGTCTTGTTCCACACCCGTCTAGTGTTTCTTCACCACATATTTTAACTTTATTACACATATTATATACTTCATTCCATCGTATTTTATTTGGTTTATCTAACAACGTTTTCATTATATCGGAATCTTTTTCTATTAGTAATTTCGAACATTTACAACACACACATTTCAATACTTTAAGTGTTGTATTTATAAAATGATAACTAAATACCGGACGTGCTAATTCTATATGACCAAAATGACCAGGACACAATATATTATTTTGATTACAAGTACTACATATCTTACCTGTTTCAGTTACACCCATCCTAGGATCAAATAGACCTTTAATAATTGGTGTTTCTTTTTCATATGTTTCTGTTTTTGTAATCTCTACAACAGATACTTTTCGTATTTCTTCCGGTGATGCGATACTGAACTGTACCCCTGAGACATTTTTAGTATCGGGATTGAAATCAAATGTCATAGGTATTTATATATTAGTATTTATATTTTTAAATCTAAATCAAATTTATATTATGTATATTTTTCATATTTAAAAATATGAGATACATTAATAATATGAATAATCATAAAATGACTACTAGATCTAAATCCCAAAATACATCACCTAGGGTTAAAATGAGTCAAACGCCTCCTAATAATGATGATATAGATGAACACGGTAATTTAGCCGGTTTCATTGATTATGAATGTGATGAAGAATTTACTTTAAAGGGAAAAATTGAATTACAAAAAGAATTATCAAGATTAAGTCGTGGTAATATTGTTACTGTTGACTATTTAGATGAATATATTGATAATAATGATAAAAAGAATAAAAATAATAAAAATAAAAAGAATAAAAGTAAAAAAAATAAAATTACTACTGAAATTATAGATTTTCCCGATATTGAAGAAAAAGATAATCCAGATATTGGTAATTTATTAATGGGATATATTCTTAATCGGGCGAATGCTCAATTAGACGCTGATCGTCAAAAATTAAAGCGTATGAAAAAATTAAAAAAGAAAATGCAACTCGGTGATGAAAGTGATGAAAGTGATGAAAGTGTTGAAGGTTTTGAAGGTGATGATAAATTATCATCTAATGATAAAACTATAGAAATTCTCATACAAGAAAATATATCATTTTCTGATAATTCTGATTCAGATGATGAAGATTTTAATCCGGATGAAGAAGAATCATTGGAAGATAATTCTACATCTAATTCAGAAATATCATTTAATGAAGATTCAGATACATTTACTGATGAAGATAATGATGAAGATTCTGATGAAGATTCTGATCTAGAATTGGATGATTATGATCAAGAATTTACTGATTTAGTTGATATGTATGCTTTAGATAATTCTGAAGATGGACATATTGAATATTTTCACGGTTTAAAGAAAGAAAAGAAAAAAGCATATCTTAAACAAATGAGAGAATTATATAAAATCAATGATACAAGTGTTCCTCTTAAATTTAAAGTCTTGGAATCTAAAATGGATGATTTAACTAAAGCAAAAGCTCTTGCTAATTTAGATAAATTATCTGAAATGGATGTCTCAACGGGTGAATATTCAAAAATGCATCAATGGATTAATGGTTTAATTAATATACCATTTAATACATTTGTTGATCTACCAGTTAAACCCACCGATGATTGCACAATAAAAAAAGAATTCTTAACAAATACTTGCTCTCACTTAGATAAAGCGGTTTATGGTCATAAAGATGCTAAATCACATATTTTACAAGTTATCGGTAAATGGATCAGAAATACTAATTCAGGTGGTAATGTTTTAGCAATACAAGGTCCGATGGGTAATGGTAAAACAACACTTATTAAAGAAGGGATAGCTAAATCATTAAATCGCCCATTCGCATTTATTGCTTTAGGAGGAGCATCTGATTCTTCTTTCTTTGATGGTCACTGCTATACTTATGAAGGTTCACGATGGGGTCGTATTATTGATATATTACATAAATGTAAATGTATGAATCCTATTATCTGTTTTGATGAATTAGATAAAGTAAGCGATACAAGCAAGGGTGACGAAATAATTAATATGCTTATTCATATGACAGATTCTTCTCAAAATAAAGAATTTCACGATAATTATTTCCCAGGTGTAAATATAGATCTATCTAAAATTCTCTTCGTTTTCTCATTTAATGATGAATGTCTAATAAATAGAATACTTAAAGACAGAATGCAAGTTATTCGAACAAAAGGATATGATATAAAAGATAAGATTAAAATTGCTCAAAATTATCTATTACCTGAAATTTATAAGACTTATGATTATTGTAATAATGATATTATTTTTTCCGATAATTTGATTACATTTATAATTGAAAAATTTACTGAATCCGAAGAAGGAGTGAGAAATCTTAAAAGATGTTTAGAAAATATAGTTTCTATTATTAATCTATATAATCTTACTGATAATGATGATATGATTCTGGAAACTAAAATTAAAGATTTTAAATTACCCATTACTCTAACGAATGATCATATTGAATCTTTGCTTAAGGAAAATGAATTAGATATTCCTCCTCCAACAATGTATCTTTAGTGTTAATATAGTTTTTTATCTCTTAAACATTCATCTATCCAATCATCCGGTGGTAATTCCAAATCGTAATATTCATATATATATTTTTCATTTCTTTTAACTACTTCATCGTCGTATTTAAGTTTTTGTTCTTCTGAACACTTATATAAATAATATATAAATTCATAAAATTCTTTTACATTATATTTTACTAATAGTTTTTTCGCTATATCTATTAAGATCACACGCGTTTTCCAATTCTGTGGTGAATATAAACAATGATTTATATATCTAAAAATTATATCGTATTGTTGTTCTTCTTTTAGAATATTTTTATGATGAATATTACAATAACCATAATTTAATAAACAACATTTATTTTTGCATCTCTTTCCTTCTTTTGTTATACCTCTACAACGTGAACGTTTCTCACATATATTCCCTAGTTTATCATATGATGTTTCACCAGGTATAGTTATATCACTATTCAATTCACGACAAAGAGGACATAGGATAAAATGTCGAACATTTTGTGTTTTTATATACTCTTTATAACACTTAAAATGTAATTTATGAACACAAGATAAGATTTTAAGTATATCACCATCTTTCATTTCTTTTAAACAAATACAACAAATACAACATTTATCATTATTCATATTATCGTTTCATTAATTTATTAAGTGCTTATATCTTTATTATCTTTATTGTCTTTATTGTCTTTATTGTCTTTATTGTCTTTATTGTCTTTATTGTCTTTATTGTGTAAACCACAATTATAAGACCCCAATTGACAATTTTTACCACATTTATTTCCTTTATTCTTACCACGACTTATTATATGTTCACATTTTATATTTGTATATTCTGGTTTATTTTTTTTATCCAAATAATGAATCCCATATTTAAGATCTTTTAATCCATTTACCGGATCTAATGTTTCAAATGTCTGGCGACAATATGGACATTTATTACAACTACTACGTGTATTTAGAAGTGTTTTATAAATACATTCATAATGGAATTCGTGATTACAATGCAATTTATACACTGAATTTTGATTTAAGGTATCACCACATATACCACACAATTCTTCATTATTACTCTCCATATAAGGTTATTTCTAATTACTATTATGTAATATATTTTAAGTAAATTTATGAAAATATTTCATAATGAAGATTTATCTAAAATGAAATTAAAATTAGCTACCTCTAAAAAATTCTCAGATGATTATTCATTTATACCTATACATATTATTTCTGATAAAAAAAGAATTCCTTTAGTAATTCAAACTCCACAAATGTTCATACCTTATGGTATAACTCAAAATGAACAAAAAAATAAAACTCATTGTACAATATCTTTTCATAATAAAGAAAATGATCAAATCACACGGAATTTATTAAAAGATTTTATTAATATACAAGATAAAATAACAGAGAATTTTAATAATTACTCTGTAAATCCTTTTTTAAAAGATAGTCTTTATTCTGAATGTATGAAATTAAAGATTATTAATTCATCCAAACATTATAATAATCAAAAAAAACAAATATCTACTATTGAATGTTTTTCATATGGTAGTTTTATTATACATTTATCGGGTTTATGGGTACAAAAAAATCAAATATGGTTTCAATGGCTTCTTTTACAAAGTCGTATTGATGAAAATTTAGAAATTCAAGATTATTCTTTTGTAGATAAAAAAATTCCCCCTCCTCCACCTTTGCCTAAAAGTTTTTCATCTATTTCTAAATATCATTCTATGATTAAAGTAGGTGTCCCTAAAAATGCTGTTATACAAAAAATGAAACAAGATAATGTTGATCCTTCATTATTAGAGAATAATGAAAAAATCATAAATACTCCATCAAGAAATCTTATAACTGCCGATATGCTTCATTCTGTTAAATTAAAGAAAAGGAATTCTTTTACTAAAGTGTCAAATATAGATAATATATCTAAAAAAAAGAAAGACAATAGGGTTCCTTCATTAGAAGAAATACAGGATGCCTTGAAGCGTTTAAAAAAACAACCATTAGATTAACGATAATAATGTAAAGAATATTTATTTTTATTACAAGGATTTTTCATTGAATGATATCCTATATTATCATCTATATATCCTATACTCCATCTTCTATGATTTTTTTGTGATTTTGGTATAGGATAATCTTTAAAATTGTGTCCATATATTGTTTCTATTAGTGGTCCTGTTAATAAAAAATATGAACATCTTTTCCCTTTATGATTATGAATTTCTGTTTGTACGTTTGGAAACCATTTTATTAAAGATAACTCTTTCTTTAAAAATTCAATTGAATATTTACAATATATATTATTCATATTAGTAACATTAAATATTCTCATTTAATAAATTTAAATAAATTTTTTATAAGTAATTTTTACTAATTACAGATTTTAGTTCTAGGGATAGAAAATTTAAAGTATTATAATCGTAAAATTTTTTTCTATATGAATATATAAAATGAGAAGATCCAGAACTGCCCGTGCCCCCAAAAGAAGTCGTCGTGTTTCTAAAAAGTCTAGTCGTAAGTCTTCCCGTAAGTCTTCCCGTAAGTCTTCCCGTAAGTCTTCCCGTGTATCGAAGCATTCATCCAAGCCCGCGCGTAGAAAAGCTAAGAAAAGTCGTAAAAGTAAGAAAGCAGCAAGTCCTTGGAATAAACATTTAATGAGTGTATTTAGAGAAATGAAAAAGAAGAACTCAAGTATTAAATTAGGTGATGCTATGAAAGTCGCTAAAAAAACTTATCACAAATAATTAACTAATCTTTTAACTATCATTCATTTATCTAAATATTATTTAACCCATAATATTTAAAAACAATTTGCGTTTATTTAATTAGATTAAATAATCATTATGCCGAACCAAAAGGGAGGCAAGAAATTTAAAAAAGGAAAGAAAGCATCTGAATCTTTTGTTAAAGAACTAATCCTGAAAGATCCTAAAGAATCTGAAGAATATGGGCGTATTGTTAGAGGATTAGGAAATTGTCGTTTTGAAGTTTTCACACTTGATGGCAAAACTAGAATCGGTGTTGTAAAAGGTAAAATGAGAAAGAAAGTATGGGTTAATAAAGATGATATTGTTTTAATTGGTTTGTGGGATTTTCAGGATGATAAATGTAGTATTATTCACAAATATGCTGATGATGAAGTTAGTAAATTAATTAATAAAAATGAGATACCATCTAATTTTAAGATTTCATCTGAAGATTCTTTTAATGAAAAAGATGATAATTATTTTGATTATTCACAAATATCTTCTTCAAGTGAATCAGATGATGAAAATGATAGTGATGAAAATATAAAAAAGAAAGTTAAAGAAAAAGAAGAAGTAGAAGAAGAAGAAGAAGAAAAAGAAGACTTTTTTATTGATGTAAATGATATTTAAATCTATCTATTAGTATGGAACTATGTGATAAATTTTTGTTTGATTGTATAAAATTAACTCCCAATGTGAATGATATTTATAGGTTCAAACAATATAAACATTTAAGACAAGTTATTATCAATATTTTTACAGATGAATTTAAAAATAAATTTATCAAACTCTTAAAAACATATAAAAAAAGAATTCTTTCAAAAGATATAAACAAAAGAACAAAATATGATATAATCTTATTAGATGATATCAAAATTTATTTAGATGAATTATCTTACGATAATGATTTTATTCCTTTTGATCCTTTAAATAACTTTCCTTTAAATATGATATCAGATATAAATGGAGATGGATTTTATGAATTTACTGATATTTCTAGTTACAAAGATTACATAAAAAGATTAGAAAAAGTACCCGAAATATGTGATTCAATGATTAAGATGTGTCAAAAAGGTATAAAAAATAAAATAGTTCTTCCTAAAAAATTAGCTTTTGTATTATTAAATCAATATCAAGATTTCCTTAAAACACCCTTAGATCAAATTATAACTCTTAAACCCCCACCTAAAATAAAAGAATTCTTTTTTGAATCAATTAATATATATCTCGTGAATTCTATTCATAAATTAGTTCATTTTTTACAAAATGATTATATTTGTAAATGTACAGATTCTATTTCATTATCTAGTATAAAAAATGGTAAATCACTATATAATGGATTATTAAAAGAAAACACATTAAATTATATGAATCCTCACAGAATACATAACTTAGGATTAAATGAAGTTAAACGTATTCATTCTGAATTAAAGATTTATCAGAAATTTTACAAAAAGAATTCTTTAAAGGAGTTATTTCAAATGATTGAAGTTAAAGATAAAGATCCTATAAAATCTATCCATAATATATTGAAAAAACTTAATGATGAATTATTACCCGAATTATTTGGTGAATCATTAAAAAAGGATGATATGCCTTTAGTTAAAAGAGTTCCCAATGAATCTAATATTCATTTTGCATATTATGCTAAGCCTTCTTTTGATGGTAAAAAGAAAGGGACCTTTTTTGTAAATACTAATTTTAAACCCAAAAAATATGAATTATTAACTCTTTGCATTCACGAATGTTTACCAGGACATCATTATCAACTTTTAAAACATAATCAAGATAAAAGAATTCCTATATATATTAAAGATCAAAATAACACTGGATATACTGAAGGATGGGCCACTTATTGTGAAAATTTTGTAAATCCTCAATCAAAAAAAGAATATATTTTTAAATTAAGATATGAATTACATCGTGCGTTGCGTTTAGTCATAGATACAGGAATTCATTATTATCAATGGTCATTTAAAAAATCAGTTGATTATATGAATAAATATTTACATTATTCACAATCTCATATTGAATCGGAAATTTTAAGATATATTTCTGATCCAGGGCAAGGCTTAGCATATAAAATAGGCGAATTAACATTTTTGAAATTAAGAGATCTCTATTTAGAAAAATATCCTGGTAAAATTATCGAATATCATAAATTAATTATGGATATAGGACCCTGTTCATTAGATAGATTAATTGATGAATTCATTTCTAAGTATTGATATAATTATTTTATATTCTATTAATATAATGATATTTCATACTGCTGGTTATGGTGTAACTATGGAATCACTCGCTTCCACTGCTGCTAATTTTATGGGTGGTGTTAGACCCGAAGTTATCGCATTTGTTGGGGGTGGAAAAAAAAGAAAAAATAAACGATCTTCTAGAGTTAAAAAATCTAATCGTAAAATTAAACGATCTACAAAAGTTAAAAGAAAAAATAAAAGATCTTCATCTATTAAAAGAAAATCAGATGTTAAAGTCTTAACAAAAAATGATCGTAAGAAAAGATTAAAACAAAGATTAAATGATCGAAAAATTCGTAGATCTATCATAAAAGATATTGAATCTGGTAAACACGAAAATGCAAAAGAAAAAATGAAATTATTATCTAAATCAAATAATTCGATGATATCTTTCTTATCATCTATAGAACCAAGTTATATCCCCCTTTCTGATAAACCCAATTCAACTGGCCCGGCTTCATTAAGATTATCTAAAATGACATCATCTACAAAAAAAAGATCTAAAAAGCGTAAATCTTCAAAAAAATAAATTTGATAAATTTGGTTAAATAATTTGGTTAAATAATTTGGTTAAATAATTTGGTTAAATAATTTGTATATATTCTTTTAATAATGGATGAAACTATTCCTTTTGGAAAATACAGAAATCACTCTTTTAATGATATATATCAAAAAGATAGACAATATCTCTTTTGGTTAAATTCACAACCTTGGTTTCAAATTAAATTTAATGATATTCATCAATTTCTCCATCAGTTCCTCGATGAAAGAAAAGAAAAGATTGTTATAAATCCGGATACAATTATCATTTATACTGATGGCGCGTGTAAAAATAATGGATCAAAATGTAAAAATGTTGTCGCTGGTGTGGGTGTTCACTTTTCTGAAAATAATAAAGTTTCTATGAATGATATATCATCAAGATTAACAATTGATAATCCTACTAATAATAAAGCCGAACTTACTGCTATATTATATGCTTTACAAGAATGTCATAAACAAGGGATTAAAGAAAAAATTATCATTTATACTGATTCTCAATATAGTATTGATGCTATCACTAAATGGTATGATCAATGGTCAAAAGATGGATCATTAAATAGCAAAAAGAATGTTTCATTTATTCAACCTATCAAATGTATTATGAAAATATTAAATGTTTCATTTGTTCATATTAGAGGACATACAAAGAAAAAAGATATTCATTCATTAGGGAATGAACGCGCAGATGATCTAGCTACAAGATGTTTATAATTAATATTTTATTTGTAGGGTTTCCAATCATACAACCAAGAACCCTCTAAACGAGTAGCATTATGAAAACTATTTCCATTCATACCTCCCTTTCTATTTTTAAATTCCAACCATTCCTTCGGATATTCTTTTTCTAAATATTGTAATATTTTATATCTATTTTTATCCAGAGGTAAATAACAATTTCCTTTTTTATTTCTATCTTTTTCTGTTTTATCTTTCATTTTACGACACTTCTTAACAGAATTATAATACTCTTTATTTTCTTTCTTTTGCTCCTTCTTAAATGTTCGCTTACCACCTCCTCTTTTTTCTTTCTTCTTTTTAGGTATAGTAGCGAATAAACACGGCCAACACATAGCTCCACCCTTTTTCTTATCTTTCATCATCTTTTCATAATCATATCTGTATAATTTAAATAATTTTCCCTGAATACCACCTGTAATATGAGTAATCACTTTCTTTTTTAAATCTTTAAAATGTAATCTTAATTCCACGTTTGTTCCATATTTCCAGGGCCACGCCCATTTCTTAAATGAGCAAGGTATTTTAGTATCACCGACTTTTATTTCAACTTCAAATTGTTCATTTCCCTTATATGTTGTAGTAAATGTTAATGGATTCATTTTTTCAAATTCTATATTTGGATATTTCTTTTCCATTTTTTCTCTATCTTTTTCGTGATGAAAGTGTATTTTACCCCTTCCTTTAATAATTTTTTTATTTTCTTTCATTATTATAATATAATGAAATATTTATTATTATCTTGTATAATATGTATCGTTTAATTTTATCTTTTTATGATTTTGATTCATTTACTATTTATACATATCTAGAAGATGATTTAAATGAATTAATGATCAAGGGAGCCTTAAGTGCTACGTCTAATTAATTATAGTAAAATATATAAGATAAATATATAAAATGGAGAAAGAATTAGTTATAAAAATTATCTTGTGTGTGATAATAATTTTACATATAGTTATTATCTGCAATATTGGTAGTGTAGTATTAACAAATAAGAATACTATTTTACAACTATTTATTTGGTTATTTACCTTATTTTTGTATTATAAAATAGATCATATAGGTATATTGTTTATACCTATAGTACTATTTGTGATTAATGAATTATTGTTCATAAATTATGATATAGATATGTATAACAATTATGATAGAACCAAAATGTTTTATGATATAACTACTAATCACTTTATATATAATAATAATGGTTCACAGAATCTTACTGAAGGAATATACTTATATGATTTATATGATAATAATTCGAGGATGACACTAGAAGATTCTATGAAATTAACAGATAAACAAGCCAATAATAATTCATTTGATAAATTTATGATTTATTTAGGATTAGATAAATTAAAGAAAGATGAATTAAGTAAAATATCTATCTTAGATATGGGTTGTGGAAATGGTGATTTTTTATTATATTGTAGTCAAAAAGGAATACATTGTGAGGGTCTAACAATATCTACAGAACAAGTAGATTTTATAGAGAAAAATGGACTTATAGCGCACGAAGGAAAATATTTTGATAAACATGAGCAATTTGTTAATAAATATGACATAATCACATTTTTTGGTTCATTGGAACATATGACGAGTGGATTCCCTGGTTCTAAAGTAGGAATCGATAGAGAAAACAAAGTTAGAAAACAAATATTAAATCACTGTAAATCATATTTCAAAGAGAATTCCAAGTATAAATACATATATGGAACGACATTACATCTTAATCCTAAATATTGTAATACAATTAACTCATATATTATAGAAAGAGCATATGGTGGTTGGTATCATTTAGATTCTGATAATCAAAGGTTATTTGAAAAAGCACATGAAGATGATTATACATTAATAAAAAATGATGATATGTCGTGGCATTATTATATGGCTAGTATTTCGGATGAGAATCATTTCGGAAACCCTGATAAAATTAAATTTCCTCATATAGCATCTATTTTATTTGGATTATTAATTAATCCATTCATGTTATATATGAGTTTGTATACAATTACTGGGCAATGGATGTGGCAATTTGATGGAAAATCTCATACAGCATACGAAGATAAAAAATATATGAAATTTGAGGAAGATATAAATGTAAGACCAACTACAACTTGGTGGTATTTGTTAAAGTATAATAATTAAGCGATCATAGGAGCCTTCAGTGCTTCATATGATTCATATTCATCTAATGTAAAGTGTTCTAACTTAATATTATCTATATCTTTAAGATCATCTGATATAGTTAGTTTAGGAAATAATTTGGGTTCTCTATGTAATTGCTTATTTACAACTTCTATGTGTTCTTCATATATGTGAGCATCTCCAATAATATGAATGAGTTTTCCCGGTTTATATCCCGTTAGATGTGCAAAGATATAAGTTAAGAAAGCATAAGATGCGATATTAAATGGAACACCTAAAAACATATCCCCCGATCTTTGATATAATTGACAACTTAGAGTACCTTCTTTTTCATTTACATAATATTGCGATAAAACGTGACACGGTGGTAAAGCCATCTTATCTAGATCAGATGGATTCCAGGCCGATAAGATTATTCTTCTAGATGTTGGTTCATTTTTTATAAGATTAAGAATATAATCTATTTGATCTTTACCACAGCCACGATAATCTGTATCAGATGTATTATAGTCAGCGCCAAAATGTCTCCATTGAAATCCGTATACAGGCCCCAAATCACCTTCTTCATAAGTCAATCCCCTACTTTCTAGGAATTCTTTGGTTGAATTTTGAGTCCAGATATGAACATTTTCTTTAATTAATTCTCTATTATCGGTTGATCCTTTTAAAAACCAGAGTAATTCTTTAAGAATTGTTTTATACCCCATCTTTTTTGTAGTGAGTAAAGGAAATCTGTCTAAATCATAAATCATTCTTTGACCAAACATACTCAATACTGAGCCATTCCTTCCCTCTATCTTAGTTCCTTCTTGAAAAACTTCTTTTAATACATTTAAATAATTATATTCATCAATATTATTCTTATTTGTATATCTTATAAAATTTATATCTACAGTTTTCTTAATAAATCCTTTATTTCTATATACTTCTATATTAACATCTCTTAGTTTTTCTGATGATGTTTTAATATAATCTGAATCATCAAAATTAAAATATTTATATATATGATATTCATCACATACTTCTTCTACATATGTTTTATAAACGTGATTAATTGAATCTTTAAATTGACCGAAACAATCATTATAAATCTTTTCACCCCCAATTACAAAGATTTCATTGCGTTCTAATCTATTAAACATCATTAATGCTGACCTTAAATCTTTATGAACAATTGCATCACCATAATATTCATCTGTATCTCTTGAACTTATTACAATATTAATACGATCTTTTAATGGTTTATATTTCTGAGGAATTGATTTCCAAGTATTATAGCCCATTATTACTACATTCTTTTTTGAGTTTATATTTTGTGAATTATATGAACCAATTGTTATATCTTGAAAATATATCATATCTTCTTTACATTTAATATAAAGTTCATTATTACTGCCGATTATCCCCTGTTTATTTGTACATACTATAATATTGAACTTAACCATCTTATAAATAATTATGAATAATTTTGTTTAAATAAAAATCAAATGTTATATTTATATATAAATGAAAAAGAAGAGTGGGAAAAAACTTAACGGCGGCGGCTTAAATAAAAAAGGTAATATAGAGATTACTTTAGATCCATTAACAGTCCTATTATGTGTAATAATAGGATTCTTAATGTATCAGATTTTAAAAAAAGATGATGAGTTTGATAATTATCTTTATATGATTGATAAAGAAGAAAATAATACTGAAACTATTTATTTAGAAGATAGTAATTATGACCCCATAGTAAAAAAACCATACAGAAAAAATAATGAAATGACTTGGGCTAATTATCTCGATCAAAGACCTAAATTTAATATTCCGACAAGAGGTATGCCTACTAATTATGAATCAGTTGGATACTTAAAGGATGATACTGGTGATCTACAAAAGTTAGTAGGAAGAGAAACATATAGAGGGTCCAATTTATGGAATTATTTCATATTAAGCAATGATTATAATCAAATACCTATCCCGTTACATTTAAATAATAAAGATTGTACCGATGAAAGAGGATGTTCTGAAATATATGATAATCAAACAATTAATATAGATGGTTCAAATAAAACAGCAACAATTTATAATAAAGAGGCTTACAGATATATTCCTACTATTTAACATTCTTTATCTTTAACATCTGAATCTTCAGAATCATCAGTATCTTCAGAATCATCAGTATCTTCAGAATCATCAGTATCTTCAGAATCTTCAGAATCTTCATAAGAATCAAAAGAATGATAATGCCAATGAAATTTAAATACTTCTTGTGATGCATCCATTAAAATATTATGAATCTTATTACCCAATTCTCTCATAAATTTAGAACAGATATTCTTATTATAATAATTATTTTTATGATTCATTAATTTATTTTCTGTATCATCTAATATATTTTCAAAATAAAGACTTGTATCTTTTCTTTCATTATAATATTCCTCAACTACATCTAACGCATTAAATAATGAATGTAACATTATATATACATCTGTTTCACTATGTGATAAAATATTCATACACTGATTAAATGTAAAATAAATTGTATTTTCTAGATCATTTAATGAATAAACTATATCAATATTTTCATCATCATTTTCTATCATTTTATTCTTTTGTAATATAAAACGATTATTTGTAAATGGATTATTTTCTTCTTTTACTAAAAGACTTAAATTATTTAATGCAATACTATCCAAACTTTCGCTTAGATTTTCATTTATTATCTTTTTATCCTGAATGATATTTTCATTCGATTCTTCTTTCATAATATTTGTATTACTCATAATTTATATTTTATGATATAAATTATTTTTAAATAATTAAGTTAAAAATGAATTTAATATTTAATATTTAATATTTAATATTTAATATTTACTTACGCCTTGGAGCAACTTTTCTAGCTGGCTGCTGCTTTCTAACCTTATTCTTGTATCCCTCCATAACTCTACCGAATACTGGATCAAAGAAAAACTTGGTTCCTAAGTACATAAACAGCATAAAGAGAACGGTATGAAAAACAAGCTGCATATCTTTCTGGATCTTAAATGGAAAGTTTTTCTCAACAAATGTGAATACTGTGGGATTAGATAGAATATAGAAGACTAAACCACTGTAAACGGAAACCTGAACTAGACGATCGTGAAATTGATTTCTAACAAAATCTAAAGGTTGATTAAGGACGGCACTCATTTTATAATATCAGTATAGAAAAAAAATTTATAGAAATTATTTTTTTTCTTCTTCTTCTTCTTCTTCTTCTTCTTCTTCTTCTATTTTTTTTTCTTTTCTGTTTTT
>Ga0222714_10004071_pt1 | contig 14548 bp, 22 predicted proteins | sample C33_3DmetaG_FD_165048 | JGI IMG/M metagenome (GOLD analysis project Ga0222714, IMG submission 165048) | Estuarine water microbial communities from San Francisco Bay, California, United States - C33_3D | ecosystem: Environmental > Aquatic > Marine > Unclassified | place: USA: California... | reverse complement strand
AATCTCTTTCTGTTAATCTTATAATTTTTTTCATAATTATGTTATTTTTTCTATAAATACCTAATTATTTAAAAAAAGACAATATATTTATTAGAATATGAAAAAAAAAATTAGTTCATCAGATTTAAGACATCTTGTTCGTAAATATTTGCTTCAGGAACAAACTAATTTAGATACTCAATCTGACAATTATCCTTATGACGAACTAAAAAAAAATCCAACTAATGAATTTATTGTAAAAATTTTGAAAGACTCAAATGGTGGAAGTTGGTATGTTAATGACAAGGAGGCTTGGGCTGAAGCAGCTTTTAACGCTATTAAAACCCCACAAATGTACAACTCCGTCTCAAAACTGTTGAAGAAGGACCCATTGGAATATATCAAATCTTTTATGGACCCAACACAAAAATATCACACAAACTCTATTTCTAATCACTACTCCAAATTATTTAATATAACACAAGAGACATCTTGTACTTCAGATATATTAAGAGTTGGAAATTGGAGTTCATTGTATAGTGCTCTTCAGAAGAGAGGTGACATCAATAAAGGAGAACCCTTGTTAATAATTTGGGGTCCAACACAAACACTTTATTATACCACAGATGGAAAAACTCTTTCATTAACTACTAAAGTTTCAACAGGCGCTGGAGGTTTTGGGAATAGTTCAGGAAACATGCAAACATCGACAGGTCTTGTGAAAGTTGTTGGTAAAAAAAGTGCGAGGGATTTTGAAGTTATGGTTGGAAAATCCCCAACAGGAAAAATATTAGGTCCTAATGTAGAATCAAAAAGAGTCGATAACACCGGTAAACATCACAAGGCTGAGGTTTTAACAGGTATATTGGAATTAGGAGGGCTGGAACCATGTAATCAAAATATTTACTCAAGACACATTTATATTCACGGTACCAATAGAGAATCTTATTTAGGGACACAAAGATCAAATGGGTGTATTAGAGTGTCGAATCAAACTATAAAAAAATTACTTAACACAATTAAGGTTGGGACAAAAGTTTATATTTATCCAAAAAGATAATTTTATTAACCAACATAAAATAAGTGCCAAGGTTCAGGACCTCTTAATTTACCTTTAGTCGATTCTTTTGTGTAAGTAACCTTTAATTTATATTTTTTACTGTTTTCCTTAACACATGATTCCACTTCAGGTCTACTGTTCCACCAAGAAGTTTCTGTAGAAAATATGTCGAAAGCTTTACCTGTGTGGTGTTGACTAAATCCTGGAAGGGCATTCCACTTTTGTGTGTCAACAATTCCTCTTGATTTAGCTTTTTCCCCAAAGTTTGCGATTTGTTTTTCATAACTTCTATAACCTGAGACAATACCTAAATCACCTATTTCGGGATGTTTAGATTTACAAAAAGATATTAACTTTTCAACCGCATTTTGTGCTTCTGAGTTAACTCCGCCAGCATCTTCCCTTGTTGTACCTTCTTGATCAAGTTCTTTTTTTATATTATCCTGAGTTATTTTCAAATTATATTTTGAAATAAGTTTTTCTATAGCATTATCAACTCTTTTATTTCCCGAAGAAAGACCTTTTTTTTGTTTATCTTCAGTGTCATTTTTTTCTAAATTATCATTTGAAGTTTCCTCTTTTTCTGAATTATCATTTGAGGTTTCATTTTTTGAATCTTGGGGTCTCCATCCATTACAAAATTCATCCCTTAGTTTCAGATTCTCTTCCTTAGATCCAGACGATCCATAGGAGTCTCTTACTTCTTTCCAATTGAATCCTGCTTTGGTGACAACATCATAGGGTAACTCAGACAAACAGTCTGACATACTATCATAACCTTCGTGTTTAGTCCCTGAAAATTCTTCATTAAGATTATATAATCTTAAAATATATTTTTTTTCAGATTCAGTAATGATAAATTTTTTCATTTATTTTGCCTTACCATTCACACAATCAATCCATCTTTGATAGGCTTCTATTAATCTTCCACGAAAACCAACTAAATAACTATCTTTGGACCTACTACCTAAAGTCTCGAAATATTCATCAAGATTATACTCAACTCTCAAATCCTCAACTGCCGGGTAAAATAACCCCCCTTTTTGTAGGTATCTATCTTTTAATGGTCCATATTCCTTGTAACTCCCACCAAACGAACCTGGTATACCATTACCCTCTGACCATTGTTTTGCCCTACTAGCATCCGTTTTATCCATAGGAAAATCTAAGAGATCTATAATATCCCCAACTTCATCAGGTTGTACACCAATTTTTTGTAAATCGGTTGAATAACTAAAACATGCGGGTAATTGTTTCACACCTATTGATGTATTAAATGATTCACTTTCATTATCGAGTAAAGAAGCCGCTGTTGCCGTGATTTTTTTTCCGGTCATAGCCTTTGTTAGATTAGATTGAGCAGCGTCCATGGCTTGTCGTTCATTGATAACCTGTTTAATCAACAGGGTAAGATCTGATTCTGTTAATCTTATTACTCTTTTCATATTGTGATTTTTATTTTAGTTATGAATTAACAATGTGCATCTCCAAACCTGAACCATCGTCCAAGATTAATGATCCATTTTCGATTCTCCAACTCCCACTCTTACCTTCCTGTGCTGAAACTTCATCCAAAGTAAATCTTTCTCTATCTTCTTTAATTACTCGTTTAATAATTCGAGACAAATCTTTTTCAGTTAATTTTACAATTTTTTTCATAGTTTTTTTCTTATAAATATATCAAAAACTAAAAAAAAGTAGACTTGTATACCTAAAATTGGCGGTATACAAACTCCAATTTAAAAGAAAGAATTATCGTTTTTTAGATCTTTTAGGTTTTTTATACTTATAGTGATCGAATTCTTTATCAGTTACGGTGATTGGCATTTCATCATCATCATATATATCAAATTCTTTATATTTTCCTGTAAAATAACCATACTCAACACAATCACATTTAATACCCGTTTTTAATCTGAAATATTCAAGAATTACTTCTGAAAAAACTTTTTTTCTATTAATGGGGATAAAATTTTCAATTTCAGTAGTAAAAAGATGATCCAATGACAATTCTCTTTTACACCCTTTATTAATTGGTCCTGCATGCCAAAGAGTTGCAAATTCATCTCCATCAGAAGTTTTAACATTTCTATAGTAAGTTTGATCATCGTAAGGTTCCACATCAAAACCTTTAATAAAACTATTAAGGAATTTTAAAAGAACTCTTCTGTATTGATCTTTAGAGATGATTATTTTCATACTCTATAAATACTTCTACAAATCAAATCTATCAGAAGGGAGCCCAAACCCCTTCGTAATCAAAGGGTCTTGCGTGTCTATGATATTCTCGAGAAAAATACTCCCCCCAACATTCAAATGGTTTAATATCAAACATATCCATATTATGAATAGGAGTATGTGGGGAGATTAAAGGTCTAAAAGTGATTAGAATATGTTTATTTAGTTCAGGAATAAAATTTTCAATTTCGTTATATATTTCTTCACCTCCAATATACCCATCATAATGTGGAGTTTTATATACTTGAGAAAATGTTTGTGGAGCGTAAGAAGGTAAAGAAATTATATCATAGATTCTAAGTTCCATATAAGTATACCCATACCACTGCATATTTTTAACCTTAGGATCACGGTGTCTAATAAAAATATCAAACTTTAAACCAGGGTAGGTAGATTCAATAAACTTACCTAACAACTTAAGATATCTTCTATGGATGAAATATCTAAGTTTTTCTTCCTCCTGTATTAATTTAAACTCAGAGTAAGAACTATAGGTATGACTCATCACATGATTGGCATACTCATGTCTAAGACTCATTTCTTCTCTCAAACTAAGAGCCATGTTTAAAAATCTGAAGGGTTGATGATTTACCGTAGTTATCCAAATGATCAAATGGTTCCATGGGTTCTCCTCTAAAATTAATGGAAGAAATAACGGACCAAAATTCAGAATTGGGAAGAAGAATCAATCCTTCGGTCCAAGTAAAATCAAAGGGGTATATTTTAGAGTCACTCTCAATCTCATAAGAATGAATCCCCCCTTTAGATTCATCAACGGAAAAATAGACATTGGAATTTTCGGTAGTTGAAATATCATACTCAACATCTTCATCTGTTTGTGAAATGTCTTCAATATTAAACTCCAAAACAATTTCATTGTTTTCATTGAACAACTCAAAATGAAGGGTCCCGTTATTAAGGGGTGTGGACAAATGAAGAAGATCCCCATCATACATATCAAAGTCATCAATATGAGTATCGATGTCCCACCTTATTTCGGAATAGTCCCCTTCAATGGAATCTTTAAGGTCATCAATAATTTTTGTCTCTTCAGAGGTAATAGATTTCCCAACAAACTCCCCTTCCCAACCATAAACATTTAAAGTATACTTCATAAATGAAAGTATAAAAAAAATATTTTAAATAAAAAACCCCACCTATAAAAGATGGGGGTTTTTCAATTATTTACTAACCAAAGTAGTAATCTAATACTTTACAGTTGGTCGACTTTATAAAAATTTGTTTGTTGAGTGTAAGATAATTTTTTGAGGGTTTGATGGGTCTTGTTCCCATGTTTTCATGTCTTTAGAATAAGCTGAGGGTTTCACATCAGGAATTGACTTAAACTCTGGATGGTCTTGTATCAAAAAACTGTAAATATCGTTTAATTTACCTGCCCCATCTTCGGTGATTTTGAAAACGGTTAATCTTGTGCCATCTTTTTCGTAACCACCTCTACTAACCTTCAATGGGGCATCTGAAGGTAATGTAATTGTCATATTTGATTCTCGTTCTACAATCAACGGTTTAACATTTCCCATTGATGATTCCAATAATTGTTTAAATCTATTTAATTCCATAATTTTTTAGGTATTTATTTTAGTGAATTTAACTTCTTGAGATTCTTTGCCGTCAGAACTTTTCAATACCGTTTGAATTTCGTCTTGACCAAATTTAGTTTGAAGTAATTTTTTAATTTGAGGTTTGTCAATATTTGCAGTTTTATTTTGTCCTGCTGCTGTTAACTTTATTTTGGTTCCATAAGGAAAATCTTCTACTTTACAATCCCACCATTTGATTCCATACCATGCAGACATTGAGTAATAATATGATTTATTTGTCTCGTCGTTTGTAATTTTTATGTTTCCTTTCGGCGTTGCAGTTAAAGTATATGGATCCACCATTAATGATGCCTCACTCATTTCATGTTCACTTTCTTTTACAATTTTTGAAATAAGATTTGTTAATTCAGATTCCGTTAATCTTATAATTTTTTTCATAATGATTTTCTTTTAATATAAATATTTCATTTTTTAGAAAATTTTTCTGGAAATTTTTTTTTGTTATTTGGGGTTATTTTCAGAAGGGGGGTCTTGTGTTTTAAACACAACATCACTAAAAGACTCGGTATTGATAAAGTCTTGTTCCATAAATGAAATGACCTCCTTTAAAACTCTTGCTTGTTTTTTGGGTGTTTTCTCTCCATGGATTGTTAAACATACGGACCCAACAAGAATGGATCTGATTTCCTCAATTGTTAGTGACTTATGAGCGGACACATCATAAAAATATTTTCCATCAACAATGGAAACCTCCACACAGACTTTCATTTTGTTTTCTTCCATATAATTAATTTTTCTTGTTTGTATAATAATCCATTAGTGATAATATACCATAGACCAAAATAAATCCGATAATTGTAATGTAATCATACATGAGAATAATATAAGAAATATTATTAAATAAAAAAGTGGATTCTTTATCTGAGAGGTCGACTTAATAAGTTATAATATAAATCATAAAAATACCCGAAGGGTTCGGTCGGTCGATTTTTTCCGACGAAGTCGGGGAACGGTTTATACCCCCAGAGCAAAAGGAAGAAAAACAAAAAACCCCACTGATGAGGTGGGGGTTAAAGGTTTTATATTAAAAAATTATTTTAGTTAGAAGGAATTTTAGAAGTGTTTCTATTTGCCCTATTACAAAAAGTATTAATTATAATAGTGTTTGCATCTTTTGTTAAAGGAATATTGTTTTTTGTAATAACTTGTTTTACACAATCAATTTGCAAACCTGTGTCAAGAACTTGAGATTGTGATTCGGGAGGTAAGCTAACTTTCCCTGCAGTTTGCACCGCTGGGCTTTGTGTACCTCTTTCCATAATCAATGGTTTGACATTTCCTGATTTAGACTCAATAAGTTTTTTAAACTTAGAGGTGTTAACAGACATCCCACCTTCGTGTTGTTCACGAATTCTATTTTTTTCTTCTATCGATAAATTGTTTAATAAGTGTTTCATAGTTAATTTGTTTAATAATAAATATATCAATAAAATAAAAAACCCCACTCAAAAAGAGCGGGGTTATTATATCATATATTTTCTTTTAATCTGTAATGGAATTTCTAACCATTCTTTTGTATTGTAATACGGTGCTTTCCAATTGTGACATTTTGCTTGTTAAGCGTCTAACAAGATCAGAGATATCAGATGGGGTTCTTTTTCCACTATCAAAAATATCTGACATGGTCCCCCTTCTAAGATGGATCCTGATCGAATTATCAAGTTCTTCTCGAATGTTTTTAATACTTTTATATTCTTGATCCATGATATCACCGTAGTGAACCAATTTTCTATAAATATTTTGTGAGGTTGTGTCATCAACTGGTTGTTCATTAATCACTCGTTGAACAATATTGGTTAAATCTGATTCTGTAAGTTTTATAATTCTTTTCATACTAATAAATATATTTGTTTATTAAAAACTTGGTCTATATGTCGCAACAATTTCTTCCTCGTCGTTGTCAAAAATAAAAAACTCCAAGTCACCCCCATAATATAGTGTATAATCAACTCTCATATTGGGGAACTCTTGTTGTATTCTATCGGTTGCCATTTCTGAAACGGAGGAAGCAAAACCTTCCATATCATCCTCAGTTAAAGATCCGAAATAGGAATTCTCAATAACCTCTTCCCCAATTTCGTCAATCATATTTTCCAACATTGATTGTCTATCTTCCAATTCCATTTCAGTAATCAATGGTTTAACATTCCCCATGGTTGATTCTAATAATTGTTTAAATCTATTTAGTTCCATAATATATTCTTTAGTGATAAATATACCCTACTTCTATAAGGGGGAAATAGTTTCCAAATTTTCCAAAAATTTTTTCCAGAAATTTTTTACGAATATGTTACAGAGGGGATTGACCCCCCCTTTTACCCGTCAAAATGTCATATATGGGGGGGATACGGAGGGGGGGAGGGGGTAGTTTATCAGGGATCCCCCATGCCATAAGTAAGGGAGGGACATATTGTCATATAAAATAAATCTCTAAAATAATTCCCCATATATTTGGTGGTGTCAAAACAAATCACTATCTTTGTATTGACAATGAGAGATCGAGTCGGGTTCGGGGGGAGATAACCTTCGCAGAGGGTAGACTCCAGCCTACCTTATATTTTTATATAAGGATCCCCCACCTTTTATTAAAAAAAGATTTGTCTTATACAAATCTTATTGTTATCTTTATACTACTATGAAGACTCTACTTATACTTTTATTCCTTCCCCTGTTTAGTGTGGGGATCTCTATGATGGTTAGTCAACCATTCCCTTGTGAACCATTAGTCGAACCCACATATAAGAATCGTTATGTCTAAATTGATGATCTACTTTTTAATTATATTCTTTGCTGTGGTTTTTTACGCAGTAGTTCTTCTTGTTCTGTGTTTAATTATTTTAAGACTCTTCCCCTCGTCTTTTATTAGTAAGTGGATTCGTCGTCATATCATTACCGATAAAGATCTCGAACCTTAGAGAGGGAATGATCCCTTATTAACTTGTTAACATCTTGAAGATCCTCTCCCTTCAGTGGGGAGTTGGAGTGTATGTATTCTATCACATCCCCCATGTCTGTGTTAATAAGTAACCATGCCTTTTGTTGAAACCTGTTATTTACCTCCACTATTCTGTACTCACAGTAACCTGTCAGGATGTCATGTCTATAATGTACCATTACGGAACCATTATTTTCACTTAGTGTTGTTTCGAATTTGTCTATTAGTGATATCATAAGGGGGAATTGTTAATAAATAAATATGTTAAAAAACTTGATTTTGTCAAAATGTCAGTCGAGCGTTAAACACGACACAATCCCCTCACCACCTTTTACCACTTTTTCCCCATAGTGTTTCCCCCACTTTTTACCACCATAATTGGTCCTGTTGCTATGACCAGCGTCAAAAAATCCCCTCTCTTGACCCCTGCAGAACCACTTTTTTAGGTAGTTATATTTTCCAGCGAAAAACATATAGTTAAAGAACAAAGTGCGTGGACAGACATTTATGTCGTTAGAATAGTATTTAAGTAATCATTTAGTACATTACTTCAACGACCACTTGTGGACCAACTTAACATCTGACCCCTTAATAATAGACGACTCATTGACTATGTAAACCTCTTACTAACTATATCTCTTATGTCAGGTGAAACCTGATTTGTATGATATAAAACATAAGACACTAAATGATCAATAGTATAAACCTGTGGTAAAAAGTGGTACACAATATCTGAAAGGTTTAATCTACTGATCACTAAACAGTCTACTTATTTGTCTACTTAATAATGGGGGTCATTAATAAAATGGGGGGAACTTACTAAAAGGTAAGTTACTACTTAGTAAGTTATGTATAGAGTCTATACATGAGAACCTCATCATGTATAAAGTATTATGTTTTTTATACATATTCCTTTTTCGTAATCCCCATTACTGTAATGTACATTTCTATAAAGTATATGTGGTAAATTATGGGACTTACCGTGAATAGATATGTAAACGGTAAAATAATAGTTATTTACCGTATGGTCTTAATTAGACAGTAAAAGAGTATAGGATAAAATTATGAGGTGAATTCCGAACGAAGTGAAACGAGTGTAGGACTATGAACCGAATGATTTAATCGTATACTCTTATATACTTATGCTTCAGGATCTCTATCTATGTAATTGACATTGTTTGTTGGTAGTCCTTGATCTTGATTTCTTTTTGCCAACTCGTTTGTTTTATTTAATAACTGATTGATATCAGGGAAACCTTTCTTAACCCAACACATTAGATACCAACTTACATCTCCATGGTTTTTTTCTCCTTTAATAAAAGGCATTAACATTTTGAGCGTGATGTTTTGTCCTGGCTGAACATTAAACATTTGTCTCATTGAAATTATATTTGACATCTTTTCTGTGTGTTCACAAATGTAATCTCCTTTCCCTTTTTTGATTGCATTTTGAGTTCTTTTTTTCCAATTATATATTACTTCAGGTTTTACATTTAATTTTTTTGCAACACTGTTGATGGTAGAATCGTTATATGTTTGGGTCGGTTGTTTTTTAATTATAGGGGAAATTAAACTACTAAAAATTGATGAAGGGGATTCCAATTTTGTACTAGATGTAACAAATAAGTCTCTCATTTTTTTCTCAGGATTTAATGGTTTGATATTATACAACATGTGTTGTATTTCATGAATAAGGGTACCATAAACGCTTTCAGGTTTTAATGAACAATTTACATATATTGTGGAATTTTCTGATGTTCTTACAAAGGCATAAGCATTTTTTTGAGAATCAAAGGGTTTCATGGAACAATTGTAAAACTTGAGCTTAATTGAATTAAGATGTCTCATGTAAAGTGGGTAGTAATATCCCATTTGAAGAATCCCTGCACCAAAAAATATATCCCAATTTTTTTGGACTTTCTTTTTGGTTTCAGGATGACTTAACCAATCTTTCCAATACTTTACGGCTTTAGATAACTGATTATTCCATGCATTTTGACATCTTTTGATATTCTCAGGATTAACTCTACATCCTCCTGTGTTAGTTTTTGCAAAACTTACTATCGCACATTCATCTTGTATACCTTTTACTCCTTTAGGCCATGGTTTGTCAATTTTGATCCACTTTCTGTACGGATCAACTGCCAAAACTTTTGTTTGACCATTGATTGCGGTTGTACCAGGACTTTTGGTATATCCTTTGACAACAATATCTCGTCCTGGTTTAAACATGTTCTGTGGGAAAGGTTGGTCACTGACTAATCTGATGGCCCCTTTGTCAAACATGTTTTTACAAGCCCTCCATGTGGACTGTGTTTGTTCGTTGAGTATTTTGGAAATAACCTTTTTTAACTCAGTTTCTTTGGGTGTGAACGATTGATTCATTTTTTTTGGGTAAGTTTTTTAAGTAAAAGAATATTTTTTTTCTCTATAATATTCGAGTAAGACTTTTTTAGTTGCAATTTTGATACTCTCATTGGTTGATACTTGATAAATTGTTTGTGCACCGTAATCTTTAATTTGTCCTTGAGTAAAATTTTTGATGAACTCTTCTCCAAAGTCAATTATTGCCTTTGCTGCTTTACTAACCCATGTAGTATTAAATAATTTATCTAAAAGTGAGGAAGCTTTCGTAAGAAATGGGGTGATGAAATTTACCCCTCTCTCTATGGCATTCATTATTGTACCTAAAATACTATTAATTTGGGGTAAACTTTTCATTTTACTTAGTGCTTGTGAGGCTGATGATACTTTTCCTATGTTTTGTGTTAATGATTTAAGTCCTTTCGAAACCGTCCCTCCTGTTAGAAGATTTATGAAATCAATTATGAAATTTAACCAATCTTTGTTTGAATAGTCGTATATTGCAAGAATTGCATACAATGCTTCTAAAGCTAAAGTTCCTATTCCTGTTAGGTTAAGTATAGTTGTTGCAACTGTACCTGCAGTGCCATTCAGAAATTCTCTAATAGCATCCAATATTGAACCTAAGGTTATTTCAGGTAGTTCAGGTTGTATTTTCTTACATATCTTACCGTTAATTTTTTTATAATTTGAGGGTCCTGTTCTGGTATCATTCCAAGGTTTAATTAACTTGTCTTTAGACATTTCTATTTCTTCTTGAGAAACGGTCTTGTAATTGAATGGGCAACCATCGGGTCCTATTGCAGGTTCTTCATAGTCAATTTCATAATCTTCTATGGTTGCATCACCTACCGCAACATCTCCTAATGTAACAAATTTTCTTTTTGGGGTGGGTGTGGTTTTTTTTTCTTTTGGTAATTGATAAGTTTGATAAATTGATTTTTTAGGTTCTTGTTTTTCTGCATTTGTTTTGTTTGATGGTTTTAGATAAGGGTTTTTTTCCATCCACATTTTTTCTAATTGAAGTTCTAAATTATCTCTGTTAAGTGCACCCCACATTTTGTAATCAGGCATCCATACAAACCATTGACCCGATTGGTTTCTTTTGTATTCCACACCATCGAGGGTATAATACTGATCACTTGGTGGTGTAGATTGTTCTCTGAGAAGTTTTTTTACAACCTTTACAAGATCTTGTTCGGTAAGTTTTATAACTTGTGTCATAAATATAAATATGACCATGAATGATAAATATTATGAACCGAATGATTTAATCATTTACTCTTTTATAACTTATTTGAAAACAATATGGAAACATATTCTCCATATCTTCTTCTAATCTTTGCTTTAATGTTTGTTCTCTTCCTCTACTTCCGAAGTGGTCACTTACCTCTTTTAATTCTTTGTAATATATGGTTATTAAAACAAGTCCCATTAGTTTTAGTGCATCTGTTCTAATATCAACCTTATTGTTGTTGCTTGGATTTATTAAATGAAAGTAATCTAACATAATTTTACTTAAATTATTGGACATACTGCTCATCTATTTTCTTTTTATTCTGTATTTTAAACCATTTGGAAAGTATTTCTCCACTTCTTTAATGATATGGTATTCCATGTATGTGATCGTGTGTTCTGTGTTCTCGGGATCAATGTAATCATACCACTCCATTTTGATTGGCATTTCTAATATATAAACCTCATCGTCTTTTACAACTTTACTCACTGTCGGTTGGAGAAGTGACTCTAAGTATTCTGTTAAGTCTTGCATAATGACCTTCGAGATTGTGATTTATAAGTTTTATTGGAAGAACTACTGATATTTTTCTGTTCTCAGGCTTTATCAAACCATGTAAACATTTTTCCATTTTCTTTTGGTACATCATATACACATAGTAAGTCATGGGATTCTTTCCATTATCAGGTATTGTGATTGTAATATGGTATTTCCCCTCGTGAAAGGAAACCTCATACTGATCTGGTGTGAACTGATGTTCTACTAAGGTATGGAAATATTCTACTGCGTGGTTCATCTCACAGCAAATATAAGAAAAAAAAATGGATATTACAAATCGTTTTGGTTAGACCAACTTATCATGTCATCAACAATATTAAAAATTTCATCGTCAGTTAAGTTTGATAGACTTTCTATATATCCCTCTGTTTGTCGACCTCGATTGTCAAATCTTCTGATTTCTACGGTTACTCTATCTCCTTTCATATAAAAGTGTTCAGTATAAACATGTGTTTGTATTTCGACTTCATATCCTAATTGAACACTCCCATCTGTTTGATGATATCCTTCTTCATTTATAAAGTCCTTAATATACCTCTCAAAAACTTCTCTTGGTAGATTATCATATTTTAATATGATTTGTCCCATGGATAGTCCTGTGTCTTGTATAACTTGAAATAAACCATCGTCTTCTATTGCTCTAAGTAAGCCAGACTTTTTGTTTTCTTCCCTTAATACTCTTCTTATAGATTCTTTTAGGCTCATGACGCGTATTGTTGCATATTACTAACATAGTCTTCCAAATTTGGTAGACCATTTTTGTTTCTAATCTTATTAATTTTAATCAAAAACTCTTGGTTTTCATATAACTCTTCGGGTGTTTCGAAAAAGTATGTTTGTCCATCCATTTCTATTGGTCTTGGAACCCAACTTCCATTATGAATTCCTCCCTGTGTTCCGTATTTTTGTGAACCTAAAGAAACTTCCGAGGATTTTTGTTGATCAGAACTTAAGGAACTATTAACCATAACTCTATCTGTTAACATTGCAATTCCATACAATACCTGTTGGGTTGGTATGTTAAACTTTTGTGATAACATATCTTTATTTGACTCTAACAAATCAAGAATCATTTTTTGTAACTCAAGATCATTATCGGCGTGTTGAGCAATTAACCAAACCCCTTCTACATCTTCTTTGGTGTTGAGGTTTTCTAAAAACTTCTGTGGATCTTCACCCAATAGTTTTTTTAAATGTTGTTGGTTAGAAAGGTCTACTGATGTATCAAAATTTTCTCCTTGTCTCATCTCTTGATCTTTTCTGACCATGTCAGAGATTGATATGTCTTCTTCCTCTTTAAGAAGACCCATCATTGATTGTATTCTTGATATTTGTTCTTGTAGGTTCATATTAATCTAACCATTTAGCGTTTAGTCCAATGTAAACATTAGGTTGTATAAACCCATCGGGATATTGTATGAATGTTTGTGTAGTTCTGTGCCATCCTTCACCTAACTCATATTTACCATCTTTGGTTCTAAATAAAATAATTGGTTCTTCAGATATTCCCTTACTTTGAAGTAACTCTTTTTGTGTTTCATGTCTTTCGGTATCTTTATCAACATCTTGTCTTACTTCACCTTGTATTCTACTTTCCAACTGTTTTTTTGTGTTATCCGTAAAGATATCCATTGATATTGGAAAATCTTTTTGGAACTCCCATTCAATATCTTTAACCCACTCATCAATCCATTCAGTAATACCTTCATATGTGTTTATATCATCTGATTGTGTAACCATTTTATAAACCCAATCTCTTATTACATATTCAGGAGTGTTTGGTAGTTTTTCTTTTAACCAATTAAACATTCCTTGTCTTGTTTCAGAAACAATCCCCATCATTTCTCGTATTCTTGATATTTGTTCTTGTAGGTTCATTTTGTTATATCTATTAACCAAACTTTTATTGGTTCTATTCCCATCTCTAATGCTGTTGATGTTCTTTTGAATCCACCAATTAAAACATAATCATTACCTTCTTTTTGTGTGAAGTATTTTACAACAAATGCTGGTGGTAGTTTTCTTTCTTCACCTCTTCTTGCATAATCTCTATAATCATCTATGTTTTTTGCCAATCTTCTTGGGTCTTCTTCATCTGAATCTTTTAGTCGTTGTGATACTCTTGACGATACGCCCTTTTCTGGTGATTTATTCCATAAGAAATCTGTTATTTTTCCCATATAATCTGTGTTGTCCACATTGTCAACATATTCACCGGTATCAGGGTCAATACCTTTCCATACCTTCATTTCACCAAGACCAAAGAATTTATACCCTTCTTCTATACATTGTGAGTCATTCATTAAAATATCTTTTAATTCATTCCATCTTTCTTCTTGTTTTAAAAGAGATATCATATTTTGATTTAGAAGTATGTCCTTAATTTCACCTTCACTTTCCAATTCTTCACCTTTAGTAAATTCAGCAATTGTTTTAAATGTGTGTGGCATAATACCATAAACAGTATCGTAGTTGTTCGGATTAAAAAACTCTTGTTCTGTAAACCTACCAGGATTTCCAAGTAATTCACTTAATTCTTGTGTAAAATATTCCTG